>ERZ795049.2033-NODE-2033-length-24628-cov-47.302405_pt1 | contig 24628 bp, 18 predicted proteins | sample MGYA00375133_ERZ795049 | MGnify/ENA primary metagenome ERZ795049 (study PRJEB30178, sample SAMN05720147) | activated sludge metagenome | isolation source: anaerobic digester from wastewater treatment plant | place: Japan | collected 2015-04-20 ... | reverse complement strand
CCGGAAGGCCGGATGGTGTTACGCCGTGGGCAACCCTACCTCGATCGTCGGAAAGGCCGTTTACAGATCCGGGGTTCAAGGGGTGCAAGAAAGCCCCCGGGCTTTAGCCCGGGGAGAGTGTCAAAGGGTCCGGTCAGTAATACGAAATCGGCCCTGATTCGGAGAAGATCCCATTCTGCCCGATCAGGTTCTCAGTCACAAAGACTCTTCCCTGCCCGCCGGTCTGCCAGACCGGTGGTGCCTGGGTATAGTAGAACCAGTTGTGGTCGATGTACGCTCCGTCGCGAGGAACGCCCCGAATCGCTACCGGGAACGAGCTCAGGGGCCCCGTGGCCATGAATGTATTGTGATGAATCTTGATCGTGTCTCCGGCGATCGTGGTGGACCCGGTGACTACACCGTGCATGTCGAAGTTGTGAGAAGAACTTACGATGAAGTTCGGCCCGCAGATGTTGTATCTCGCCTCGTACCCATCTCCGGCGACCCCGCTCCCGGCGATCGCGTGCCGACAGTAATCGAAGTAATTCGCCTCGATCAGACTCGTTGCTCCTCCCGACACCACGACGCCGTATCCAAGGCCCTCCATCTGGCAGTGGTGGATATAGTTGTGATGGATATACCCGCCCGCCTTCATATCGGAACCCCCAGTACCGGCAATGCCGATCGCAGCACCGTTCCAACCCCAGATCTCACAATTGTCCACCTCAAGGTTGCGATAGGCTGAGTGGATTCCAAGGGCCGACGGAACATCCGTTTCGTTCCCGGTATCCGGCCCCTCAAGGCGGATTCCGGTAATCCTCACATTCTCTCCACCGGCGGTAAATCCGATCCTCGGATCGGAGTCCGCCGCCCTGAGGTAGATCAACCCTCCCGGTGAGACCGGGTATTCGCCCCGGGCCGTCGAGTTGCGGTGAGCCGAGACATATGCCCCGTTCGATGCTGCCGGATCTGCAATCTTCTCCAGGCCTTGCGATAGATCCCCGGACTCCGCTTCTATATGGATATTATCTCTCCCACTCTGCCCGCCTGCTGCAGTATCGGGAAGATAGCCAATATCACCGGTTATGAGAACCGCGTCAAGGCTCGGATCATCCTCACGCCAGTAGATGCTCAGGGTGTGCTTGCCGCCGGAGAGGTAGCGAACCTCTCCGGTGCTCCAGTGCCAGTCCTGCCCCACCTCATCCAGATCCCATCGATGGATCTCCTCATCATCCACCGAGACCCGGATGGTGCCTCCGCCCCCATTTAATCCGGATGCGCGAACCCGAAACGCATAATCTCCCGGTTCTTTGATCTCAAATGCATATGTTGCCGATCCGGTCACGCTTCGCTCTCCCCGATTGCCGGCAAGCGTAACGCCCGGGGGTATGACCACTCCTGCCGGAGCTCCGGTGAGGTTGATCCGGGCAGTCTCATCGATGTAGATGACATCCCCACTCTCTGCATCTCGAAGGGCATCAAACAGTTCGCCGGCGGTTGTGACGATGTTGCCCGCCCCGGGCTGCGTCGGTGTGAGTATATCCTTGTAGCCGTCTCCGCCCCCGATAGGGTTGCCCGTGGGGTTCGCCCCGGCGCCGAAAGTCATCTTATACTCAGTGGATACTATTGCAGGATCCGGATCATCTGCAGGATACGGGGTGGAGGTGGAGTGCATATCCCCGCGACCCCGGGGTATGGGATCGAGCGTTGCCGGGATAGCCTGGGCTATACAGAGAAGGAAGAGTATAATGATGAGTATCGCCTCTCGGGAGCGCACGGTATTTGCATCTCTGATCCCCACGATCCGTTATATGTTTTGTCGGGCAGCGGGTTTTCAGGCTATGGCCCGATCTGGTGCACCCGGAATATCCGTCGGGATACGTGTGCTGCTTTTGAGCCATGCATTCAGGTTCCTTGCCTGATAGCAAAATAGGGTCGCACCGGATAGGTGCCCGGGGGTGGAGAGGAAAAAGCCCTATTTCTGAAGAAGGAGAGGGTGTTGGAGGGGCACCTTTGACCTCTCCTGCCCGCTCTTCCCGCTCAGTAGTACTTGATTGGCCCGGATGCCGAGAGAGTCCCGCTCGGTCCAATCAGGTTGTTCGTCATGCTGATCCCGTTTTTGCCACCTGTCTGCCAGACCGGTGCATCCCGGGTAAAGTAGAACCAGTTGTGGTCGATGTACGCACCGACACGGGGGACACCCCGGATGGCGATGCACGTCGGCATCTGAGAGGTTGTACCCAGGAACGTGTTGTGGTGGATCTTGATCGTGTCTCCGGCGATCGTGGTGGACCCGGTGACTACACCATGCATGTCAAAGTTATGGGGCGACGTCGAGATCCAGTTCGGACCACAGATGTTGTACCGCGCCTCATACCCATCTCCAGCGTTCCCGGCTCCGGTGATACCGTGCCGGCAGTAATCGAAGTAGTTCGCCTCGATGAGAGCGACACCGCCACTGGATAGACAGACACCGTACCCAAGACCGGCCACCTGGTTGTGGTGGATATAGTTGTGATGGATGTAGGCGCCGGTCTTCATGTCGGAACCGCCGGTTCCGGCGATACCGATTGCGGCATTGCCCCAGCCGAAGATCTCACAGTTCTCCACCTCGAGGTTCCGATAAGAGGTGTAGATACCGACATTCGTCGAACCGGATGCGCTGGTGCTCTTCTGTGGCCCCTCAAGGCGGAGACCGGTAATCTTCACATTCTGGCCGCCGATTGTAAACAATCGGGTCCCGCTCGATGTCTGGTAGATCCTGCCGCCATCCGATCCGCCCTGGCCACGGTCGCTGGCAAGGGTGACCCCGCTGCGTATCGTGGTGGTTCGTCCGCTCATGTCGATGTTGGCATTTCCTTCGACCCAGATGACATCTCCGGACTGCGCCGAGCTGAGTGCGCTCACGAGTTTGGCTGTCGTGTCGACGATGAAGTCTGCGTCACTCCGGCTGACGGTGCTCTTATACCCGTTACCTCCCCCGATCGGGTTTCCAGTAGGGTTGGCATCTGCACCGTAGACATTCTGACCCGGCGTCGGCGTAGGAGTGACGGTCGGCGTCGGTGTCGGTGTCTTTGTAGGCGTCGGCGTAGGGGTGACGGTCGGCGTCGGTGTCGGCGTCGACGTTGGGGCCTTCACCGTCATCGTCTTCTTGAGAGCGTTGTTGTTCTCGTTACTCTCCGCGATTCGGTTCACGTCATCGACCGTCGCGGTGATGGTGTACGTGCCTGCAACCGCCTTCCAGGTCGAGCCGGAGAAACCTCCGTTCGCGGTCACGAGGACCCATGCGCCGGGGGCGATCGATGCAGCGTAAGTGTCAGACCAGACCGCGGAACCAAGATTCCCATCGGCCGTGAAGGCAACGCCATGAATCGTACCCGCAGGCGTCGCACCAGTGCCCTGGTTCTTGATCACGGCCTTCATCGTGATCGTATCGCCGGTCATCGGGTTTGCCGGCTCCCAGGAGATGTCGGTCACCACAAGATCCGGTTTTCCGGAGGGAACTGGTGTAGGGGTTGGGGTTAGTGTAGGAGTCGGGGTTGGTGTAGGATTGGATACCCTGATCCCAGCGGGCTCGGTCAGGACATAAGTTCCTGACTGAAGGAGCACAATGCCGTTACTGATGGCCTTCGCCGCAGACTGGATGACCGTGCTGTCGTCTATCCCTGCAGTTCCGCTACTGATCACCCGACCATTGCTGTCCTCAGCAACGATCTTTGCACCGTTGGTGTACACAACAATATCGTAGGTACCCTGTGATACCTCCTGACTTTGCACGGCCAGTGCCGGTGTCACCATAGCGATCGCCATGCACAGCGCCAGTGCAAGAAATAGGGGTTTCTTCATGTTCATTCTCCTAAATCCCGCATGAGAGGAGCCCATCAGGCATCCTGGCGGGCAGGTGAGGGTAGACCCCTCAGAATTATTTCACTCTACTAACATATATATATGTATGATTTTGAATTCTGTTTTTAAACGTCTGATATCGCTATTATTGCGTTATATATCTCCGATTCTTTCCAGATTCATTTATAATAGAGCAATTTTTAGAATAAATATTTATATTACCTCGAATGTATGACTCTGAAACCAGCATTTCCCGTGAACAATTTTCTCGATCTTCTTGCCAGGCGCTGTGTACCTCTGGACCGATCAATGTGGCAATTGGAATCCCGGTAGGCATCAGGCAGGTGTAATCTGCCGGTACAGGGTCCCCTCAGGATAATCCGGGGATAGATCCGCAGCCCAAGGGTTACTGTCCAGCAAAACGGAGACGCAAAAGATTGCTCGGATGGAATTCCGGCCTTGACGACGTCAAGATCATATGGTGTCCGTGGAACCGCAGGCACACCGAATGAGAACGGAGGGGCATTTCCACGCTAAGGGGCGTATCCCGGCAAGAATAACGCTTCAGGGATGGGGGGCCCCCTTCACTCCGCCCGCACGGCCGCCCCGTCGTTCCTCGCTCTTGTCGGGATCACCGTCCCCCCGCGGTCGCCGAGCACCTCCTTTGCCGCCCGGGCCACATCCGCCATCCCGGAATCCCCGACGGCATAGACCGTCGGCCCGAACGAGCTCAGGCCCGCCCCGGCTGCGCCGGCCTCGACCATCGCCTCGATGAGCGAGGAGACGACCGGGTGCTGCATCGCGACCTCGACCTTCTTGAACCCGAGGGCCTGCGTCCTGTTGATCGCCGACCCAAAGAGGTCGATATCCTGCTCGACCAGGCCCGGGATCATCCGCATGAGCACCTCGTGGCAGAGTTCCCGCACCTCGTGAAGCGGCACCGGGCAGTGCGTGCGGAAGATATCGATCTCCCGCCTCCCGTGCGCCCCGGCATCGATATCGGGGGTGACGAGCAGGATGCGCCAGTCCTCCGGGAACCGGTGCCGGGCGAGAACCGGCGGCGGTGCGACGCCCCGGGATGCCGCCGAAGGACGGAAGTCCTGTTTGCCCCCGGGAGAGCCGAACCGGTGCCCGCCGTCCAGTATGAACCCGCCCTGCGCGAACGCCGCCGTGCCGATACCGGATGTTCCGCCGCGGCCGACGATCCGCGCGAGATCCGGCACCGGAACATTCCGGTCGTAGAGCCTGCAGAGGGCGGCGGCCGTCGCGAGAGCAACCTGCGTCCCGCTCCCGAGCCCCGCGTGCGGGCGGGCCACGGCATGCACCGTGATGTCCGCGCCGCCGGGGAGACCGAGCCCCTCCTTCACCGCCCGGGCAGCCTCAAGAACCCGGTTGCGGAGAAGTTCATCGCCGCCGTGGACATCGAGCCCCGGCCCTTTGCGCGCATCGAGGAGACACCCGGGCTCGTCGAGAGCAACCCCGACACCGCCGTCCACCCTCCCGGAGGTGCCGTTCATGTCGAGCAGCGTGATGTGGAGCCGGGACGGAGCGTCGACCAGAACCCTGACATCGTCGGCAAACGCCGTGCAGGGGAAGATCTCCTCGATCGCGATCAGCGGTTCTCCGCGGTGGATGATCCGGTACTTCCGCGAGAGCATCGATTCGCACCGGTGGATGTTGAACGTCCGGGCGAGGTCCGTCCCGGCCTGGACGACGCGCGCATCGGTGATCTCCCGGCGGGACTCTATCCGGTGACGAGAGAGGATCCTCCCTATGGGGATATCCGCCCGCATGAGATCCTGCCTGAACTCCGGGGCAAGCCGCCGCAACGGTGTGCGGGAGACCGCGTAGATGAGGACGTTTCCCGTAACGCTGTCTTTGAGCTCCACGATGCGGTGGTTGACCTCGTCGCCGGGTTCGATCGCAAGCGCGGCCGCCGCTTCAGTATCTGCGGCGACGATATCCTGGACGCGGGTGGTGATGCTGACGGAGTGACCGGTCGCCATCTCAAGGAGGTTTGTCACCGAACCGTCGGTCCCGATGAGGACCTTCTGCATCGGGGAGAGCTTTCCTACGCGCTGCTCGATCTCATGGATCTTTGCGCTGATCCTGTCTGCAGTCAGGGGTTCCATGCCAGAATACGGGTACTGTACGCGCAGACTACAAAAAGGTGGTGCCGGAGTCCGGCCTGCCGGATCAACACGAGAAGAAGAGGGAGAGGAAGTCCGGAGCCTGCACGAGTCCAAACGACCCCTTTGCAGCATCGCGTTCGGAGAACGCCCGGACACCGTCTCTCCCCTCCCCGAGCATCGCAAACGGCACCGGGTCGGCGGTATGGGTCTTCAGCCGTATCGGCGTCGGGTGGTCGGGGAGGACCGCAACGGCCGTCTCCGGCCGATCCAGGATGATCCCGATCGCCTCGTCGAGCCGTTCGATTGCCCGTACCTTCTCCTCCACGCTCCCCATGTGTCCGGCCTCATCGGGAGCCTCGACGTGCATGTAGACAAAGTCCAGGCGATCGAGGGCATCGACCGCGTACCGGGCTTTCGCCTCGTAGTCGGTATCGAGGAACCCCGTTGCGCCCGGGACATGGATTACCTCCATCCCGGCAAGGCGGGCGATACCGTTGAGGAGGTCGACGGCGGAGATCATCCCGCCGGAAAGACCGTATTTCTCACGGAAAGGCGCCAGCGACGGTTTTTCCCCGCCGCTCCACGGCCAGATCCCGGTCGCCGGGGCCTTTCCTTCATGCAGACGGCGCCGGTTGACCGGGTGGCCGGCAAAGACCTCCCGGGACCGCTCCATGCAGTCGAGGAGGATGGCGGCATCGCCTCCGCGCGGGAGGTAGTCTCTGACGGCCTGGCCGACGATGTCGTGGGGCGGGGTGGTGACGGCGCCGCGCGCCCCGGGAACCACCATAAGGTTCCGGTAACCGACCCCGGGGTAGACCCTGACGTCTTCGAATGCGGCGTCGAGGTCGCGGAGGAGGCCGGCGCCTTCGGTGCTGGATATGTGCCCGGCGTTGAAGTCCTCCATCACCCCATCGCGGATGGTGACCAGGTTGCACCGGTAAGCCATCTCCCCTTTCCGGAGGTCGACCCCCATACTGGCCGCCTCGAGCGGCCCTCTGCCGGTATACGAGGTACGGGGGTCGTAGCCCAGTACGGAGAGGTTTGCGGTATCGCTCCCGGGCTCAAACCCATCCGGGACAGTCCGGAGCATCCCGCACCGTCCCTCACGGGCGATGCGATCCATATTCGGTATGTCTGCGTACTCGAGGGGTGTCCTGCCCCCCAGTTCGGCAAGCGGTTCATCCGCCATGCCGTCCCCGAGAATGAGGATGTACTTCATGTGAATCATGCGAATCTGCTGTGTAATCTCGATAGTGCTGGTTACTCCAATCCGGTCGCCGGGGCCGGCGACGAACGCCCTGCCGCCGGTCTTGCTACAGGAAGCGCCCGGCTAGGGCCGCGCACCTTCCTTCCCGAGCATGGCGCGGACCGCCGTACGCACGCTCTCTTCTGACGTGGTCCCGCACCGCCAGCCGAGGGCTTTGAGTTTCTCGACCGAGAGCTGCATCTTCGGCACATCGCCGACCCAGCCGCGTGCGCCGCCGGTGAACCGGTACCGGACGCCGGAGAGCCCCATCTCTTCCGCGACGATATCGGCGATCGTGACGACGTCGATCCAGTCCTCAGAGCCGATGTTGAAGGTATTCGCCGGATCGTGCGAATGATCGATCCCGAACTGCACGGCGCGGACGCATTCGCCGACTTCAAGGTACGACTTCGTCTGCCTTCCGTCGCCGAGGATCTCGAGTTCTCCCGGGTTCTCGCGGAGTTTTCGGATGAAGTCGGATATGACGCCGTGACCGCTCCGCTCGCCGATGATGTTTGCGAACCGGTAGACCCACGCCCGCATGCCAAACGAGTGGCAGTACGACGATATGAGCGCCTCGCAGGCAAGTTTCGTCGCGCCGTAGACAGATATGGGTTCGAGCGGCGTATAGGTCTCCGGCGTCGGGATGACCGTGGCCTCGCCGTAGACGGTCGACGTCGAGGTGAAGACCAGTTCCGGCACGTCGTGCGCCCGCATCGCCTCGAGCACCCGGTGCGTGGCAATGACGTTGTTCCTCACCTGGGAGTCCGGGGTTACGGCGCTCTGCCGGACATCAGGGTCTGCGGCGATGTGGTAGACCCGGTCGGCGCCCGCAAAGTGCTCCTGCCAGCCGTCGTCGAGCAGGTTCTGCCTGATGAAGGCGACCCGGCCGCCCGCCGCATGCCGCGCGAGGTTCTCTTCCGTGCCCGCGCTGCAGTCATCGATGACCAGGACGTCGTTCCCCTCCGCGACCAGAGCGTCAACGATGTGCGAACCGATAAAACCGGCGCCTCCTGTTACGATACAGAACATTGTAGAGTAATAGCCTTCCCACAGTATAGGATTTACTTATGGGGAGTGCCCCGGGGCAGCCTCGTTCCCGGGTAACCGGAGGTCTCGCCCGCCGGGCACCCCGAATACGACGCGACGATAGTGGAAAAATTTATATCTGCGGGGGATATCAGGGAATAGAGCGGCACTCCTCCGCCGGGAGGGGGATGGTGGCCGCAGAGCCTCGCCTGTAAGGGCACGGCAGGTTGCACCAGGACATATTTTTTCAGGGGTCTCGCCAATATATGGAGAACCATAAGGAGTTGTCCAATTGAGAGAGGTATGCATCCGTAGCAGTACCGGTCCGTTCCCGGCCGCCGGGTCCGGTGGCATCCCGTCGCCGGGATCTGTAGACACCGATCACGGAGCCAGGTTATGAGCAACCCGCGCCCGGATATCCGGGGACACGCCGGGATTTACCTGCGCGGCCTGATGATGGGGGCCTGCGACATCATCCCCGGAGTCTCGGGGGGGACGATTGCCCTCATCACCGGCATCTACGAGCGGCTGGTCGGGGCTATCGGGAGTATCGACCCGGCCTCGGTAAAGCACCTCGCGAGAGGCGACTTCGCATCCTTCCGAAGAGACCTTGAGAGCCTCGATATACCGTTCCTCGTCGTCCTCCTTGCCGGAATCGGCACTTCTTTCCTCCTGATGTCGGGGATCATCCTCTCTCTCCTCGCGAATCATGCGGTAGGGACGTACTCCTTCTTCCTTGGCCTCATCCTCGCCTCGGCGGTCCTCATATTCCTTGAGATCCGTTCCCCCGGTGTGGCGACCCTCGCGTATCTCGCCATCGGGGCGGGTGCCGGCTACCTCCTTGGCGGCCTCGGCAACTTCGACGTCGGCCACTCCCTGCCGGTCCTCTTCCTCACCGGGATGGTGGCGCTCTGCGCCATGATCCTCCCCGGCATATCGGGAGCCTACATGACCCTCGTCCTCAACCAGTACGAGTTCATGCTTGCGGCGCTCCGGGCCCTCTCTCTCCCCGAGATAGTCGCCTACATCGCCGGAGGAGTCACCGGGCTCCTTCTCTTCACCAGGGGCCTCAAATACCTCCTTAAGACCCATCCAGAGGCGATGCTCGCCCTGCTCACCGGGCTGATGCTCGGTTCGGCGCGGATGCTCTGGGAGAAGGGATCTCTTGCCGGGGATATGGTGGCCGGGGGCTCGGTCTTCTTCATTGCCGGCCTCGTCGTCGTCGGGGCAGTCGAGTACCTGAAGAGGCGCTACGCGGGCAGCGGGGCCTGATCCGCGCCCCATCTCCCGCCGCGATCGGAAAGGATACTACCTCCAGAAGGAAGAAGTACAGTATCATGTTCATCGGCATCGATCACGGCACTACCGCGATGCGCTTCTCCACCGGAATGCAGGAGTTCAAGATCTCCCGCGAAGAAGCCAGAGACTTTTCGGCCTCCGACCTCTCCCGTCTCTCTCCCCTCGAGGAGATCGAGGGCATCGCCGTCTGCTACTCCATGGGCGACGGCATATCCGCCATCACCGATATCAGGAAGGTACCGGATCGGGGCATCGTCTCCCGCGAAGGTGCCGGCAAGCACATCGGCGGCGGCACCCGGGTCTATGACCAGATCAGGGAGAGCGGGCTCCCCGCCGTCGTGATCCCCGGGCTGCACCGCGCATCACCGACCGATCCCCGGTTCAAGGCCTACTCCCACCAGGCGAGCCCGGAGAAGATCGGGATCCTGTACGAGGTCGTGCATGACCTCGGGGGCGACGTCGTCGTCTGTGACGCGAGCTCAAACACCGTCACGCTCCTCGTCACCGGCGGCCGGATCACCGGCGCGTTCGATGCCTGCATCTTTGCGCCCGGCACCCGGCACGGCGCCCTCGACGTGGATGCCATCCGCCGGATCGACCGGGGCGAGTCCACGGCAAACGATGCCTTCCTCCACGCGGGCGTGGATAACACGATGCCCCCCGATCTGCGGGTGGAGACGATGGCGATGTTTGCCGCGATGGAGTGCGCCGCAATGCTCCTCATCAACCCCGGTGCCAGGGTCGCCCTTGCCGGCTCCATGGCGCCCGCCATCGCCCCGGGCGTGAAGACACTCCTTGCCCGGGATGTCGCGGTCTACGACGAGTGGTGTGCGGCCCGCGGCCTTGCGCGGATCGCCCGCGATGTCTTCTCGGGGGCGACCGGGATCCTCGGGCTGACGGTGGATCTCTAACCTCCTCTGGCTCTTGTACCCCATACCATTTAGCCTGCGGGGGTGAAGGGGTGGAGCGAAGAGTCCTCACGCACCCGGAGAACACGTATCAGAAAATATATATGGGACACTGACTGAAAGTGCAATTGCTATTCACGGCACAGTCGTTGCTTATCGGCAACGGCTGTTTGTGTAATCGCAGAGGATCTTGTTCTGGTTATGATCGGGAGGATAAACAATATGGAACAGCAGTTTGCGGGGTTTAAGGTCGGAGAAAGAAGGAAGATGATCGACAGGAGGGAGTTTACCAATCTCGATGGAGAGGTAAATTATGTTGCCCTGATGAATAAATTTGACGAAGTCGGTGAGAGACTACTTGAGGAATCAAGACTCTTGAGGCGTCACTGAGGGACTGCTTTTGCGTAAACACCATACTTCGCTTTCCGAATGTGACTACCCCGGCATATGCACTCTGCTCTCCGGTGCAGGCTATTTCCGTGGCTTTTCTGAATATTCGTGCCATTGCGTGAGGAAAAATTCGGTTTACAGCCGGGAGTGGGACCGTGAATATCGCGGTTACTTCAGCCATGAGTGTGAAGGGATCCATATCGGTGGATCGATGCTTAAGGTGGCTCTAGACCGGGCAAGCATCCCACAGGACGAAAAAGAAAAGGTTGTCCGGATAATCGAGCAATTAGAGGATATTTCTATAGATAATTCGATAAGCCGGCTTTCCATCTCAATCAACAATGATAGACTGGGGTATGTCGACCTCACCCCATTCATGCAGGTGTGCGATGCATTCTTAAAACCGCCGCATTGGATGCGTCCCCCAACTTATTACGTCACCTGTGCAAAGCCGTATATCCCGGAGACCACCCTGCGATACAAAAGGGGTGAAATAGACGAGATCAATTGCGCCCCTTATATCAAAGTGAATTCAGTTATAGGCGTCTGCGCACAGTATGCTATGAGAATGGCTCTGATGATTCTGTCACCCAAAGCCCCGACGGTCCCAGAACTCATATCCGAGGCCATAAACACGGCGTTATCCGGGGGCGTTGAGAGAGAACCAGATATAGGGTGGCATCCGGATGAGATCCACCATTTTTTCGAGATAAGTGGTTATGGCGTGTTTAGGTACAGTCGCTCTCAGTTAAGATGCGATAACTGTGGCCACCTTGTTTCTGATATGCGCATGGTTCCCGGCATTGAGAATATATACGCCTATGTAGAATCCGGCCTTCCTGTAATCATCGGCGTCAGAAATACAAAGTATCTCCCGTGGTGGGGAGATGGGGATGAGGCCCATGCTCTGGTTGCAATAGGACATACGCTTGATGGAAACGGGAGGGTTGATGGGATTATCGTCCACGATGAGAGCACGTACCCATATCAGATCCTGAAAGAACCGTTGGCGGGTGGAAAAACACTGGAAGATGTGATCTTTGAGGTAATTGCGCCGGTACCAAGAGAAGTCATGGTTGAATACCAGGTCGCGAGGAGTTTAGCGACGCAATTCTTTGATCTGGATGAAGAGGATATCATCAGGCCGGTTTTAATCGACTCCAACCAGATTAAGAAGTGGTTGGGGGAAGGTACCAGGCGGCGGCACCTTGAAGCGTATGATCTTCCAGCCGTCGTGAAAGAGGACTTCCTGAGCGCGTATATGGATAGATACGTGTGGCTTTTTGAAATGAGGAAGGAGAGGGGTGACAAACGAGAATATGTCGGCGACGTCATTGTCGGGGCGATAAACCCTTCGATTTTAGGCTTTGTCATGCCGGAGCAGAGGATTTACGGTTTCAGAGATGGCTCAAAGGGACCTCATGCAAAACATTTCGACGATGCAGTTTGATGTGCGCTCCATGACCGAAACCAGGTGATTTTTATCGCCCCGGGCGTGAAGACACTCCTCGCCCGCGACGTTGAGGTCTACGACGAGTGGTGTGCGGCCCGCGGCCTTGCGCGGATCGCCCGCGATGTCTTCTCGGGGGCGACCGGGATCCTCGGGCTGACGGTGGACCGGTAGGGGCCGGCCCGGTGATGCTCTCCCCGGAGAGGCGTCTCTTTGGTTTCACACCCTTTATATGCGGCCGGGTCGTACACTGGACTGAAAGAGGAGGAGCCAACAGTATGCAGCTGGAATGCCCCAGTATCGCCGACCTCATGCTCCAGATGGCATCGAGCCTCGAGGATACGGCACGCACCATGGACCAGGGAAATGCGAACCGATTTCTCGACGAGATCCTCAACGCAAAGAGGATCTACCTGGCCGGTGCCGGGCGATCGGGTCTCGTCGCGCGAGCGTTCGCCCAGCGCCTGATGCACCTCGGGTTTGAGAGTTACGTCATCGGCGAGACGATCACGCCGGCGTTCGGGCGCGAGGATGTCCTCATTGCGTTCTCGGGTTCGGGAGAGACCCGATCCGTCGTCGACGCATGCGAGACGGCCCGAGAGATCGGGGGGAAGATCTGCCTCATCACGTCGACTCCCGACTCTCGCATCGGGCACATGGCCGACTGCATCGTCGAGATCGGGAACAATCGGTTCAAAGATGCGAATATTCCAAGCGATTTTGAGATCCGTCAGCTCACCGGACAGTATCGGTCGGTCTCTTCATCCTTCGCCCCCCTCGGGACACTCTTTGAGACCGCGGCGCTGGTCTTTTCTGATGCGATCATATCCGCCCTGATGGAAGTGAAGCATTGCACCGTCGAAGAACTCAGGGACCGCCTCGCAAACGTCCAGTAGACCGGGGTCGGTGTTTCCGGCATCATGGTACCCTGCACCGGCGGGGCCACCTCTTTTATAAGGATCCGCTCTTTCTGCCTCCGATCTTCACGAGATTTATGGGATTTCCGGGCGGGCATGACCACACCGGCGTTTCTGCGCGCATGGGGGCCGGCCGCATCCGGGTGCAGAGGTGTACGTGCCCACAGCGCCGCACGGACCTATCCTCCAATGGTATTTTTCGGCAGGCACGATCCCCGCCCGCCGCAGAACCGGCATTCTATCTTTCGGAGATCGGCTTCGCCGATGGTTGATCTGTTCCGGAAGTAAATGGAAACATATTTCTTTTGATAAAAAGTAAACTAAAATCGTTTACGGGCCGGCGAGCGCCCTCCAGGCGCCCGAAGGGAGCCTGGGATGATTTCATGACACGAACGGCGCATCTGTTCCTGATAATCCTGATACTGGCAGTCGCGCTGCTGCCGGTATCGGCGATGGCAGAGGCGGGGACTACCGAGCTGCGTATCGTGAGGTACGCGAGCGACAACCGAACCGTCCTCGACGAAACGACCGTCGACTACCTCTGGATGAAGGCGAACCTTCCCGTTTACGGGGACGGGAGGACGCATTACTTCCACGAGGGGCCGGTGCTCGAGGAGTACTGGGAGAACGCCCATCCCGGCGAGGAGTACGATCCCTGGGATCCGGCCGAGGACGTGCAGGGGAGCGTGCTGCAGAAAGGCGACCTCGGGGCCGTGATGGGGACCGGTGTTACGGACCTCTGCGCTCTTATCGGCGGGGCGGAGGAGGGGGACCGGATCGCCGTCACCTGCCGCGACGGGTGGCGGAAGACCTTCCCCTACGAGTATATTTACCGCCCCGACCCGCGGCAGGGTCCGCTGGTGATCTGCTGGTTCAACGGGGACGAGGCTCCCGGCGAGAAGCAGGGGGTCGGGTACCCGGACACCACCTACTTGTCGGGGATGCGCATGGCCTTCTTCGCGGACACCTCCTCGAACCCCTGGGGATGGCATATCTTCGGGAACAACGATATGCGGGAGTGCTGGGACGAGGAGTACTGGAATTACGGGGCGCAATACCCCTCGGCTGTCGGAGTCTCGGGGAAATGGGTCAGCGAGATCGGGATCTTCACCGACCGGCTGCCCCCGGTGCCCGTCGCGGAGTTTGAGACGAACGTGACGTCCGGGAGGCTGCCGCTGGCCGTCGCGTTCAACGATACGTCCACCGCCAACCCGAGGACGTGGACCTGGAACTTCGGCGACGGGTCTTCGTCCGCGGAGAAGAACCCGGTCCACGTCTACACCACGGCCGGGGACTACACCGTCACCCTGACGGTTTCAAACGTCGCCGGGACCGCGAGCGTGATCCGGGCCGGCGCCGTCACCGTCGAGAACGCAGTGGTTCCGACCGCGGACTTCGCTGCGAACGCGACATCGGGGGAGGCTCCGCTCGCGGTCGCGTTCACCGATGCCTCCGACGGAAAACCGGCGGAGTGGGAGTGGGACTTCGGCGATGGGGAAGGTGCAACCGGGCCGGCCCCGGTTCACGTCTATTCGTCGCCAGGGACCTACACGGTCGCGCTCACGGCGACGAACCACAAGGGGTCCGATACGATCACGAAGACCGGTGCGATCACCGTCGACGTGCCGGTGCCCGCACCGCCGATAGCGTCGTTTTCCACCGATGTGAGGGCCGGGGATGCTCCGTTCGAGGCCGCGTTCACCGACACCTCGCAGAAGTTTCCGACAACGTGGGCCTGGGATTTCGGGGACGGTGCCTCTTCAGAGGAGCCAAACCCGGTCCATATCTATTCGTCACCGGGGGTCTACACGGTCGCGCTCACGGTGACAAACGACCTCGGCAGCGATATGGTAACGAGACCACAGTTCATCGCGGCGACGGAGAACGGGAAGGCGATCCTCTTCCGCGGGACGGTGCCGCTCGGCGAGGGGACGTTTTCGGTCAAAGCGCCGTCAGGACAGGCCTACACCCCGAACAAGCGCACCCCGATGGGCGCGCTGGATGCCGTGGCAGAGATGCGGGGGTTCACCTACGTGATCGGGGACAAGAAGTACTCGGAGAGCAGGCTCCTCTTCCTCGACGGGGTGGGCGAGTACCTGCTCGAAAAGTCGACCGGGAAGACCTGGGTCTGTTTCCATAACGGCGAGCTGCTCGACGACTACGGCAGGCCCTCGACCGATGCCTTCAACCGGCGGCCGGTCGCGGATGGAGATACGGTGCTCTTCTGGTACGGTGACTACTTCATCTATAGCACGGGGAAGATGGAACCCAGGGGAGGGGGAGTGTGTCTTGACAATACGCTGGTGATCGTCGAGATGACGATCGCGTCGGAGTCCGCGGCAGGTGGGGCGACCGCGGCGCAGGCCGGGGCCGCGAGCACGAGCGCGCCGGCGCCGGAGTCGCCCCCGGGCGTATGGCTCCCCATCCTCGCGATCGGGCTCTTCCTGGTGTTGCGAAGGGTCTGATATCCTTTTTTTTACTGGAGAGAGGGGGACTTTGCGGGGTGAGCCGGGGTCCGGATCTACACCACGAGCACCCGTGAGATCCCGCTCGCCTTCGCACCCGGTGTGGTCACCACGCTGCCTGTAAAGCACTTCACCGTAGTTGGGATTGACTATCGGTTTCGCAGTTCTCGCGACACATCAATATTTCCGATAGACGTTACTCCGGTTTCCAATATCGATCACGGTAATAATCATCACATTGCCCTCGAAGACAAGAATGATCCGATACTGTCCCACACGAAAAGAGTACAACGGACTGTTCGGGTGTCCTTTCAGTTTTTTGGCGTACAGGCGAGGGTACGGCTCGTTTGCCAGGGCGCGGAGTTCGTCCTTGATTCGTGTGGCATCGTGGTCCGGGATTTTATTGAGTTTCTGCTCGGCCCTTGGCATGAGGAGGAGCCGCCAGGTCATCAGATGCCTCGTTCCCGCACATAATCTTCAAAGGGGCGACCCCTGATACCGGCCCGCATGTCTGCGATGCTTTCTTCGATCTCCTGCAGTATTTCTTCGCTCAAAGGCTCCGGATCGAAGAACGCGTCCATGATGCGGTTGAGCGTCTCGTCGTAACTCTCCCGAGGATGTGTCTTCAGGGTATCCAGGCGGGACTTGGTCTCGGGTTGGAGCTGGATCGTCGTTGCCATAACTACCCATAGGTTACCATAAAGTATAATGATTTTGTCAGGGTTCCGTTCAGATCATCGAACCAGTCCGAGGATCCACGGCCCATTCCGCCAGCATCGCAGAAGGGTTCACAGATCCGGTTATTTTCGCGGACCCCTCCATCGGTGCCCTGCGTGGGCGGGTTCGGCGGCCTTTTCCTGAAGACGGGGGCGAAACGTCGGCCCGGAGGATCAGCGCCCATTGATTCCGCCGGACTCCGCCGGGTGCCCTTGCGGGACGTCCGCGCGCGCCGGGAGTCCCGGCACCCGCCCGGCGAGTGGGGCTGGTTCCGGTCCTGAGTGGGGCCGGGGCCGCGAGCACGAGCACGCCGGCGCCGCAGTCGCCCCCGGGTGTGTGGCTCCCCATCCTCGCAATCGGGCTCTTCCTGGTGTTGCGAAGGATCTGATCTCCTTTTTACCGAAAAACGGGAGACCTTAAGAGGTGAACCGGGCGCCACCCCTTTTACGTGGATTACAAAAATTTTGGACTCTTCGGCGAGCAGTGATCGGGAGAAACAGTCTTTTGCCGACTGTGCCCATGGTGCATCATTTCATCCGGGCGTTGATGCAATCGAAACCGGAAAAACTATGTAAACAATCATGATTTTAATTATATCTCATTAACTTAAAGAGATTGTTTATAGAAAGCATTATACATTCCCGCACCCCATAGCAAAAAACCGGTTGCTATGAAGCTGATTACCGTTGCAGGCCCTCCGTCTTCGGGAAAGACCTCTGTAATTCTCAAAACCATCGCAGCCCTCGGGCTGCCCGAAGGGAGCGTGGGGGTCGTGAAGTTCGACTCGCTCACCTCTTTCGATCACCAGCGTTACGACGAACAACAGATACCCAATCTGACTGCGTTTGCCGGAAAGATCTGCCCGGATCACTTCTTCGTCAGCAATGTCGAAAGGGCGGTCGAGTGGGGCATGAAGAAGGGATTATCGGTTCTTATTACAGAAAGCGCAGGCCTCTGCAACCGATGCTCGCCGTACGTGAACGCCATCCTGGCGGTATGCGTCATCGACAATCTCTCCGGCGTCAACACGCCGAGAAAGATCGGGCCGATGCTGAAGTATGCCGATATCGTAGTCGTCACCAAGGGAGATATCGTCTCCCAGGCGGAACGCGAGGTCTTTGCCTTCAACATCCGTGAAGTCAATGCATCGGCAACCGTTCTCTTCGTCAACGGGATCACCGGCCAGGGAGCGTTCATGCTTGCCCGCTACTGTCTGGATGCCCTTGACATCCAGACACTTCGCGACCGCAAACTCCGCTTCACCATGCCTGCCGCCATCTGTTCGTACTGTACCGGCGAGACCCTCATCGGAGAGATGTACCAGATGGGGATGGTCAAAAGAATGGAGTTTGACGACGCATGAAGGCCCTCGATTACGTTGCGGAAGTCTCTGCCGTACCGATCGGCGATATTCTCCGCAGATATCCTCTCGCTGTCGATTACCTTGCCAACGTGCGGCTGAGCGGGATTGACGGGACCAAAACACTCCCCGAGATTCTGGAAGAAGTCGATGAGGAGATGCTCGAGGAGTTCGGGCTTGACCGCGAAGAGGTCATATTTCACTTCTGTGCGTTTCTTGAGGCGTTTTCCCGGACGAAGGGAACTGATGAGGCAATCTCCTCCATCACGATCCTCGGCGGACGGGACAAGGCGGGAAGACCCGAGATGGTCGAGCTGACGATAACCCCCGGCGAGGTCGTAAGCATCGTCGGTCCTACCGGCTCGGGGAAAAGCAGGCTGCTTGAGGATATCGAGTGTCTCGCCCAGCGCGATACGCCGACCGCACGGCAGATTCTCATCAACGGTTCGGTTCCCGATCTGAATAAGAGGTTCTCCACCGGGGGAAAACTGGTAGCCCAGCTTTCGCAGAACATGAACTTCGTCATGGACTTAACGGTGCAGGAATTTCTGGAGATGCATGCAAAGAGCCGGATGATCGCCGAATCCGCCGCGGTCGTGGAGAAGTGTTTTGCGGTTGCCAACTCCCTTGCCGGTGAGAAGTTCACGCTCGATACGAAAGTCACCCAGCTCTCCGGCGGGCAGTCGCGGTCGCTGATGATCGCCGATACCGCTCTTTTGAGCTCGTCCCCGATCATCCTCATCGACGAGCTGGAGAACGCAGGAATCGACCGGCGCGAGGCGATCGAGATCCTTGTCAGCAACGAGAAGATCGTCCTCATGTCGACGCACGATCCGCTCCTTGCCCTCCGTGCCGATAAACGAATCGTCATCAAAAACGGCGGCATTACAAAGGTGATCGAGACGACTGCGGAAGAGGAGCAGACGCTTCAGCAGATCGAGGCGATCGATTCCATCCTCCTTACGATCCGCAATCAGCTCCGGGGAGGAGGAGTCATCGCAAAAGCGAGTATTCCGGAATTTCAGGAGGGATGAACGATGTGGGAATTATACGATGCATTGATCGAAGAGATCCCGGACGACATCATCGTCGATGATGTCGTTGTCGGGGGGGAGATGACGTACGTCGGGGCGAACGGCAACGTCGGTCTTGCCGCATACCGCGGGTATGTCCAGCGTGCCCCGATGATGACCGGAAACAGGATTGGAAAGTCGTTAAAAGAGGTAGCCGGGTGCGTGAAGTCCTGGAACTTGCTGGAAGCATCGATCGGCAATTCGGCGATCAACGCGTGGTACAACCATCCGGATGTTGCGAAGCGTGCAGGGATCGAGGTTCCGGAAAAAAAGCGGGTTGAGGAGCGGTTGAACGACCCGTTCATCAAGTCCCAGAACCTCGTGAGGGGAAAGAAGGTCTGTGTCGTCGGCCATTTTCCATTCCTTGAGAAGCTGATTGCCCCGGTCTGTGACTTGAGTGTTGTCGAATGGGATCCGGAAGAGGGAGATTACCCATATTCCGCCTGCGAATATCTGCTGCCGGAATGCGATTATGCGTTCCTGACCTGTGCCGCCGTCGGCGACAAGAGCATGCCGCGGCTTCTCGAACTTTCGGAGAATGCAGACGCGGTGACGATCGTGGGTCCGGGAACCCCTCTTTCGTCGGTCTTCTTCGATTACGGCGTCTCCGATCTCTCCGGCTTCGTCGTGACCGATGTTATGCTCGCCAAACGGATCGTCGCAGGGGCGGAGAGCCAGCGGATCTTCAGCGCGGGAATGAAGGTGCAGTACCTTCGCCCTGAAAGGTAAGGGAGTGCGGCGCATCGTTGTCTTTTAGAACGTGCCGTTCTTTCACGATCGCCGTCCGAATGGTTTTTGTAACGATCTCGCTCGCCTCTTTTTGCTGAAGATCGGAGCTCCTCTGAGGGTGTAATCCCCCGTGTCCGGCCACCGGCAAGGTTGCGGCCCCTTGTTGGGACGGTTTCCAGAAGGATGGCGTGCTCCTGCTGTCGCGGCGCTGAATCAATATCAGACGATTCCCGTCCAGGAGCCGCTCGCCCGGGTAGACCTTCAGGGCGCCGGGAAGCACGATGCCCCCGGACCACGCCGCCGGGGATGACCGTCCCGATGCCGCAGACGTTGACGCGGCGGTCGACCGGGGTCGTTCCCACCGTCCCGGCGGCGCGGATGCGCCTTGCGAAGCAGGAGGTCGCGCGGTGCTATCGGACTCTTCCCGGTGCTGCGAATTTACCCGGAAGCACTGCACCCCGTCGGCCCGCGGCACGTCTCGGCCGGGTACCGTTCCCGTGCCGCGCTGCCCGCCGGTCGATCCCCGACCCGCGGGCGAAACATCGGCCCGGAACATCAGCGCTCGTTGATTCCTCTGGATTTCATCGGGCGCTCTCGCGGCAACGCCGCCCTTGCGGGGTGCCCGCGCGCGCCGGGAACCCCGGCACCCGGTTCCGCTGCTGCCGCGGGCGAAAATGACATTTTCCCCCGGTTTTCGACGAGGGTTCTGCCCGCCCGCCGATGCCCCGCAGGGTCCCCCGCCCCGCCCGGCGGGTGGGGCTGGTTACGGTCCCGGGGCCGCCGGGGAGTTGTGCAACCACAAGGGTTAAATCGATGATCGGAGGGCACGAGTGCCATTTTGGATCCGGTGCTCTGTTTTCTCTTTCCGGGCGTTGCGCACAACCCTTATCGTCTGACGTGCTGTGTAAATGAATATTATTTAACAAAAGGCTTAAGTTTATGGAGTTTAATTGATCTCATATCAAGCCGGCCTGCGAGGATCGGCCTGTGGGGTTGATCTGGAGGGTCGGCCTGTGGGGTTGGGCCTGTGAGGAGCGGCTTGTTGGGGGCATTGACATGAGACAACATTCAGTCCTAAAAGCGAGGGTGATTCCGGCAGCCTGCTGCCTGGTCATCGCCCTGCTGTTCGTCGCGGCGCCGGCAATGGCGGCGACGACGGAGGTAACGGTAACGAAGTACCGCGACAACAACTACTCGTCTGTGGAGAACGAGACGACCCTGGACCTTGCGGAGCTCCAGGCATTGTCGTCGGTCGCGAGCGGCGGCCCGCTGTATATGCAGGGCGGGACCTTTGACTACAACCTGAGTGTGTGGGCGTACACCCCGGGCAGCATGTCCGACTTCGGGGAGCAGAACGGCACCTACGTCCGCGACATCACCGACGAGGTCGGTGGGATGAACGCGGGCGACGAGATCTGGGTTGTGGCATCCGACGGCTACAAGACGTACTTTAACCACACCAATGTCTACGCGCCGCACGCCAGCCAGGGCGAGATGATCCTCTCCTGGGAGAACGACACGAGCACCGTTCCCACCTACGAGAACGGGATACGGCTCTTCTTCTACACGCCGGACGACCTGAACTTTACCAATGAGGACATGCGCGACTCGATGGCCTCGTGGTACTGGAGGCTGGTTGCGGACAAGTACTCGCCGTTCGGTGTATTCCCGTCGGCGATGGGCCTCTCGTCGAGGACCGTCAGCGACCTGAAGATCTACCCGCCGCACCGCTACGACTTCGAAACCGGCGGCGACACGACCCAGTGGGCGTACTGGGGTGGTGTGGCCGGCGAACCGGGCAGCGCGACCGAGCCGGGCAACTCCATCAACGGCATCTCGTGGATCGCTGCTGATGATAACGATTCGTACCCGTCTTCTAGTGAATACGTGACAGGTGACTCCGCCGCTCACCGCTTCGTCTTTGCCGTCGTCGAGAATCCGGACAACATCGAGAAACTCGACATCACCTGGATCGGCACGGGCACACATGAGAATGGCGTCGACAACGGTGCGACGCTTTACATCTGGAACGGTACCCATTACGAGCAGCTCGACACCACGGACAGCGGCATCGAAGACACGCTCACCAGTACCATCGCCACGAATGTCAGCAAATACGTCGTCGGCGGCAACGTCACGGTGCTCGCGAAGCAGAATGGTGAAGATGATGGATCTTTAACATCAGTGCTCGAAACCGACTACGTGAAACTCGTGGTGACTCACCACCACAGGAATTCCAACTTTGTACTACCCTAACCAACCCTAACCCTTTTTCCCATTTACGGTGATTACGATGAAAAGAAACCTTGCTTTAGTCATATTACTTGGCCTGCTTTGTATCGCATTTCCTGCATCGGCGGCGACTTGGTACGTCGACGGCGATGTCGACGCGGGGACTGATTTTACCAACCTCCAAGCAGCGGCCAACGCCGCTTCGTCTAATGATACGATCGTTGTCTTCTCCGGGACATATTCAGGATTTGAGCTAATTGGTGAAAAGCCCTACCTGACGTTTCAGGCTCTTGAAAATGACGGGCCTGTCGTTCTAAATGGAGCATCCAGAATACCGACAGCAAGTAATTGTAATGCGACAGGGACGATCCTTGATGGGTTTACATTCATCAATGCGGGGGGGATGCCGTTCAATCTAGGAACTTATGGTCCTGCATCGGATTCGATCGTCCGGAACAGCCAGATCATAAGAACTTTCACAATAGGGCTTCAAGGAGGGTCCACCAATCTCACGCTTGAGAACAACACCTTCGTGGATGTTCGTACGGGAGCAGCCCTTGCCAGTATCCTTATGGTCAGAGATGTGCCAAACAGCAACATCGTCAATAACACGTTCACCAACGTCACAGCCACGTCAGGAATCTTCTATTTCAATTCACCAGCGGCAACCAACATCACCATCGCCGGAAACACCTTCGACGCTACTGTTGGGGGAACTACCTTTTACTTCCGTACTGCCGGTGAAGGGAACCGGATCTACCTGAATAACAACGTGGCGGGCGTCGGTCTTTACGCGGGCAACACCGCTCCGGACGTCATCTGGAACACCACCTCCCCGGTGACCTACACCTACAACGGCGTAGAGCGGACGGGGTACCTCGGCAACCACTGGCTGGACTACACGGGTGTCGACGCCGACGGCGACGGCATCGGCGATACGCCCTACGTCGTTCCCAACGGCCTCGGCACCGACTACGCACCCCTGATGGGCGCGTGGGAGGACGGGGTCATCGCCTCGCCGCCCCCGGAGCCGAAGACCTGGTATGTCTCCAGCGGCGACGATGCCGACTTTACCACCATCCAGGCGGCGGTCGACGCCGCCTCGTCCAATGATACGATCGTTGTTCTGCCTGGGGGCTATTCAACATTCATTGTAAACAAACCTTACCTTACTATCCGAAGTGAGGAGGGGCCCGATTCTGCCATTGTAAATTGCGGCAGTGGAGAAGGAATCTCCAACAGTGATAACGCTGCAGGATTGGTTCTTGACGGGTTGACAATTGTGAATCCTGGCGGAGCTGGTATCCGACTTGGAGAATATGGTCCTGCACCGGATTCGGTTATCCGGAATTGCATCATCTGGAATATAAGCGGTGAACTTGTTCTTAAAGAGACTAATACCACTTTTGAGAATAATGTTCTCTACAACCCTGGTGGCGGTACGTATGCTATCAATGTACAGTTTGACGATATTATATTCCAGAATAACAGGATAGAAGGTTCAAGCGCCCCATACGGTGCTCTTGCTGTCTGGGAAGTTAAGAATGGGATCTTCAGGAATAACACAATCGCGAATTGTACCGGGCCAGCTGCTCTGATCTATCTGGCCGAAAACTGTACCTTCACGCAAAACAGTTTCATTGACAATCCCGAAGGGATTTGGCTGTATCAGCCAGGTGACGATCACACCTTCGACTGTAATAATTTCGTCGATACTTCATTCGTCAAAACATGGGGTTGGAGCGATGCGTTCACCGCAACTTTCAACGCCACCGCCCCGGTGACCTATACCTACAACGGCGTGGAGCACACCGGGTACCCGGGCAACTTCTGGGCGGACTACGCGGGTGTCGACGCGAACGGCGACGGCATCATCGATGAACCCTACGTCCTCCCCGACGATCTTGGGACCGACTACGCACCCCTGGTGGGCGCGTGGGAGGACGGGGTCATCGCCTCGCCGGCCCCCGAGCCGATCGTCGTCAACGCCTCCGTCACGGTCTACGCGGACGAGCCGATCGTCGTCAACGGCACCACCTACGGCGGCAACTCGTTCTTCAACATCCTCGCCGCGGCGGGGTTCACCTACACCTACGCCGAGAGCGACGCGGGTTACGGCGACAGAAAGCCGCTCCTGACCCTCACCATCGACGGCGTCACCTACCCGACGGAGGACTTCGGCCCCGACTACAAGTGGAAGTTCTACGACGGCCTCGGTTCGAGCGCCTACAAGTACAAGAAAGCCCTGAACGGCTACATCGACAACTCGGGGACCTACTACATCTGGTTCGGCGATACGAGCCAGTTCGGCTCCCTGGACGACCCGACCGTCGAGAACTCGATCTACGTCCTCGAACTCAACGTCACCCTCCTGCCGACCCGGCCGGCTGAACCGGGCGCCCCGGTGGCTGACTTCACGGCGAACGTAACGAGCGGCGAGCTGCCGCTTGCGGTGGCGTTCACCGACGCTTCGACCGGAGCCCCGACCACCTGGGCCTGGGACTTCGAGAACGACGGCACTGCCGACAGCACCGAGCAGAGCCCGGTCCACGTCTACCCTGCGGCCGGTACCTACACCGTCAACCTCACGGTCGGCAACAGCTACGGCGAGTCCTCCAAACTGGCCGAGATCACCGTCACCAAACCTGACCCGATCGTCTTCAACACCGCTGTCACGGTCTACGCGGACGAGCCGATCGTCGTCGACGGCACCACCTACGACGGCAACACGTTCTTCAACATCCTTGCCGCCGCCGGCTACACCTACACCTACGCCGAGAGCGACGCGGGCTACACCGACAGAAAGCCCCTCCTGACCCTCACCATCGACGGCGTCACCTATCCGACGGAAGACTT
>ERZ795049.2030-NODE-2030-length-24654-cov-12.116590_pt1 | contig 24654 bp, 18 predicted proteins | sample MGYA00375133_ERZ795049 | MGnify/ENA primary metagenome ERZ795049 (study PRJEB30178, sample SAMN05720147) | activated sludge metagenome | isolation source: anaerobic digester from wastewater treatment plant | place: Japan | collected 2015-04-20 ... | reverse complement strand
TCTGCACAAGCCATACCTCAGACAAAGATGGTGTTTACTCCTGCAAGTGGGATACCACTAAATATCAATCGACAATCAAAATTATTGCCTACAACACACTTGGTGAAAGAGAAACCATTGTTCGTACTGCCTCTGTTGTTCTCCCCTCGACTACTACTAGTAAAGAAACTACCGCCGAACTCACTGTTTTACCGAAAACAGGAAAGTAAAATAACGACCCCGTTACTCTTTACCTTTCGAGCGGAAGCGAGTTTTTTACTGTTCGAAGAGTATCCGCCGTAGGCGGAACGATGAGAACTATTTGCGCGAGTCCCAGTACTAATGGTTGATAGCTTGCCCCGTCCGGTCTCGGCGGGGCTTGTCCCACCCCACCAAGACGGGGTTCTCGTCGCTTCGCTCCTCGAACGATAATCTTGTTACTGTTCGAGCGGAAGCGAGTACTCTTGCGCTAGTTCCAGTACTAGCGATCGATAGTTCTCGGGCAGTAGCCCTCGAACGGTAAAATAAACCCTTCGCCACTTTATATTATGGTGCATTTACTTCGATACTGGGAAGTATCGAAGTAAATGCAGGAAACGCTATTGCGATACATTATTAATACATTTATAGGCTCTCAAAAGTCCAATATGTTAATGAACTTTTGCAATATGTTATGGAGCGTAACATATTATTGCTCGTAACATTTTCTGGTGCAAGAATGTGGTAAATGGTATAATCAGTTTATGGTTAATAAGCTTCTTGCTTTTTATTTTGCTTGGTGCGCGCGCCGTGTTCTTTCTCGTGCCACAAAGGAAAAAGAGGTTATTGGCATTACCGGTTCCAGTGGAAAAACAAGCACAAAAGAAGCCCTCGGTCTTATTGCTCGCGCACAACATAGCAAAAGAGTATTAGTTTCTTCTGGCAATCTAAATAATGAAATCGGGCTACCTTTAAGTATTCTTGGGTACACGCAGGCTCCGTCTTCTTGGCATTATTTGCTGGTGGTATTCGGTGCCTTATGGCGTGCTTTTACATATAGACCACCTTCTTTATTTGTACTAGAATACGGCATAGATCATCCCGGGGATATGGATTTTTTACTCTCTATTGTCAAGCCAACAACAACTGTGCTAACCAGTATTAGCCCGGTGCATCTTGAATATTTTGATAATGTTGAACAACTGGTAGAGGAAAAGTTGAAGCTAGCACAAGCTATCGGGAAGGGTATGGTGATTATAAATGGTGACGATAGATATTTGCACGAGGCGTGTAAAAAAAATAATATTCGCGCAATTACTTTTGGAGAAAAAGCATATTGCACTTGGCGTATAACCGAGTTTAAGGTTGGTGGGAAATCTACGAGCTTTACTGTGGCAAACCTGCAAAAGAAGTATCATTTTTCTATTAATGCTTTAGGTGTACAGCATATTTATTCTGTTTTGCCCGCCATAATTTACGGACACATAGTAGGCATGGGTGCAAGTGAAATACAGAGGATACTCAGTGATTACACTCCTTTGCCGGGAAGGGGCAATGTTGTCGCAGGGCGGAAAAATACTACCATTATTAACGAAACATATAACGCGAACCCTCTTTCGATGGAGATGGCGCTTAAAGTTCTTGCTATAATGAAGAGGAAACCAAAAATTGCGATTCTTGGCGATATGTTAGAGTTGGGTGCCGAAAGTGAAAAAGAGCATAAAGCGGTGTTAGATTATGCACACAAGGTTGCCGACGAAATTGTTACCGTAGGTCCGAGAATGAAAGTCGTCTATAACAACGGTGAGCGTGCGTTTACCGATGTCGAGGGGGCGAAAAATTACGTTGCGCATAATCTAAAAGAAGGTGCCGTAATTTTAGTAAAGGGCTCCCAGGGGACAAGGATGGAGAAAATCGTTGAGGCAATAATGCTTAACCCAAGTAGCAAGGAAAAACTTCTACCCCGCCAAAGTAAGCGGTGGCGAAGTATACCAATTAAACCATTATAGAGAGGGAAAAATGTTTGATATTCAATCGCCCATACACCTTATTCGCTTGCTGTCTTTTACATCTTTTTCATTTGTTATTGGTATTTTATTAACACCACTATTTACCGACTTCCTTTATCGCAATAAATTAGGAAAGAAAATACGCCATACCGATTATGCAGGGGAAAAAGCACCCATTTATAAAAAACTACATCAAGGTAAAGAGGGCACACCTACAATGGCCGGTCTTTTAATTTGGGTGCCAACAACCATAATTACCTTTATTTTTAATATGTCGCGCTCTGGTACATGGCTTCCTTTGTTTTGTCTTGTTGGTACGGGAATTATTGGTGCCCTCGATGACGTTATGAATATTCGTGGCATTGGCCCTAACCGTGGCGGTATGCGTTTTTGCTATAAGCTCCTGTTTTACAGTGTGGTGGCGGCGGTTGGTGCTTGGTGGTTCTTTTTTAAGTTGGGGTGGAGCACGATCCACATTCCATTTGCTGGAAATTTCGAAATTGGTTTATGGTATATCCCTATTTTCATTATTGGGCTGGTTTTTTTCGCGTTTGCGGTAAACGAGACCGATGGTTTAGATGGTTTAGCGGGTGGAACTTTAGCTCTTAGCTACGGCGCGTACGCAATTATCGCCTTAAGCCAAGGAAAGTTAGAGCTGGCAATTTTTTGCGCCACAATCCTAGGTCTTCTACTGTCTTTTTTGTGGTTTAACATTCACCCTGCGCGTTTTTTTATGGGAGACACTGGAGCGATGAGTTTAGGTATGACCCTAGGAGTGATTGCTTTTCTCACTAACACGCCAATTGTCCTTTTTGTAATTGGTTTTGTGTTTGTGGTAGAGGCATTATCGGTAATGGTGCAAATTGCTAGTAAAAAAATATTCAAGAAGAAAATATTTCTTTCTTCTCCCCTGCACCACCATCTCGAGGCTTTAGGCTGGCCCGAAACTAAAGTAACAATGCGTTTTTGGATTATCTCTGCAGTTTCTGCGAGTGTTGGCCTTGCTATTGCCTTGTTTGACAAGATTTAAAACTATAGGACTTTTAATGGAACTTGAGGGAAAAAAAATTGCAGTGCTAGGCGTTGGTCGTGAAGGGCGTGCCCTTGCTGATTATTTCAAGCGCCACCATATCGTTGCAGATTTTTTAGAGCAAAACGAAAATTCTTCAGTGGGGGAAATTACCGACAATGGCTTTAATGTTTTGTTAGGTGAAAACGCTTTTGATGGTCTTAGTAAATACGACATAGTTTTTCGCAGTCCCGGTATATCGCCTCATCATCCCGCTCTTCGTTCCTACAGAGGTACACTTACTTCTTTAACAAGGTTGTTTTTTGATTTGTGGCCGGGCAGGATCGTTGCTGTTACCGGCACTAAAGGCAAAGGAACAACTGCTTCCTTGATTAAGGCAATCCTTGACCAGTCGTCGTTACAATCTGTTCTTTTGGGGAACATTGGTATCGCCGATTTAACGGTAGCCGATAATGCCTCGGGTAATGATTGGGCGGTGGTGGAGCTTTCTAGCTTTCAGCTTATGGGTCTTGGAGTAAGCCCAGATATTGCCGTAATGCTTGATGTGGGTGAGGAGCACTTAGATTACCATGCCTCCCTTGTGGAGTACCGCGAGGCGAAACTTGAAATTATGCGTCACCAAAAAAAGAATGACTGGCTTGTTATTACCGGCGAAAACTCTTTGCTTAATAAGGCGCAAGTATTGGCGAAGGGCAGAATACTAAAAGTCTTTGGTGATATTAAGGCAACTCCTGGCGCACCCGCGCTTTGGTGGCAGGACGATAGCCTTTTTTCCAACATCGGTGAGAAAGAAAAAATTATGCCTTTGTCAGATGTTACCATCAACCAGCCTCATAATAGGCTTAATGTTGCTGCTGCTGTTGCGGTAGCGAAAGTATTGGGCGTCGACAATAAAGCTATATGCCGTGCGGTAAAAAATTTTAAGGGCTTGCCTTTAAGGTTGGAGGAAGTAGCGAATATAGGGGGTATTTTATTTGTTAACGACTCTGCGTCTACTAATCCTAATACTACAATTGCCGCGATTAAAGCGTACACGCAAGGACCCCTGATTCTCCTTGCGGGTGGGAAGAATAAAGGGCTCGATTACTCCGCGCTCGTTCGTGAATTATCTTTAGCGAGAAATATTAAAATGGTTTATCTTTTTGGCGCTTTAGGACGTGAATTAACTTTGCTCTTTGAAGACGTAAAAAATAAAATTAAATTTACCGTAGTATCTACTCTTGCCGAGGCATTACAGCAAACAAAAAAAATCGCAAAAAGCGGCGACACGGTTCTTTTTTCTCCTGGCGCGGCGAGCTTCGATCAATTTGCAAATTACATAGTGCGTGGACAGCAATTTAATAAATTAATTTATGAACACTTCTCTCGATAAATTCCGTCGTTATTCAAAAAGACCCGACTATGTTTTTCTCCTTGTCGTGGTGGCGCTAGTATTGTTTGGACTTTTAATGATTTACTCTGCTTCGTCGCTTGTTGCTTTTCAATGGTTTGATGGCGATAACAACTATTATTTCGTTGGTCGCCAAGCACTTAGTTTAATGGTTGGAGTAATTGCCATGGCAATAACAATGGCGACCGATTATCGAGTGTGGCAAAAGTATTCTCTCTGGATGCTGCTTGCAACAATTATTTTATTGCTTATTGTTTCGATCCCCGGTATCGGCGAAGAAAGCAAAGGGGCGAGTCGCTGGCTCGACATCGGCCCTATTCGTTTTCAACCTTCGGAGTTTGCTAAACTCACCTTGATTATTTATTTTTCTAGCTTGTTTGCGGGAAGATCAGGAAAAGTAAATATTTTGCCAGTTATTGGTGTTCTTGCGATTATTTCTCTGTTCTTAATTGGCTTACAGTCTGACCTTGGAACCTTGGTGATTATGACGGGTACTGCGGTGGCAACTTTTTTTGTGGCAGGGGGATCTTATACACAAATTTTATTTGGAGGAGGGGTAGCCCTTGCCGCTTTCGCAGCGTTTATCCGTAGTTCGCAATACCGCTGGGAGAGATTTTTAATTTTCTTAAATCCCAGTGCGGAGTCATTAGATTCTGGTTATCATATTAACCAATCGCTCCTCGCGATTGGTTCAGGGGGACTTTGGGGATTGGGGTTGGGAAAATCAGTACAAAAATACTTTTATCTGCCAGAGCCATACACAGACTCTATTTTTGCTATTATCGCAGAAGAACTGGGTTTTTTACGTGCCTCTCTTGTGATAATTGCGTTTATAATTTTAGCGTGGCGTGGTATTAGGATTGCCCGCAATGCGCCCGATAACTTCGGTACGATTTTGGCGGCAGGTATTATTACATGGATTATTTTGCAGGCGTTTGTAAATATTGGTGCTCTTTCTGGTGTTTTGCCATTAACGGGTGTTCCTTTGCCCTTTATTTCATCGGGAGGATCATCTTTAATTGCAACAATGGCGGCTGTCGGGATATTGTTAAATATTTCAAAAAACGGATATGAAAAGTAGTGCGTTAAAAATTAAGAACAAGACCGTGGTCTTTACCGGCGGAGGAACAGGTGGACATTTGTGGCCTATTGTAAGCCTAGTTCATTTTGCGCGCCACGAGCTGGGTGTTGATGCAGTTTATTTTGGTACCGGTACTGATTTGGAAAAAAGAGTGTGGAAAAAAGAACGAGTACGCCAGATTATTATTCCCAGTGGTAAAAAAAGAAGTTATTTTTCCTTGCTAAATTTCCTTGATCCTTTTTTGCTTGCCCTTGGTTTTATAAAAGCGTTTTTTTGGCTTCTTATTTATCGCCCCGCTTTAGTTTTTGGTAAAGGGGGGTATGGAATGTTGCCAACCGTTATGGCGGCGAGAATATTGGGAATTAACATTGTTGTTCATGAATCGGATATTGTAATAGGACGCGCTAACAGAAAAGCGCTCGATTGGGGGGCGTTAGTCCTTACCGCTTTTCCTTCCGATACGTTCGATGTGCCAGATCCTCAAAAAAGTCGTCTGCGCTATTGTGGGCAAATTATCCATCCATATTTTTACGAAAACGATGATAATGACAAAGGACGAGAAAAAACAATTTTAGTTTTTGGAGGGAGCCAGGGTTCGGAAAAAATCAATCAACTAGTTTCTTCTTTGTGGGTCGAGCTCACGGCGATTGCCAATGTTATCCATATTACAGGACCACAAAATATCAATCATTATCGTCAGGCTTTTGTAAGGTTAAAAGCAGAAGTGCGCAGTAAGCTTGTTTTGTTAGGTGAGGACGACGACTTACCCCAACACATCAAGAAGGCATCGTTGGTTATTTGCCGTGCTGGTTCAACAAGTCTTTGGGAGGTGGCCTACACAGGTACGCCAACAATCGCTGTTCCTTTGCCCCTCGCCACAGGCGACCATCAAAAATTAAATGCTTTATGGATGAGCCAAGAGTTTCCTTTTATCTCCTTTCTCGAAGAAAAAGGACTTAGTAGTGAAAAACTATACAACGCGGTAAAAAATAAAATCACAAAATCCGCAAACGCCAAGCCATCTCCTACCATCATTATGCCCAATATGGCATTAAAGCAGGTTGGTAATTTTTTGCAAGACGCGTTAAAGCAACATTATTTTGCAGGAAAAAAGACGTTTCACCTTGTTGGAAGCGAGGGGGTATCGATGCGCGGTATTGCAAAAGTATTGCAAGCAATGGGGCATAATGTGAGTGGATCAGATGTTTCTAGAACAGGGCATAGCAAAGCAAATATAACGAAAAACATCGATGCCGTTATCTATTCTTCCGCCGCTGTCGCTAGTGGGGCGCCCGGTTTAGTAGAGGTGAACAGAGCGCGAGCACTTAGTATACCGACAATTAAAAGATCTGCTTTTATTGCTGACCTTGTTAGTACAAAAAAGCTAATAACGGTTAGTGGTATGCATGGCAAGTCGACAACCACGGCTATGATTGCTCATATTCTTAAAGAGTTAGGCCTAGATCCTACCTACTTTATCGGTGTACCGCAAGATGGCATAGGGAACAATGTGGCTTTTTTAGGGCAGGGCAGTGTTGCTGTTATCGAAGCCTGTGAGTATGACAGGTCGTTTTACGATTTCAGAAGTGATATTATTGCTCTGACTAACATCGAAAAGGAGCACCTCGATTACTTTAAGGGCGGAATTAAAGAAATAGAAGAAGCCTTTGCGGAATATATTTGTCGCTCTCGCACTAGTGCGACACTGGTTTTTGATGCACAGAACAGTTACGAAAAAAAGGTTTTGGAAAAAATTTCTAAAACAAGAGCAGACATTAGAGTGGTTAAACCAACTTTGCCCCTAGGTTTGGAAAAAAACAATTATTCTTTTTTTGGCGATTATAATTTTTCAAACGCGAATTTAGCAACAAGTGCCGTTGCTCAATTGGGAATTATGCCCAAAGAAGCCTGGCGTGCTCTTCTTACATTTAAAGGTGCAAAACGCCGTATGGAACTAGTGGGGGAGGTAGGTGGAGCAAGAATATACGACGATTATGGACATCACCCTACAGAGATTAAGATGGCTTTAGATGCACTAAAAAAACATTATCCCAAACACAGGTTGACTGTTGTTTTTCAACCTCATCAGGCAAAAAGAACAGAGGATTTTTTCCAAGATTTTGTCTCTGTTTTGGCGCTGGCGGATCGGGTGATAATTACTGATATTTTTAAGGTACAGGGAAGGGATAAGGAAAGTAAACTTACGAGCGTAGATTTGGTAAACAAAATTAACGCCAAAAAGAAAGGTAAAGCCTTTTACCTGCCCCTCCCGTATGAAAATATTACACACTATTTACAAAGCTATAAAAAAGAGCAAGAGGTTATAGTAACAATGGGAGCAACGGATATTTATAGGGTGGCATATCAGCTAGTTGGTAAAGAATAACTATGGCATTAGAGTATTTTTATCTAAGGCGCAGAAAAGGCGAAAAGATGGAAAAGAGGCGTGGAGAAAAGCGCCCCAATAGCCGTTACGAAATAGATTATGTACGTTTGAAGTGGGTGGTAGTTTTCTTTTCCTTCGCTGTTTTGCTTTGGTGGTTTTTTGTTTCGCAGGTCTTTGTGGTAAAGGAGATAGTTTACGAGAGTGAGCCAAGTGAACCGGTTGTGGAAAAGATAGAAGCCCTCAAGGGTAAAAATATTTTACTGTTAAAAACGGAAGAGCTGGTGGCGAGTATGCAAAAAGAATTACCAATCATTAAGCGAATGGCGATTTATAGAGGCTTGCCAGATACCTTGAGAATAAGGGTGGAGGAGCGTGATAGGGCGATAGTGTGGCAAAGTAAAGAGAACTATTATTTTATCGATACTTCGGGGGTCGCCTATGAGCATGCAGAAGGAGGAAAAAAAGAAAGTTATCTTCCGATAATCGACGACAGTGGTATTGCGGTGGAGCTTGGCAATAGAATTGTTTCTAGTGATTTCGTTGCTACAGTGCAAAAAATTATCGATGAGCTACCCGCAAAGATAAATAACGAATCGATAGAAGAGATCCATGTTGGCGAATCTACCTTTAGTATTGCTGTCTTAACGAGTGATAATGTTATGATTAAGTTTGATATCACCCAGGCAGTCGATACACAGATAGAGGCGGTGCGCTATATTTATAGCGAAAAACGTGGCGACGTTAAGCAGTATATTGACGTTCGTGTATTAGGTAAGGCGTATATAAAATAATCTAATGTCTAAAGAAACATATTATGTTTGTTCGCAGTGTGGTAGCGAAACCTTAAAATGGATGGGGCAATGCTCTGTATGTAAAGCTTGGAATACATTAAAAGAGTTCAAGGTAGAGCATAGTAATTACAAGGAGGGGGGTGGCGTGTCTCGCACGGAAAAACCCGCGCCAGTTTATCGCCTTGGCGAAATAAAAAGCGCGACTCTTTCTCGCATAGAATTTGCTTTGCCAGCGGTGAGTAATGTATTAGGGGGCGGGCTTGCCCGAGGCTCCTTGCTTTTGTTTGGGGGTAACCCCGGTGTTGGTAAGTCAACATTACTTTTAACCATTGCTCATTGTATTAAAGAGCCCATTCTTTATGTAACAGCCGAGGAGTCACTGGAACAAATTAAGGATAGGTCGTTACGTATTAAGCCAGCTGGTAGTAGCGTGATGTATTTAGCGCAAACAAATTTTGCAACTATATTGGCAACCGTGGAAAAAGTAAAGCCAAAAGTGGTAGTTATTGATTCTATTCAAACGATTTTTGATCCATCTTTTAGCTCGAGCGCTGGGAGTTTGGTGCAGGTTCGCGAAATTGCTCTTGGGTTACAAAAGTATGCAAAGGCGAGTGGTATTAGTTTTATTATTGTTGGTCATGTCACTAAAGAAGGAAATATCGCGGGGCCAAAAATATTGGAGCATATCGTAGACGGTGTTTTTTATATGGAGGTAGAAAGCGATGATTTGCGTCTTTTGCGTTCCGCAAAAAACCGTTTTGGCTCAACGCAAGAGGTGGCGCTTTTGAAAATGGAGAAGGATGGCATTAAAGAAGTACAACATCCAGAAAAGGCGTTTTTAGAGCAAAGGCAAAAAAATTTGCCCGGCTCGGCGATAACGGCAGTAATAGAGGGGACAAGGGCACTTTTAGTGGAGGTCCAGGCACTGGTGGTGCCCACGATTTTTGGCTACCCACGTCGTTCTGCGGTAGGCATTCATTCCCAGCGTCTCGAGTTAATCCTCGCGGTTTTGGAAAAAAGAGCAAAAGTAAGCTTGCGAAATTTTGATGTATTTATAAAAGCAACCGCTGGTTTTGTTGCAAGAGAGGCAAGCGTAGATTTAGCAATTGCCCTTGCTCTTGTTAGTGCCCACCGCGACAAGACGGTTGATGCTAACTGGTGTATTTTTGGCGAAGTAGGGTTGCTTGGTGAGGTTATACTGCCCTCTGACGCACAGTTAAGGAAAAAGGCTGCGACGAGTTTGGGGTATAACCGGTTTGTAAAAAGCAAAAATATCGATGGGGCAATTAAAGAGGTTCTTTTTAGCACCAAAACAAACAGCTAGAGCATAATTATACTTTGGTTAACTTATCCATAGCTAGATTGTCGCAACTGTATTAAAGGGTATAATAAGGCTAGTAAAATAATAGGAGGAAGGTAATGAAAGCTAAATCGACAAAAATTCTTGTTATTGTAGCTTTTGTTTTGTTGGTTGTCGTTGGCGCAGTGTTTGCGCTAGGTAGATATGGCAAAATCGGTGCCTCTATGCTAGCCGATCGCCCCCCGACTAAAACAGCGTTGGTTTCGCTGGGTAATCATGAGTGGTACGAGGGAGAATATAGTAAATCCGATAATATTGGACGCTATGGCTATCTTGACGTGATTAGCCGTGGCTTTTTTTCTGACGTTTCTATATTAGAGAAGCATGGCTTAGTACGTGCGAACGATGGTTATGTTTATGCCTTTGGGAAAGCCAACAATAGTGCAACACTCAATGGGAAAAAAGCTAATACGATTACCCGACCATACAAAATTAGCAATATGAAGGTGGGTTTGATTGCTGCTGGCGCAGATCACTCGCTTATCACAAACGAAAATAATACAAAAATATATAGTTGGGGTGGTAACGGTGTTGGGCAGTTGGGTAATGGTGTTAATAGGGATTCGGCTAATATTATCGGTGTGAAAAATCTTACCAATATTAAGTATATCGCAGCAGGACACTATGTTAGTTACGCGGTAACGCATGATGGGGTGTATGCGTGGGGAGACAATAAATCCGGACAATTGGGACAGGGTACGCTTAAGGGGAGTTCTAATACTCCACTAAAAGTAAAATTACCCTCCAAGGCTTTTGTTAGCGTTGATACTTCTGGAACAAGCCAGATCGCCTTAGGTACTGATGGCACTGTATATACCTGGGGTCCAGAAAATCCTATGCCGGCAGAGGTTCAGGGGTTGCCTCGAGCAAAAGGTGTGGCTGCGTCTGCTAGCGGGGCATATCTAGCGCTAGATAAAGATGATCAAGTCTGGGTTTGGGGTAATACTAGTGCGTTTTCCTCCTCTACAGAGTTTGGCAAGGACAGTTACAAGGAGCCCGTGAAGCTGATGGGCGGAAGCAATATTAAACTAATAGATGCGGGCTCTTCAAGTATTACTTTGGTAGATAGAAATAATCGCGTTCTCACAACTGGGAGAAATGAATATGGTAATGTCGGTCCCTATCAGATATATGACAGCGTGCTACGAACAAGCGCATACAACGTTCTGCGTACTCCAACCCCAGTATTTATTGCAAATGATTGCAACAATGGGTGCATGGGAAGGCAGAGATATTCACAGATAACAGATGTTAAAGCTATTTCAACGGGTAATATGGGGTCTCTGATATTGGGTGCCGTTGGGCATATGTAAAAATATTGCAAAAACGGACGTTAATCAAGATGTTATAGAATTATGTCGACCGATAACCAAGTCTTACAAGATAGCGAAAATAAAGTGCCCAAGTGGGTCTGGTGGGTAGTTGTTGTTTTAGTTTTGGTGGCTGCGGTGTTAGCGTATCTTGTTTACGCACAAAAAAATAAAAGCACATCGGCAGCGCAGTCGGAAGAAGTAGTTAACGAGGCGAAGCCAACTCTCGAAACATTTAAGGATCCTTATACGGGCGTTGTGCTTGATTATGATCCCAGTAAGGTAAAGGTAGTAGCAAATGACTATAGCGGTAAAGAAAACAGCTTTACACAGCGAGCCTTCGACTCTAGCAAGGTTACGTTGTTTGTTAATATGGTCGATATAACGCAGACAATTCTTTCACCAGAAGGAAGCAGTATTTTAAATTGGGTGGAAAGAGCAAAGAGAAATGAACTTAAGGATGTTTCTTTTACCAACAAGAACGGCATAACACTTTACAGGGAGAACAAGATTAACGATGGCAGCCACGAAACGACTGGTTTTACCGTAGTGCGAGGCAACATATTGGTTACCATTACAACTAATACGCTTAGGGGCACAGAAAAAGAGAACACCAGCAACCTCGGATCTGTAAATTATTACGATCTTCTTAAGGAAACAGTGGATACACTAAGGTTTGCAAAAGCGAGCGATTTTACTGTTGCGCAAAAGGATTTGGCGCAAATTTTTCATTATTGTATCTACACTAATAAGTACAGTAGTGGCGATGATATCGGTAAAAAAGACAGCCAGTGTATTAAGATGAAAACGCTGTATGACAGCAGTGATGTTGACACTCGGCGCAGTAGCGAAGCATGCGATAGCGTAAAAGATGAAGACGTAACGGGAGATGGTGCAAAGGATAAAGTGGTTAGTTTTTCTGCTTGCGGGTCAGGGGGTTCTTATCCGGCGGTGTATAGCGCGCACAATGGGTTTATCGATCATTATACACTAGAATATCCGGAGGGGCGTTATCCTAAAGCAAGGACAGAGCGATCGTATCCCGATGTAGGCTTGGCACACTTTGCTGTTTTTAATGGCAAGATTGTGGTGGCAGTGCCAGTTCATAGTGAGCAAGACGATTGTCATACTTGTGTAACAGGCGGAATGGAGTTTATACAGTATAGTTTTAACGGCAACAGTTTCGAAGTAGCGAATTATAAGTATGATCCCAACCACCTGTGGGATTACGAAGAGCTAAAACATAATCCATTTTAGGCATAAGTAACTTTTAGATTTAGATAAAAGGAGGGTGTGTGGAGCAGGCTAACAATCCATTGCCACAAACGCCACCAAAACCAAACGAGGCGAAAAATTTCCCTAAATGGGTTTGGCTTTTGCTTGCGGTGGTGTCTCTATTATTGCTTTTATGGTGGATTAATCAATCTAGGCAGCACCAAATTAAAGCGCCACCTGCGGAAGAAGTAGCCACGCTTTCTACACAAACAATGCAAGCACTAAACAAATACGACGTTGTTGCTGTTAAAAAAGATGACGGTATCTATTTAGTGCCGGTAGATAAAATTAAGGAAAATGCTGAAAAAGTAGTACTGGGTGTTACGCGTGCATATGCTGCACGAGAAGAAGTAAAAATTGCGCCAAAAGAAATAGAGGTAGATAAGGTTGAGGGCGTTGCAATTGGTAGCAATAATACAATTTATCTGCTTGTTGGGGAAGAGTACTCTGAATTACCGGGCAAGGGTAGAATGCTAGAAGCTTCCACGATTTACAAAACAACTGTTAGTAACCCCAACGTAATAACTAAGATATATTCTAACCTAGAAAAATATCCAGAAAATAAGACGCTTTTCGCTACTCCTTGGAGTATCCAGGCAATTCCAAGAGATAACGAAAATATACTCGTATTTGGTTATGGGGGAGGGTCTGGCGGTTCTTTGCAGAAATTAAATGTAAATACAGGAGAGGTGGTTACGCTCGGCGGTGGCACTCCCGATATTAGCATTTCCCCAAGTGGCGAGATGCTTGTTGCCCTGGAACATTCTTACTACGAATGTTCAGGGTCGTATGAGAGAATTTACACATCTGCTTTTTCCGAGGAAAGCAAAAAGTATTTAACAGATGATACATTATCGGTAGGTACTGTAGCGTGGCTTGATGATAAAACACTCATTGCCGATGCTACACCTATGAACACGGATCAGTGTAAAGACCAATTACCTCCCAATAATGTGGTAAAACCGGTAGATGATAAGGGTGCTAGACTGTATAAAATTGGCACCGACGGCGCAAAAGAAACAATCGTCTATAACTCATCGTTTCTTAGGGGTCCTAAAGAGTTTAGGATAAGTAAGTACTTACCGCTTTCTGGTTCTAGCTATGTTATTATTGTTGCCAGCTATTATGATACTAAAAGCAAAGAAACAGAATATAATCTCTATCTCTTAAACCATGCCACAAAAGAGGTTTTTACTATAAATAGCGATTATGGTGGTATTATTGCTACAGGAGAAATAGGGGGATAAGGTTTTACTACTTTCGAGGTTGTAAATAAGAAGGGAGTATATGGGGCGGGCTAACAACTCATTGTCGCAAAGGGCACCGAAGAAGAATGAGGCAAAAAAGTATCCCAAGTGGGTCTGGTTTTTGCTTGCAGTAGAAGTTATAGTATTTCCCATTCTTTGGTTTTTAGCTTACAAAAAACAGTAACCCCTTTACTGTTCGAGTGGCAGCAAGAATTTTTTACTGTTCGAAGAGTATCCGCCACAGGCGGAACGATGAGAACTATTTGCGTGAGCTCCAGCACTAATGGTTGATAGCTTGCCCCGTCCGCTACTCCGGCGGGGCAAGCTCTCTGTTACCCCCCCCTTACTGTTCGAACGTAGTGAGAACTTTCCGTATGATGTAACATCAACGGTCGATAGTTCTCGGCGATTACGCCTCGAACGATAAAAATGACGACCGTGGTACCTATGTACTCATCCACTACAAAGTGTTGATTTTTTCAACATTTTCTTTTAATAAGTATATATAGTTGCAGGAAATAGCTTATGCAACGAAAAAGTACCTTAATAAATTCTGCTTATGGGTAGTATATTGGCCATTATGTGGCTAGTATCCTGCTCGTAGAGCAGATTAAAAAGAGGGGGGATATGTGCAATGTGTTGTTGCCGCAATAAGTGCAACTGGGCACGACTCGAGCTTTGTGATGCTGATTGTCAGACAGGCCAGGAGGGCCAAACTCGTGCATCCTTTGTCCGCGACCGCATCACGGACTACGGTTCGGTAGAGAGGTGGGTCGAGACCATAATGCGGACCCTTAACCAGGTGCCGACCCTGCCGGCGAACAGCTCTTCGCGCAAGGATGGGGGTCGTTTACGGGAAGAGTGGTATGTCTGGACAGGATTAGAGCACCTGATTGTGTGCCGGTACGAGGGTGGTGGCTGGTTGATCTTGCACCGAGAATTAGCCCTCGGTTCCGGGCTTCACGAAAACAAGTGGTTGGCTTTCGATCACTTCCGCACGAGGCTCACAGAGCTTTGTGAAGCCATGCGCAACACTGATTGCCAAGCAGACTAAAGGTCCACCAGGACCGGGGTTCTTTCGCCTGCGTCCACGCTAGGTCACGTCACGTGAGCCCTCTCTGCTATGCAGAGAGGGCTCTTCTTTTTTATTTGAAAATTTAGTTCTCGTCGATTACGCCTCGAACGATAATCTTGTTACTGTTCGAACGTAGTGAGAACTTTCCGTATGATGTAACATCAACGGTCTATAGTTCTCGTCGCTCTGCGCCTCGAACGATAAAAATGATGGTTGCAAGTTCTCGGGCAATAGCCCTCGAACGATAAGGGTGGCGAACGCGGTACCTGTTACTGTTCGAGCGGGAGCAAGAATTTTTTACTGTTCGAAGAGTATCCGCCGCAGGCGGAACGATGAGAACTATTTGCGTGAGCTCCAGCACTAATGGTTGATAGCTTGCCCCGTCCGCTACTCCGGCGGGGCTTGCCCCGCCCGGTCTCGGCGGGGTTCTCGGTGATTACGCCACGAACGATAAAAAGTAATTCTCGGCAGGCACACCTCGAACGGTACAATATACAATCCAAGGAAATCTCTTCCCGAAAAGAGAACGAGCAAATTATTTTGTCGTAAAGGTGTAAACCGAAGAGGTAACAGTGGAGGAGCCAGCGGTCGAGACAACTTGGAAAAAATACTTGGTGTTGGGAGTAAGTCCTGTTAGCTCTATTGAATGAGCTGTAGCATTTACCGGACTTTGTTTGCTTAAACTAAGCGAAGCTGATGTTATGCCATAGCGAACATAGGCCGTAGTAGGTAGAGACGTATTAAAGCTTATTGTTGCACTATTTGAGGTAATACCAGATGTGGTAATATTGCTTTGGCTATGGCTCGAAGCCGATATAACAATGGTAGTACTGGCCGACGCGGCTACCCCATTGTTGTCGTAAACGGTTGCGGTTAAAGTATAGTCCGCCGGCGCAAAACCAGTTGTGTCTAAATTTGCCGAATAAGGAGCGGAACTATCGCTCGCACTTTGATTGCCCAGGGTAAAGATAACTTCGCGCACGCCATTACCTGCACTAGCGTTTGCAGAAACGGCAACCGGCGCTCCCGCATTATAGGTTGTACCTTGGGCGGGGCTAGTAATACTAATTGTTGGCCGTTTTCCATCGTAAGAATAATCCTCGCCTTGAGGGGGGCGACCAAAGAAACCATTTGCCTCGGCCCATGCGCGGACAGGACCCTCCCAGTTGGGGTAGGTGGGGCGCTCTGAGCGTATGTTGCGATAAACTCTTTCCTCGACAAGCTCGGGTGGCGTGGAGCCGGTCGCAAGTTGACCGTTTAAGCGATTTACTCTTACTACCGTATTAACATCATCTTTTGTTGTTGGCACTTGCCACTGCGCAAAAATATCCTTGATCAGTTCTTGAGAATGTTCTGTTGGCAACTTGTTAGAAAATTTCTCTACTGTTATTTCCTGGATACCGCTTGGTTTTTCGAATTCGTCTCTTGGTAGTTTGGGAAGCGCTTGCGCCATATAGTTTCTAAAGATCGGGGCGGCAACCACCGAACCGTCGGCGCCGGGTTTCATTTTGGTGTTATCGTTGTTACCCACCCACACTACCGTGGCAAGATTTGGGGTGTAGCCGGCTGTCCAACCGTCGCGAAACTCTTGAGTGGTACCAGTTTTCACTGCCACCTTGTAATTAGGTACGGTAAGAGCGTTGCCAAAAACAGAGCGTCTCACGTTGTTGTCTGCCAGAATATCGGTAATTTCGTAGGCAATCTGTGGGTCCAGTGCTTGTTTAACATTAGAGCCTTCTTCGTATTCGTATATAGTTTTGCCATTCGATTCTTGAATTTTAAGAAATGGCGTTGTGGCGGCAAATTTACCACTGTTGCCAAAGGTGCCGTAAGCACCAGCTAGCTCTAGCGGTTTAACTTCGCCACCTCCTAAGACCAACGCAAGACCGTAACGCTTAGGATCTGTTAAGGTAGTAATACCAAGGTCTCGCGCGGTTTGAATAGTATTTTCAATGCCAGCAAGCGACAATATTTTAACGGCCGGAATATTAAGAGAATTAGCGAGGGCGTAGCGAATGGAAACAGGGCCATTAGTGCGCCCGTTATAGTTTTCTGGTACATAACCACCCCCGAAATCTGTTCTTAGGTCGAATATTGTACTTGCAGGGTTATATTGTCCCTTAAAAGCGGTGGCGTAGGCGATAGGCTTAAACGAAGAGCCGGGCTGTCTTTTAGCAAGGGTAACATTGACGTTGCCATCTTTCTCGGTGTCAAAATAATCTTTACTTCCAATCATAGAGAGAATTTGTCCTGTCTTGGGATCAACGGAAACCAAGGCGGCATTACTTCCGCCCCTAGCGGTAACATTGTTAAAGTTTTTATCGATCGAAGATTGAGCTATAGCCTGGAGTTCACTGTTGAGGGTGGTGGTAACTTGCAAACCGCCTTCGTTAACCATTTGTTCCCCGTAAAGCGCTACTAACTGTTCACGGACGTAAAGTACAAAGTGAGGTGCCTTTATGTTGTCCCTGTGCTTAACAAAGTTTTGTTCCTGGCTATTGGGGGCAGATGCTTTTGCTTCGTCGGCCTCTTCCTGGGTAATATAGCCCATGCTTACCATATTCTCTAAAACGCGGGCTTTGCGTGCGAATAATGCGTCGGTGTGGTTACCAAAAGGAGAGTAATAGGTTGGCGCCTGAGGTAGAGCGGCAAGCGTGGCTGCTTCGGACAAAGTAATATCCTTAGCGTTTTTATTGAAGTAGTATTTCGATGCTTCCTCGATACCGTAAACGTTACCACCGTAAGGAATCTCGTTAAGATACAGGGTGAGTATTTCTTCTTTCGTTCTTGTTTGTTCAAGCTCAATTGATAAAATTGCTTCTTTTATTTTGCGTGTAAAAGTTTTTTTGGGTGACAAAAGAGCGTTTTTAACAAATTGTTGCGTAATAGTGCTTCCGCCTTGGGCGCGACTTCCGCTGGTAACATCAACAATAAGTGCGCGGAAAATCCCAGAAAAATCCAATCCGTGATGTTTGTAAAAATCTTTATCCTCAATTGCCACTGTCGCTTGGCGAATATACACCGGCATATCTTTATCTTCAATAACCGTTCGTCTTTTTTCCCCAGTAGTATACAGTAGATCGCCGTTTCTATCGAATATTTTTGTGCTTTCTGTTGCCCTGCGCGCCGCTAATTTTTCCGGAGTGGGGAGATCCTTTGAATACCATATAAATAAAAAGACTATAAACAACAAGAACGCGCCAACGCCATAGAGTAAATAGCGCCATATCTTCTTTTTATTAAGCCTTGTTGGTAAGCGGAGCTTCCAATATCCCTTCCTGAGATTTCTTTGCGCTCTTCTTAGTGAACGGAATATTTTTTTCATATTTGCAGTATATCATAAAAAAATGTAAAATTTAAGGGAAATTAGGCAAAAATTGCTATGAAAAAAATTCTTCTTTCGTCGGCACGAGATATTATCGATCGCAGCTCTTTGGAGCGGCGCTTGCGTAGCAAAAAGAAGCTACGCGTTAAGTTTGGTGTAGATCCTAGCTCACCAGACCTTCACCTCGGTCACTACGTTATTCTCAAGCAACTCGATACATTTGCGCGTTTTGGGCACAAGGTAATTTTTCTCGTTGGCGATTTTACTGCACAGATTGGTGACCCATCGGGAAGGAAAACGGAACGCCCTGTTTTGTCGCCCGAGCAAGTCAAGAAAAATGTTAAAACCTATATTGACCAAGTTTCGTTGGTGCTCGACACTACTAAAATAGAGATTAGATACAATAGCGAATGGTACAAAAAAATGGTACTCGCGGAGTGGCTTGAAATTATGGCAAAATTCTCCGCAAATTATATCTTTGAGCGTGATGATTTTAGCAAAAGAATAAAAAGTGGCTTGTCGTTGGGGATGCACGAAACAATGTACCCTATTATGCAAGCATACGACTCTATTGTGCTTAAAGCCGATGTTGAGTTAGGAGGCGCGGACCAACGTTTTAATATTCTTGCGGGGCGTTCCCTCCAGAAAAAAATGGGCGTAGAACCGCAAGATGTCATTACTTTTGACCTTTTGGTAGGCACTGACGGCAAACGCAAAATGAGTAAAAGCCTTGGCAATTATATTGGTTTTACCGATACACCAGAGGATATGTTTGGTAAAATTATGTCTATTCCCGATGAGCTTACGGCAATGTATGCAGACCTAATACTAAACAAGAAGGTTAGCGCACTAAAAAAGGCAATTGGCAGTGGTCACCCAATGGAGGTTAAAAAGCAACTTGCCTTAGAGGTAGTCTCTATTTTTCACAAGGGAAATGAAGAGGTGGCGCGCGCTCACTTCGAACGTATTTTTTCTGCCAGAGAGTTGCCTGCCGCGAAACCTTTCTCATGTAAATGCACTACCGTACTACAAGCTATTTTATTTGTAGAAAAAGAGCAATCTAGCAGTAATGTTCGTCGCCTTGCGCAGCAGGGTGGAATTAAGGTTAACGGCAAGCCCATCTCATTGGACGAGCTCAATAGTGCTATTGCAAAAGGGGATATCATCTCTATAGGTCGCCGTAAAAGCTATATCTTAAAATGAAAAAATACCCCAAACAAGAAATTGCAAAATCTTTAGGCTTTTCCGATGTCGAGTATAATAAGAACTTAAATTATGGCGATTTAAGCTCGCCCATCGCTTTAAAGATTGCCAAAAAAGAAAAGAAAAAACCTATGGCGGTGGCACAAGAGATGATAAAGAATCTCAAGCTCCCAGAATCGATAACTGCCGTTAGTGTAAGCGAGCCGGGGTTTATTAATTTTAAGCTAAGCGATAATTATTTGGCGCAACTACTGCAAAAACCTTGGCGGGTGCCATTGCGCAATTATATTGCGAAAAAAGAAAGAGTGCTTGTTGAGTATTCTTCTCCTAATATTGCGAAGCCGTTTGGGGTGGGACATCTTCGCTCCACCATCATTGGCGATGCTGTTGCTAATTGTTACAGTGCGCTGGGATATAAAGTTATACGTATTAACCACATTGGCGATTGGGGGACACAGTTTGGAAAGCTCCTTTATGCATTTAATAAATGGGGGAGCGAGAAAGTGGTGGCGCAAGATCCCGTTAATGAATTGTTGCGCCTTTATGTACGCTTTCACAGTGAAGCAGAAATTGATGACACTATCCTTAACAAAGCTCGCTACTGGTTCAAGAAGCTAGAAGATAAAGATGAGCAAGCAGTGCGGTTATGGAAAAGGTTTTCCAATTGGAGTATGGAGGAGTTTCGTGCCGTTTATAAAAAACTTGGTGTAAAGTTCGATTTAGAAAAAGGGGAAAGTGAATATATTGCACTTGCACCCAAGGTTGTAAATGAATTAAAAAAGAAAAAAATCACTACAGAAAGTGAAGACGCTCTTGTTGTGCGTTTTCAAGACAAAGATATTACCCCCGCTCTCATTGTCAAGAAAGATGGCGCGACATTATATATGACGCGCGATCTTGCTGCCTTACGTTACCGTCTTAAAATTATGAAAGCAAATAGTATAATTTACCACGTTGGTAGCGAGCAGAGTCTTTATTTTAAGCAACTTTTTACCATCGCTCGCCGCGCAGGGTGGGTCCATAGCCAAAATCTTATTTATGCTCCTCATGGCTTAATTAAGCTTAAAGAAGGGACAATGAGCACAAGAAGGGGTCGTTATATCGCTCTTAATCTTGTCCTGGAGGAGGCAGAAAAGCGCGCTCTTGCCGTAATTAATAAAAAAAATCCCCACCTACCGCAGGGACAAAAGGAAAAAATTGCCCACGCCATTGGGATTGGAGCAATAAAATATAATGACTTGCAAAACAACCGTACGACCACAATTAATTTTGATTGGGATAGAATGCTTTCTTTCGACGGCAACAGTGCCCCCTATCTACAATACACTTACGCGCGCCTTAAATCTGTTGGTCGCAAGGCAAAAGTACAGCCCTTCCTAAATAAAAAGCTCAATAACGAGGAAAGAGTTATCGCTCTTAAAGTTGCACAATTTCCAGAAATAATTGCCTCCTCCGCAGAAAGTCAGTCGCCCAATATTCTTGCTCTTTATATATATGAATTATCGGTTCTACTGACAAGTTACTACGAAAAATATCCTGTACTTAAAGCCGACATAGGTACACAAAAACACCGTCTAGCAGTATTGCTGGCGGGAGCAAAAACAATTAAGTGTGGCCTCAATATACTAGGGATAGAGGCACCAGAAGAGATATAGGTTCTATATTTTTGTTTTGCCAATTGCGTGGCTAGTAATAATCCACATTGTGGCACTGCCAATATCTAGATCAACCGCCTCCCAGTCTTGCCCTTTTTCTGGCAAGAACCAGCTACTAACATAACTTCCGCTACGTGTGAATTTGCTAAGGCGCCATAAGCCATTGATCCATTTGTCTTCGTGTAGAGCAAAAATATTAGGGGAGTCCAGATCGGCAAATATTCTTTGCGGATTTTTAATAAAACCGTCGGCGGGAAGGTTACCGTATTGCACGGCACTACGTCCATTGCTTGTATATTGGACAATATCACCAGATTCAAAAAGTACTACTAGCTTGCCATTGATAGCAAAGTCAACGGCTCTCTTTAGTTCTTCTCCCTCTGGCTTGCCATATTCGTTGCCCTCACTAAAGCCATTTGCTTGTTTGGTAAATTTAATGAGTGCTCCGTTAATTTTGTCGAGAAAATATAAATTGTCATCAAAAAAATCAAAACTGTGAGCAGTAGGCCACTTGCCCGCGGAAAGCTTAACAGCGTCCGTTTTTTTGTTTTTACTATTAAAGAGATAAATATTATTGTCTGCCAAAAAATAAATGTTTTTATCGTTGCGATCTATGGCGATGGTCTTAAGCGTGTCGATATCGTTTATGGTTGTATTTTCATTACCGGGGACTTTTGTAACGAGGTATTGATTAAGAGCATAGCTTTCGTTTTCGAAGCCTGCAATAAAGGGGCGACCTCCCCAATCGACAACCTCCTCCATTTCTAGGTTTTTGGTATTAGTCAGTGCACCAAGTTCTGAAATAGTCTGTGTGCGCACATTACTAAGGGAGGGAGGGAGATCCTGGGGCGATCCGTAAGAATTAATTTCTTCAATAATACTACCTATTTCTTCCAAAGCAACCGATTTGTCGTTGTAGGCGGAAAGTAGTTTAATACGACTAAGGCGACTTGTGAGATCGTCCACAGTTGACTGCAGTTTGGCGTCGTTTTCTGTGCCCGCGGGACGTGGCTGCATACGAGTAACAAGCACCAAGATAATTAAAACGATAATCAGTGCCACACCCCATATACCGTAGCGACGTGAGCTACTTGCCATACCCGCCTGACCACCAAAGCTAAAAAGGCGCGCAATGTTTGTAGAGAAAGAAGACAGGCGTTTTGCAAAAGAGGAGGCAAGACGTGTTGCTTTTGTTTCTCGACCACGAGTTAATTTTTGGTAACACTTTTTTACACCACCTGATACGGTTTTGTATAAAGATTTTACCACTTTCTGCACTGGTGGTTTTATTTTTTTATCGAAAAAATTGTCGGCACTACGCAGTGAGCGAAGAACGGTAGCGCTAGCTTTTGTTATTTTAGCAAACGTGCTATTGCTACTACCTTTGCTTCGTGTTGCGCCATCTTTGAATGCGTTTACTACTCCTATTTTTTGCCACAGCGTACCTATATTCCCCCTGTCGAGATAAACGGTGTCGTTTTTTTCCTCGAGGGATAAAGAGGCGACTTCCTCTTTGGTAGTAACTTCTATAATAATTGCCTCTGCCGGTGTTGCCCTTTCTCTTTTTACCATGTGGGCAAACTCGAGTGCCGCAAGAGAGGGTGGGTTGTTGAGCAAAGTTAAGCCCATTTCTTCGAGGGTGATTGCTTCACTAAAAGCATGGTTCGCAATAACAACTTTGTCACCCTCGTTTAGGGTGCCACTAATAATATTGCCAAAGGTTCTTAGTGGATGGGCGTCGCTTGCATCATCTAACCCCTCGGTAATATGGTTTATTTGTTGCCCGCGAAAAAGATAAGCGTTTGTTGCTCCCGTTTGCGAAATATAAATATCCTTCCCGCTAATAAGCATAAGAATGCCGTGAAGATTGCCTACCCACTCTGTTTCACCACTTTGTGTTACCTGGGCTAAGGTGTCGTTAACTTTTTTTAGGGCACTTTCGAAGTTGTTTAGATCGTTCGCGTCAGTTGAGCGATAATATTCGCGAATGGCAGTGTTGATGATAGTTTGTCCAATTTGCGAAGTAGGAAACCATGGGTTAAGGATTTCAATTTGTCCAAAAATGGTTCCCTTGTGTAAACTCTCGGGGTCGCTTGTGCTGTAGGCCTGGCTTGTTAAAAAACGGTCGGGCAACCGCTCGGCATGGGTGAGGCGAGTATATAGAACTTCTAAATTATTTTGTTTGTCGGGCATTTGCTAAATAAAAATACTAATTCACTTACGGCAGGGGGTGCAATTTGGTCGGGGAGAGAGGATTTGAACCTCCGATCTCAGGACCCCCAGCCCTGCGCATTAGACCAACTATGCTACTCCCCGAACACCACATAGGCTAGCAGATAACCGATAGCAATAAAAGAGTTTATGCTTGTATTGTACCATATTTAGTACTCTTGGTACGTGTTTGAGGTTAGAACGCTGTAATTAGGTTAGTAAGGCGGTTGACTAAATTTAGGAACTGTAAGAGGAGCGTAGAAGATGTAGTATTAACGAGCAAAATAAAAACTAATAGAATCATCGGTCCAATGCGTTCTAGCTCATACGCACTTTCTTCGCTTAAAAATAGCCCTAAAATCTTTGATCCGTCGAGTGGGGGAATGGGGAGTAGGTTGAAAAAAGCAAGGAGGATATTGATGTAAACAACCGTGGAAATAACTAAAGTTAAAAGCGAATTAGGAGGAAGAAGAAAAGTTATTCCACCGAGTACTAGGGCAATCAATATATTTGTTGCTGGTCCTGCAAGGGCAACAAGGAGGTTGCCTACGGCAGGGTTTTTAAAATTACGGGGATTGACTGGCACTGGTTTACCCCAGCCGAAACGAAAAAAAATCAACGCCAATGTACCAAAGGGGTCTAGGTGTTTTAAGGGATTGATTGTAAGGCGACCGGCCATTTTTGCGGTACTGTCGCCTAATTTATAGGCTACAAAGGCATGCGCTGCCTCGTGGAAGGCTAGAGCAATTATAAGTCCTCCTATTATTACCAAAAAAGCAAGGGGACTGGTTTGTATTAACTCGAGCATAGTTATTGATATTCTATTTTTTCTATGTTACCATAGTTATGATAATGGAGCTTATTATGAAGGTCAAGCATCTGTCAGGTACAGCGCTTAATCGATGGTGTGAGGTGTGTGGTAAAACCGCTACTAGTGGTTACAATCGCCCTCACTCGCAACATCGAACAAAGCGTACTATCAAGCCAAATTTGCAGAAAAAAGAAGGTATACTTTTGTGCACTCGTTGTATTAGGACGCTCAAAGGTAAAACAAGCTTGTTTTAATCTGCCTGTTCTTTTTCTTGCGCTAAAAAGCATTCTTGACAGAGTACTTTTTTCGGCTGTTCTGGTTTAAAAGGAGAGGTACTTTTTTTGCCACAGGTTGCGCAAGTGATATTGTAGTTGTTGGTAAAGGTGTGGCGTACCTTCTTTTTTTTACGACAAACTGGGCACCGACTAGGGGTGTTAGTGAGCCCTTTTTCAACAAAAAAATCTTGCTCGCCCTTTGTCCATACAAAGACAAAGCCACACTCTTTGCATATAATTTCTTTGTCTTCTGTTTCCATAA
>ERZ795049.2029-NODE-2029-length-24661-cov-8.573844_pt1 | contig 24661 bp, 22 predicted proteins | sample MGYA00375133_ERZ795049 | MGnify/ENA primary metagenome ERZ795049 (study PRJEB30178, sample SAMN05720147) | activated sludge metagenome | isolation source: anaerobic digester from wastewater treatment plant | place: Japan | collected 2015-04-20 ... | reverse complement strand
TTTTCGAAAAAACGCATGCGTACAACTTCTTGCTGCACAGCGGGAAGATAGTTGACCATCTTGACCACATCACGTAAAACCTGTTCATTGGACAAGATGTCTTCTATGCTCAAATCGGAGATATCGGCATGTTGGAAAATATCATAATCGTAACTATCTGCCGAAATGGTGTTTTCGTTTTTTTGTTTTCGGAAATGATCGATGACCAAGTTATGGGCAATGCGGTTGATCCACGCCAAAAACTTGCCGCTATCCTGATAGCGTCCTTGCCGGATGGTCATAATCGCTTTGATAAAAGTTTCCTGGAATATGTCTTCGGTAAGCTCCTTGTCACGTACAATCTGAAATATGTAATAATACACCCTCGATTGATAACGTGTCAATAAAACTTCAAATGCCGCATTGTTGCCTTCCACATACAAATTAACCAGAATATCATCGGTTAAATGATTCAGTGTTTTCATTACTGCCTAATTATTGGTTCTTAAGCGTAATTATGTGCAATAGGCATACAGTTTTATTGTTAGACAAAATATTGCTAGGGCTGCAAATATATGGATTTGTTCTCAAATTTCAAAGAAAAACCCCTAATTTTTGTTAAAAAAGTGTTTTTTAATGCTTGATATAGGTGGATTTTAGGCAAATACAGCCACATCAAGGCCGGTGATCGTCCTTACTTTTTCCGCAATTTCATTCAATTCTGTCAGGGAGATTTTTTGCATACCTTTGGTCGGCGTCTCTCTTTCAAAAGTATAGATCATGACTTGCTTGGGCCTGATCACTTGTAAAGCTTTGATCCAAGCATCTATTTCTTCATCGGTCGTATTGTCAATAATGCCGTCATTCAGCATGCCACGAATAAACATGGTTTGAATGATCAAATTTCCATTGAACTTTTTAAAATGCTCTATTTGCCATGCTGTGGTAAACGACTTATTTAAAGGGCGATTGAGCCGGTGTACGGTCTCATCTAATGCTGAATCAAATTTTAAAATATTCTGATCAACTTTGTTCAGTGCCTTGAAAACACCCGGCTTGTGCATATGAGTCGAGTTGGAAAGAACACTAACTTGTGCTTTTGGACAATATTGGTCGCGCAATGCAAGAGTATCGTCTATAACACCTTCAAAATCTTTGTGCATAGTAGGTTCACCGTTTCCTGCAAAAGTGATACTGTCGGGCAACTCACAGGCTTTCACCATCTCCTTCAGTTTGGCTTCCAAGGCCTGAAAAACCTGCTCCCTGGCCGGAATAGAAGCCTCTTTTATCCTCGTATTGAATCCGCATTCGCAGTAAACACAATCAAACGAACATATTTTAGCATCTACAGGCAATAAATTGACGCCTAAAGAAACTCCCAATCTCCGGCTTTTTACCGGCCCGAATATTATTTTGTCAAAAAGAATCATGGGGATGTTTAGTAGTTAGTAGTTAGTAGCTGGTAGTTAGGAAGTTAAAGAAGTTAGGGAAGTTAATGTGTTCCGGGGTCCGGGGTCACGTGGTCAGTTCGTTTTTCGTTCTCCGTTAATTTATCTTTATTCTTTTGTCTTTGCTCTTTGTTCTCAGTTTATCGTTCTTCGTTTTTAGTTCTTAATCATATTTTAAAAATCACTCGCTCTCCCAATCGTTTGGCCAAATCTTTTTTAATATTTTCATACTCTCCCAACTCCAACATAATGGCATCTTCCAGCTCATGATTTTTAGCCTCGGCCGCTGCTTTCAAACTGATCAATTTTTCTTTGATCAAGTCCGTCAACAGCTTGCTTTTATATTCATAAATCACACGCATAGCCAGATCACATAATTTGTGTTCCTCAGATTCGGAAGACTGCATTACTTTGTTATGTATCTTGCTCAGCGTATATTTTTCAGTAACCAAATCGGTTGTAAGTCTGACAATATCAGGATTAGGATGGTGAAGAAAATACTTCTCCGCATCAAAATTTTCATCCTGGTAATGTTCCTCATATTCTTCAAGCATCTGTTGGTGAGCCGGAGTTTCAAAAGTAAGCTGATTCAAATTTATTTCGTGAAATATAAAGTCTCCCGCTACGATCAACTCTTCCGACCCTCCTTTGTCATCAGGACTCTCCCTTTTTTCGTTATCATCAGGTTTCTTCATTTTTTTCGTACCAAAGCGTATCAATGTTTTTAAGATATTTTTTTCTTCCTGTGTATAATCACTTGATACGTCAGCTTCAATGGCTTGTAACTGAAGCTTGGATGCGGGAACGGTCTCAACAGTTTTTTCATTCTTTTTCTTAGCCTCGGCTCTTTTTAACTTATTAATTTCGTGATAAAGCATAGCCTCCTCAACGTGCAGCAGGTTACTGCATTCCTTCACATATTCGGCACGGATGATGGCATTGGGGATGATAGCAATGCTTTTAACGATGTCAATGATCAATTTAGCCCGTTTGATTGGGTCTTTGCCCGCCTCATCAATCAGAAGATTGGTTTTGAAGCGAATGAAATCCACGGAGTTTTGCTTCACATACGCAATAAAATCCACGGAGTTTTGTTTTTTGGAGAAGGAGTCCGGATCTTCACCGGCAGGAAGTAGCAGCACCTGAATATTCAATCCCTCTTCAAGGAACAGGTCAATACCCCGCAGAGAGGCAGCAATGCCGGCTGTATCCCCATCATAAATGATAGTCACATTTTCAGTAAAACGGTGAATCATCCTGATCTGTCCGGGCGTCAATGATGTGCCGGAAGAAGAAACAACGTTTTCAATGCCATTTTGATGCATGGACATCACGTCTGTGTAACCCTCCACCAAAAAGCACCTGTCTTCCCTGACAATGGCTTGCTTAGCGAAATAAATACCGTACAGTTCATTGCTTTTGTGATAAATCTCCGATTCGGGAGAATTGACATATTTGGCTGTTTTCTCGGCATTCTTAAGGGTTCTTCCACCGAAAGCCACCACCTTACCGGAAATAGAATGTACCGGAAATATCAATCGTCCGCGAAACCTATCAAACATTTGCCCGCTTTCATATTCGGAGGTCAAACCGGTTTTTATCAGATAAGTTTTATTGAATCCCTTGCTGATAGCTGATTGCGTGAATGTATTCTGTTCATCCAGACAATATCCCAATTGAAATTTTTGAATGATGTCTTCCCGAAAACCTCTTTCCTGCAGGTAAGATTTGGCGATTGCCTTGCCGTCTATATGATTGTGCAGCATGTTGGAGAAGTACTTCTGGGCGTAATCATTGACCAAAAACATGCTCTCCCGGTCGTTGCGAATAGCCTTTTCTTCATCCGTCAATTCGCGCTCTTCAACTTCAATGTGATATTTTTTAGCCAAAAGCTTGAGTGCTTCATAATAATTCACCTGTTCGTGTTCCATAATGAAATTCACGGAATTTCCGCCTTTTCCGCAACCGAAACACTTGAATATTCCTTTGGCAGGAGATACGGTGAAAGAAGGAGTTTTTTCGTTGTGGAAAGGACATAAACCAACCAGGTTGACTCCACGTTTACGCAAAGTCACATAATCAGACACCACATCCTGAATTTGTGCAGCATCCATGATCTTATCTATAGTCACCTGATCTATCATGTCATCTTCTGGTTTGTCTCGTTTAAGCAGTTAACTATCCCAACCTATGCCCTCAAACTGACTAAAATCATCTTCATCATCATGTTCATCATCATCCATAAAAAAGTCCTCTTTATCCAATATTTCAACTTCATCCATATCTCCCTCCTCTTCTTCATCAGTCCCGTCGTCTTTATTTCTTGATAGCGAAGATTCAAATAAAGGTCGGTGTTCCAATTCAATCAGTTGATTGGATTCTCTATTGATTTCCTCCCACAGCATATCTTTCAGGGTCGTAATGCCTAGCCCGCTTACGGAAGAGATAAAAACGGATTGAATATCTTCGGGTAATTCCGCTTGCATATGCTCCATCAACTCTTCATCCAGCATATCGGATTTGGTAATGGCCAGCAGCCGTGGTTTGCGTGCCAAGTCCGGATTGTAAGTTTCCAGTTCGTTCAGCAAAATCCGGTATTCTTCCTTGATATCGGCACTATCTGCAGGGATCATAAAAAGCAAAATAACATTTCTTTCTATATGGCGTAAGAAGCGCAATCCCAATCCTTTTCCTTCTGAAGCACCTTCTATAATGCCCGGAATATCAGCCATCACAAAAGAAAGATTGTCCCGGTAAGACACCACACCTAAATTGGGGACCAGGGTAGTAAAAGGATAATCAGCTATTTCAGGTTTTGCTGCCGAAACAACGGACAACAAAGTTGATTTTCCGACATTCGGGAAACCCACCAGGCCGACATCCGCCAAAATTTTCAATTGCAGCACAATTGTTTTCTCTATGCCTTGTTCCCCCGGTTGTGCATAGCGTGGAGTTTGGTTGGTAGAAGAACGGAAATGCCAATTGCCCAATCCTCCTTTTCCTCCTTCCAATAAGATGTGTTCCTGTCCGTCTTCGGTAATATCACACAAAAATTTGCCGGTAACAGCATCATGAATCACCGTTCCGCAAGGGACTTCAATAATTTTGTCTTCGCCGTCCTTTCCGGTACTGCGACTACGGCCTCCGGGATCTCCATTTCCGGCAAACACGTGACGGGCGTATTTCAGGTGAATTAATGTCCAATAGTTCCTGTTGCCCCGCAAAATAACATGACCTCCACGTCCTCCGTCCCCACCATCAGGACCTCCCTTGGGTACAAATTTCTCCCGGTGGAAATGCCTTGAGCCGGCACCTCCTTTACCTGAGCGGCAATAAATTTTGACATAATCAACAAAATCCGACATGAAAGCAGGGTTTATAATGAAGCGCTAAGATAGTAAAATTTGGCTGAAATTCAGCCTGTAAAAAATCTGCCTCAACTGCAAAAAGGTGAAAACAATACTATAGCGATGACAATACTTTTTCGATGCGCTCAAATACTTCTTCAATGGTACCCACACCATCTACTGAGACGTATTTATTGATGGATTGGTAATATTTTTTGACAGGAGCGGTTCTTTTCCTGTAAACTTCAAATCTGTGTTTAACAACTTCGATTTTATCATCACTCCTTCCGGAAACCTGACCGCGTGAGATGAGCCGGTTTATCAATTCCTCTTCAGGAACTTCAATGTCTATCATTACAGATGTGGGCTTTCCTACCTTATCCATATATTTCTCGAACACTTTAGCCTGGGACAAAGTCCGTGGGATCCCATCGAAGACAATACCCTTGCAAGTACCGTTCAGCCTGCCTATGGCTTCGGATAACATCCGCATAACCATAGCTTCCGGTGCTAAATTTCCTTTGGAAATAAGGCGGTCAGCCTCCATACCGTCAGCAGTCTGACGGGCAATTTCATCACGCAGCAACTCACCGGTAGAGATGTGTGCCAATCCGTACTTGTGAATGATCAAATCACTTTGCGTTCCTTTTCCACACCCCGGTGCGCCAAAAATAATGAGATTTAACATGCTATTCGTTGACAACAGAGTAGAGTCCTTTCAGATTTCTCCCGTAACCATTGTAGTCAAGTCCGTACCCAACAAGGAAATCGTTGGGGACTTCCATAGCGACATAGTCTATCTTAATGTCCTTTTGCAATGCATCCGGCTTTAACAGCAAGGTGACTGTTTTGATGCTTTTTGCGCCTTTGGCTCCAAGTGATAAAAGGATTTTTTCCATTGTGTTGCCTGTGTCAACTATATCTTCAACCACAACTACATTGCGGTCAACTACACTTTCACTCAATCCTATCACTTCTTTGATTTTTTCGGTAGAATATAAACCATCGTAGGACGAAAGTTTGACAAAGGATATTTCACAAGGGAAATTGATTGTTTTCATTAAATCTGCTCCAAACATAAAAGCTCCGTTTAACACGCAAATAAACAAAGGATTCTTTCCTGCTAAATCCCGATTAATGCGTTCTCCAATGCGTTTTACCGCTTCCTGTAACACTTCTTCCGGAACGGAGAGAGCAAATTTCTTATCTAAAACCTGAATGATTTCCACTGATTTATTTGTAAAAATTCTTGATGGATAAACTGCGACAAAATTAGTAAAATTTTAGTATAACAAAACCATTCTTGCAATGTTTTCTTGTTTGGAAAGAAATTTTGTCGGGATTTAAGCACAAATTTTAGCTGTATTTTTGCCGTGAACAAAAAAAATTCTATCTTTGCAGTCCCAAAAAATAGAATATTAACAACATAACACGATAGAACGATGAAAAGGACATTCCAACCTTCTAACAGAAAAAGGAGAAACAAACACGGATTCCGTGAAAGAATGGCTACTGCTAACGGACGCAGGGTTTTAGCAGCTCGTCGTGCAAAAGGAAGAGCAAAACTAACCGTTGCAGATGAAGGTCGTCACAAAATGTAATCTCTTTTTCAATGATTAAGACATAAAAAAAGTAAGCATCTTGGTGGTGCTTACTTTTTTGTTTTTAGTAGGATATTCAATGACAACAGATGTTTTATCAGTTGTTTCTTTGACAAATGAGTTCTCCCTGCTCATTCCATTCCTTCCATGCTCCGATTTTTTTGCCATTCGAATAATTTAGCTCATAGCGTAGCGTGCTGTTTTCATCCCAAATCTTCCACAATCCGCTTTTTTTGTTATTCTTGTACTCGGCTTCGGAAATTAACACCCCTTGTTTATTGTACACACGCCATAAACCGTCAAATTCCCCGTTTTTATAAGAACGAATTTCTTTCGGCTGATTATTATCAAAATACATCACACAAGTACCATGTGGTAATCCGTTTTTGATACAAATCTCTAATTTTAACGACCCGTTATTATAATACTCCTGGTAATTACCGGTATAAAGTTGAGTTTGAGTAGCGTCTGTAAAGTAAACCTCATCTATTCGTACGACATTACCTGCGGAATAGACTTGAACCGTAGCTGAGAGTGCGATCATGCACATTATCAACAAATTAATTACTTTTTTCATGGCTGAAATATTAATTGTGTAACACTTTCTGAAACTGCTTAGAAATAGATTTGTAACTATTTTGTAACAAAGGTATAACACTTTTTTAATATTTACAAGAAAAATCAATTATTTGGACAATATGTTACAAAAAATATGTAGAGACGCCATAGTATGACGTCTCTACATATTTTCAACGACACTATCCCAATATATGTGTGAGTTTATGGGATATATTCCCTGTTAAGCATTAAAATTCATATCCTGTCCAGGAAAATATAGTCGTCGGGCAACCTGTATTACCCCCTTCAATCTTAACATTTGGAGTTTCACCGTTAGCATTGATCTCCTTGCCTGCGTTGGGATTTGTTAAGGAATTGGTTAAGCTGATGCTTGAAGTTAGGTCACCATCACCTTTTTTGTCTGTTAAGTCAATCAAGTCGCCTGTTGCTCCGATGCCTTTTACAAGAGCATTGACGATGGTAGCTTTTGCACCGCGACGTACCTTGATAACATCTTGCATTTGTGTGGTTTTGTCGTTATTGTGGTCCAGACGCAAGTCAATAGTCATGTTTTCAACCCTAAAGTTCGACTGATTGGTGTCGTCCTTGTAGTTCCCGTCAAAATTTCCGTCAGCTTCAATGCCCCGGGGGTCAGATTCACTGCTTGTAAATCCTTGTTCCCAGATACCATAAGCATTTTTAAGTGTTCCGTTATAACCTTGAGTAAAGTCAAACATATCATCATCGGTATTTACAACCAATAAGTTTGTAACATTTACGGAACCACCAAAAAACTCAATCCCATCATCAGCACATTCATAAACAAAGACGTTTTCGATTTTAGTTCCATTGCCCACTCCGTTCAGGGTAAGACCATTGTGCTCGATATCCGCACTGGAACGTGCTCCGGTTGATTCTAAAATCAAGTAAGTGATTGAGCCGGAATTGTCGTTTGTTTTGTTACCTCCGTATGAGTAATCGTTATTAATTTCGGTTTTCGCTTCTTGCTGTGAACTGGTAAGCGGTGCATATCCGTTAATGATGAGTCCGCCCCAGAACCCTTCTACCGGTTTTGTCGTTTTTCCAACCATTTTTACAGGTTTTTCAGCTGTACCGTTTACAAAGATTTTTCCTCCCTGTGCCACTAAAATATAATTACCAAAACCTTCTTCGGCAACTATTTTTGTACCGGCAGGGATAGTGATGGAACCTCCTTTTTCTACTATAAAAGCACCTGCTAATGCGTAGGTTTTATTTGCGTCAAGCGTTACATCGTGGGTTAAATTTCCACGCAATACTCCTGTTTCAATCAGGATGTCAATTTGCTCTTTTACCTCTTTTTCTTCACAAGAGCTGAATAACAAGGTTGTTGCCACAACAACTACCATTAAATTCATAAAATACTTTTTCATTTTGTTCATTTTTAAGTTGTTAAAATTGTTTTGGTTATTTATTAGTTATCTATAAATCATATACTAGTCCCAAACTTACATTGATTCCTTTCTGAAATTGACTTAAAATTTCGTTTCGGGTGCCATTAGTATTTTCACGAGTAAGCTGGAAAGTTGAGTTAAGCAGATTAGACGCTTTTAGCTTAATTGTTAAGTGCCGGCTGATTTTCGAAAGTGAAACAAAGTCTAAGGTCGGTGCACCGCTCTCCATAATGTTTTTATACCCCTGTGCTCCAATTGTATGAATTCTGTCACTAAAATAACTGAACACCAATGAGTTAGTTATATTTATATAATCGTGAACATAATTATAAGCAATATCAAAATTGATAATAAAAGGGGACGCTCCTTCCAATTGTACGTTACGTGGTGGGGTGTTTATAGCTTGCAGTAACAGATTTGAATAAATATAAGATGCATTTAATCCCACAGACAGCTTATTCCTTTTGTCTTTAACTGAACTTGAAAAATTAAAGATGTCTTTTCTGACTTCCAGCTCAGCTCCTGCCACGGTAGCAAACTCTGCAATATTTTTGTAGGTCAGAAAACCACCGGAACTGGCCCCGTCGATTCGACCGATCGGGTCGAGAATATGTTTATAAAAGCCATTTACTGTGATAATTTCGGAAGGACTGAGGTAATAATCCCATTTTAAATCGACATTGTAGCTTTCGGATGGCTTGATATTCCGGTCACCTTGACTTGTAAAACTTATATTTACGTACTGATAGGGTGAAATCTCCTTTGATTGTGGAAGTGTGTAGGTCTTACTTAACCCCATGCGAACTGAATTTTTGCTATTTACATCATACTTCAAATTCACGGATGGAAGTACATATAGTTTGTTGTTGATGCCTACCCTGCCCACAGGAAGTATTTCAATGTCATAATCCAAATTCAAATTTACCAAATCAACTTTCACTCCTGCATTGGCGGTTAGTTTGGACGCAAGTTGATAGTTGACTTCGGCGAAGGGTGAATTGATCAATTTTGTAACCTGGTACTTGTTGTTGTAGCCTTTCTTCATCGAGAACCGTCCTTCTGTGTAGTTTTGCTGATTATATGCAGCATCAAGAAGCAGGTCATCTGCCTGGTACTGACCGCCGACTGCAGTAAACACATATTCCAATGCATCAAAATTATCCAACACATATCTTCCGTTGTATCCGACATTGAAATTTGATTTTTTACTATCAAACTTATCATTCAGCTCATAGCTCAGGTTTACTTTCAGGTTGAAATCATTTTCCTGAAGTAATGAATAAAACCTTTTTTGGCGGTCACTGCCGGTAAAAAAATAGAACTCTCCCAAACCTTTGGTCAAATAATTTTCACGCCTGTCGGGTTCAGAGCCGGTTACATTATTATGAGAAATGCCCGCATTGAGTTTTGTTCTACTGTTTAACTGCCATTCGGTCGACAATTGATTAACAATAAGCGTATTGTCATTTGTTTGTTGCCTTCTTAAAAAACCCAAATATCGGTCGGGGTCATCTTGATGTTTTTCTCCGTTTGTTCCTGTATATTCTCCCACATATTGATTGTTGGTGTGGAGTAATAAAATGTTATAAGCAAGTCGATGTTTATTGAACTCGTACTGGGCATTTCCAAGGATAAGCTGATTGGTGGAATTGGAATATTTTCTACCCAACTGATCTTGCCACACAGTACCATCCACAACCGTATTTCTTACTATTTCATCCATCACAGCCGAATAGCTTTTGTCGTGGGATCCGACCACATAAAAAGAGAGTGGATTTAATGCATCTCCTATTTTGAATCTTTTCCCACCTGAAATGCTGACCGAGTGATTTACAGGTGTAACTTGAGAGGGATCTAAGCTATTATTGAAATTAAAGTTATCAGTTAAAGGACGTGTTCTGTTTGCAAGTCCGAAGTAATCAGTTCCATCTTGTACGAAGTATGGATTCTGAATGGCGGAAGTGTTGACTCCTCCCGAAAACTCCACGCTGAGATCTTCATCTCCGACCAACTCTTTGGAGGTAATGTCAATCACAGCACCGCCCACATCGCCTGCGAGTGAACTATTAAAAACTTTGCTTACACCAATGCTTTGTATGACATCGGTTCCAAAAAAATCAAGAGCGATATTCTTATATTCCGGATCTTCTGAAGGTATCGGAAAGCCGTTGAGTGTCGTATTATTATAACGGTCGCCAAGTCCGCGAACGAAAACATTTTTTACTCCGTCCTGTTTTGATATTCCGGAAACCTTGGCAACAGCACTTTCTGCATTACTAACTCCTTTTCTGGACATCTCGCGTGCACTCACCGCCTGAGTAGCTATCAAGGCTTTCCGTTGTTCCATCAGTAAAATGTTTTCACTTTCGCGATTAGCTCTTGCCACTACCTCCATTTCAGTTAAGGTAAAATCGGCAGGTTTGAGAGGAATGGTCAAAAATGTGGTTTTGTCAGCTTCTACAACAACATTTTCCTTCATAGTTGTTTGATAGGAAATATAGGAAACAGTTAAAGTGTAGGTTCCGGGACTGATATTTTGTATACTGTAGTCTCCATCCAAATTTGTAGCGTTACCGCTTGTTGTACCATTTAAAACCACTGATGCCCCAATCAATGGCTCCTGGCTTTGCGCGTCAATAATTTTACCTGAAATACTCCCATTTTGAGCAAAAATGACAGAAGAAAACGATATTAACAATAGAAAGGATAAGCCTCTTTTTTCGCACTTGTTCCTGATCAACAACCTGATATTTTTCATCCAAATAACTTCACAAAAAATTCAGTGCAAAATTGAAGATTTTATGTTACAAGAATGTGTGATAATTATTACATTTCGTGAAATGTTTATTACATTGCTGTTAATAGAGAAAAGTAAATAAAGGTTTCATTCTTGGGCATAAGTCATATTATTTCATTAATTTTGGCAGTTGTTTAATTTTCAAAGTTTGAGTGCCGATTTTTAATCCGACTTTACATGATGAATTTTAAAACTTTTTGGAAAGAAAGCTTAGCAGGTTTTATAATCAAAAGGGTCCTGTTGGCTCTGTTGATTGTTGTTGTTTTGGCGTGGGTAACACTGCTTTTGCTTGACCGCTACACGCATCACGGGGAATCTGTCAGGGTCCCTGATTTACAGGGATTGTTCGTTGAAGAAGCCCAAAGTCTTTTGGCTAACTATGCCTTGTATCATGAGGTCATAGATTCAGTATATGTGAAGGATAAACCATTGGGCACCATTGTGGAACAGGTTCCTCCGGCCAATTCATCCGTCAAAAAAAATCGCTCTATTTATCTGATATTGAACAATCGCCAGGTAAATATGATACCCTTACCGGATGTGAATGATGTTTCCGTCAGACAGGCAGATGCTTTATTAAATTCTCTCGGACTGAGTGTTTCCGGCATAATTTACAGCCCGTCGGAATTCAAAGACCTGGTTATTGATGTCAGTTTTATGGGGCAAAGCATCGTTCCGGGTACCCGCCTGCCGGAAGGAAGCAGCGTGACACTGATTGTGGGTAGCGGAGTTGGAAGTGAAATCTCGTATATACCCGACCTGGTTGGCAGAACCTATTTGAATGCAAAAAATGAAGCTATAGCCTCCATGTTTGTCATTGGTGCCGTAAATTATGATGTGCCTCCCTTAGGGGATGAGAATGAATACATCATTTACAAGCAAAATCCGGAAGCAGAGGAAGAAATGCCGGCCGGAACCCGGATCAATATATGGCTCACCAAGGATCAGGACCTCATTGAACAGTCCTTGAACAATCGTTTTGAGGAAGAAGAAGAGTTTTTTTAATCAGGAGAAACAGAAGTGCAGGACAACTATCTTGAAGAAATTGAAGACGATGAGTTAGTCTCCGAACAGGAACTTTTTGAACATTTTCGCTTTGTGGTTGACAAGGGACAAAGCATGATGCGACTTGACAGGTATTTGGCCAATATTATGGCAAACACCTCCAGAAATCGCATTCAGTGTGCCACCGATGCCGGCAATGTCAAAGTAAACGACAAACCTGTCAAATCAAGCTATAAAGTCAAACCCGGTGATGTGATCACCATATTGCTGGCTTATCCCCCATCGGAGTTTGTGATTGTTCCTCAAGATATTCCCATCGATATAGTGTATGAGGATGAGGAGATTATATTGGTCAACAAGCAACCGGGCCTGGTAGTACATCCCGGATTCGGTAACTTCGACGGTACTTTGTTGAATGCCATCGCCTTTCATTTAAGAGATAATAAAGATTTTGACCCAAACAGTTCGAAGGTGGGATTGGTACACCGCATTGACAAAGAAACCTCCGGATTACTGTTGGTGGCTAAGACGGAACATGCCAAATCTTATTTGGGTAAACAATTTTCCGATAAAACAACTAAACGTCGCTATTACGCCCTGGTCTGGGGTAATATGAAAGATGATGAAGGTACCATAACGGGTGATCAGGCAAGGGATCCGGCAGACAGGATGCGGTTTAAGGTGTTTGAGCCGGGTGAAAATCCGCAAGCCAAACATGCGGTTACCCATTATAAAGTAATAGAGCGGTTTGGTTATGTAACCCTTGTGGAGTGTCAGCTTGAAACCGGAAGGACGCATCAGATCCGCGTACATATGAAACACATTGGTCATCCTTTGTTTAATGACGAACGCTACGGGGGTAGCGCCATCTTGAAAGGAACCAATTCTGCTTATTATAAACTATTCGTCAAGAATTGCTTTTATGCCTGTCCCAGACAAGCGTTGCATGCCAAAACTCTGGGATTTGTTCACCCTAAAACGGAAAAGCAAATGGATTTTGAAAGCGACTTGCCGGATGATTTTCAAAAATTAATCGAAATGTGGCGTGAATATGCCCAACAATATTTGAATTTATAGTTGTATGAAACCTGTTATCGCTGTTGTTGCAGGGGGTTATTCCTCTGAAAACACCGTCTCGCTGCAAAGTGCAGCCGGATTATTATCCTTCATTGACAAGGATCAATATGATGTTTATGAAGTCATCCTCACACGGGAAAATTGGCAAGTTGTCATCTCCAAAGACGAACAACTTCCAATCAACAAGAATGATTTCAGTTTTATTCACGGAAATAAAAAAATCAAATTCGATTTTGCGTACATCACCATACACGGTACGCCGGGAGAAGACGGTCTGTTGCAGGGTTATTTCGACATGACAGGCATTCCGTATTCAAACTGCGGAGTACTGGCATCGGCACTTACATTCAACAAATTTACCTGCAATCAGTACCTGAAAAGCTATGGGGTTAAGGTTGCCGAGTCTATCTTGTTGCGCGAAGGGCAAACCATTTCATCTAAAGAGGTAAAGGAGAAAATCGGCTTCCCGTGTTTTATCAAATCCAATGTGGGAGGGAGCAGTTTTGGCATGACAAAGGTAAAAACGGAAGAAGAAGTACAACCTGCCATCGCATTGGCTTTCAAAGAGGGCCCGGAAGTGATGATAGAAGCTTTCATGCAAGGCACTGAGGTAACTTGCGGCATCTACAAAACCAAAATGAAATCGGTGGTGTTACCTGTGACCGAAGTGGTGCCGCACAACGAGTTTTTTGATTTTAACGCCAAATACCACGGTCAGGTTGATGAAATAACACCGGCCCGTATTTCCCGGGAACTCACAGAAAGAATTCAACAACTAACATCAACTTTGTATGATATTTTAAATTGCAAGGGATTGGTCAGAATCGATTATATCATTACAAAAGGAGATGTTATTAATTTGCTGGAAGTGAATACCACACCCGGTATGACACCTACCAGCTTTATTCCGCAACAGGTCCGGGCTGCCGGTTTGCAAATGAAAGATGTTTTATCCGATATTATTAATAATGAACTTAAATAAGATGCATTACCCTATAAAAAGTTTTGAAGCCATCTCGGCTATCGTTAATGAAGCGCTTTCAACCATTGACTTAAACAAACAGCCATCGGGATTGTATGAACCGATTGCTTATACAATCAATTTGGGAGGGAAGAGAATTCGTCCTGCACTTACGCTGATGGCATTCAATTTATTTCATGATGATGTAAGTCAGGCTGTTATGCCTGCTTTAGGCATAGAATTTTTCCATAATTTCACGCTTTTGCATGATGATATCATGGATAAGGCCCTGGTGAGAAGAGGACAACCTACTGTACATGTGAAATGGGACGAAAACACAGCCATACTTTCAGGAGATCTGATGCAGATCATAGCATATGAACTGATGCGTCAAGCACCGGAAAAAGCACTTCAGGATGTTATGCAGTTATTCAATGCCACAGCGATTCAGGTTTGCGAAGGGCAACAATACGACATGGAGTATGAAAGCAGAGAAGATGTGACGCCGGAGGAATACATTGAAATGATCAGGCTCAAAACTGCAGTCCTGCTGGCTTGTGCTCTGAAAATCGGAGCCATAATCGGAGGAGCTTCTAAACAGGATGCGCAATATTTATATGATTTTGGTATCCATATAGGATTGGCATTTCAGTTAAAGGATGATTTGTTGGATGTGTATGGCAGTCCGGAAACTTTCGGCAAGCAATTAGGGGGTGATATTTTATGTAATAAAAAAACATATTTGTTAATTTATGCTAAAAAATTAGCCTCAGGAGAACTTCAAAAAAGTTTAAATCATTGGCTAACAGTCGAAAAAACAAATCCAAATGAAAAAATTGCTGCAGTTACCGACATCTATAATCAATTGAATGTCAAAAAAATATGCGAAGACGCCATGGATTTTTATTTTAGTGAGGCAATCGCTATTCTGGATAAAGTCGGTGTAAAAAAGGATAAAAAGCAGGCGTTGAGAAATTTAGCCGAAAATTTAATGCATAGAAACGATTAAATTTTTAATATCTTTGTGCTTGTGTTGATATTTTACGTGGATGAGGATCGTAATTTAAAACAACATCTGCATCATGCCTTACCGAAGATTACCAAATACCGACCAAGCACGCCTGAGAGCACTACGTACCGTTATTCAAAAAGAAGAAAAACTTGGATTCGAAAGTCGTTTTATTTCGTTCAAGAACGTCATCGATGCCAAGAACTTCCTTGCGATTTTTGAAAAACAACAGCTCCATTATCAACAAGCATTGGAAAATCAAGTCAATGCCAACAAAAGGTATCAACAAATCATCTACAATGCACGTCTGTACATTTCCCATTTCATTCAGGTTTTTAACTTATCGGTGATCAGAGGCGACATCAAAAAGGAGCATAAACTTTTCTATCAACTGGACCCGGAAGTGCACAATGTCCCGGACCTTAGCACCGAAAATGATCTATTGCACTGGGGAAAGTGCATCATTGACGGAGAACACGAGCGCATTCGCAATGGCGGCCTGCCCATATACAATCCCGCTATTGCGAAGGTAAAGGTTCATTACGAAATTTTCAAGGAGTACAAATACACCCAAAAAATTCACCAGCAAGCAACCACACGCCAGTGGGAAGAACTTGTACAGCTTCGGGCAACCGGCGATAAAATCATTAAAGACCTATGGGATGAAATAGAAGCCCATTTCCAGGATTTGCATCCCTATTACAAGCTCAAACGCTGCAGAGAATACGGTGTTGTTTATTACTACCGAAAGGGCGAGCCTGAAATTACAAAACCATCAAATTCGGAGTGATTATCCGGTCCATTTTTACATCCTTAGTGGTAGCAGGAATGGTATCATACAATTGAATATCAAATCCAACTGCCCATTTTAGCATGTTTTTGTTTTGTAGAAATTTGTCGTAGTAAGCTCTTCCACGTCCCAGCCTGTTTTTTTGCTTGTCGAAGGCTGTTCCGGGAATAACAGCCAAGTCAATTTGTTCCACACAATCAGACGATGGGTTTGCGTTCTCAATAGCTTCCGGTCGAGGCTCCATCACATTAAAGACTCCTTTCACCAACTGAACTTCTGTAAAAAACCGACCAACAGCCAGTTGGTTGTTTCTAATTGCGGGCAACAAAATCTTTTTAGAATGACTCCATTTTTTTACCCACCGATGAGTAGGAAGTTCATCAGGCAGGGACCAATACATCAGTATGGTTTTAGCCTGTTTGAATTCAGGCGTTTGTTCGATTTTACTAAAAACAATTTTTGCCTGTTGGATTTTAAATGAGTCGGTGAGTGTTTTTTTTGCAGCTTTTACTTCTAAGCGTATCTGGTCTTTAGCAGCGGATATCCCGCCATCATCAATAAAACCGGCTCTTGAAGACAAATAGCTCATATGTCGGTCATGTCTTGATTTAAAGTTGTCCCGCCTCAACCAATGTAATGACCCTTTCCACAATTTTGTCATTACCTTGTGCATCATATTCAGATTTAAGGTTGGAACCAAAAATCCGGGCAATGCCCTGCCAGAAAAAAGCTGCCACATTGCCTCTGTATTGCTTGATCAGGTCATAGGAGGTGGTATTGGTCTCCCTGTCGATGAGTTTGAGAAGCAATCTTCCTTGATTGATAGTCAAGCGAACTAACTCGGGAGAGTATTTTTTAAATACTTCCTTTTCATATTTGGAAAGGTATTTTTTACGTTCTTTTTCGGATTTAATGTCCCCTAACAAAATATTAACGCGATACAACTCAGCACTGACAATTTTCGCGTAAGGCAAGGCACGCTTCACGTCACGTACGGTTCTCCAATAAAATTCTTCTTGCTTCCTATTCTTAAACTTCAAATCGGGGAACACATAAAAATCCTTCAGGAAGGCCAAATATAGAGTGTCATTCCCTATAACCTGAAATCCCAATCTATGACCTTCCGAAGGTGCTTGTGGCCGGACATTGTCAGCAGACAACATCGTAAAGTGTCCGGTCAGAATGACCAACAAAAGTAATATGTAATGCTTCTTAATCATCGTTGCAAATGTATGAATTTTCATTTAAAAAACAAACAGTGAATTTTTTACAGAATTGATTTACACGCATAAAACGATCAAAAGGTAAAAATGTTTTTGCTCATATGGGGCAAATCATAAAATAATGCCAAACTGGTTGAAAAGTTATTTTTTGTTTTGATAATATTGAATACTTTTACAACCGATTTGAAAAATCAACCGCCTTCTTATGAAAACCATTATCTGTTGTTTGTTGGCCGCATTGCCAACCCGCTTTATCTGTGCTCAAACAGCCCATCCTGTTCCATCTTCTGTTTCCGCCGCAAACACGTCGGCTGCAGATATCAAGAACCGTACCGCCTTTCATAATCCCGCGACCTGGTCTTTCTGTGCACAGCCCCAAATAGTTTGTTCAATTGAGGATCGCTATCTAATTCCTGAACTTGCCACCAAGACCGTGATGGCTTTGTATCCCTTTCAGCAATTTGTCAGTAGCTTATCCTTTGCACACTATGGATTTTCCTTATACCATGAAATAATGGCCGGGGCTGCTTTTGTCCGCGATTTTTCAGGAAAATTCAGCATAGGGATGCAGTTTAATTACCATACGGCCTATTTTGCATCTTCCAATAAGTATTATGGAACTGTTTATCCCCAAATAGGCTTGCTAGTTCCGATTACGCAAAAATTTTTATTTGGATTTCACGCAAGCAATCCTTTTGCAACCAACATCAAAAATAAAATATTGACAAAATATATTCCCGCCATTTACAGCATTGGGTACAGTTACAGCTTTTCACCCGAGTTCAGTTGGCGCTTGCAGGCAGATAAGGAAATTCGAAGCATTTACCGCATCGCAACGGCTTTTGATTATACCATGATGAAGCATTACCGATTTCAAGCGGGTATCTATGTTCATGAATATTTAGTGCCTTGCCTTGGGTTTGGTTTTGACTTAGGTCCGTTTATTTTTGATGTAACGACCGAGCTCCATCCTTTACTGGGACTGACTACCATGGCACAACTTCAGTATAATATCTTACGTAAAAAATAACAGCGTGTGAGGAAGACCATGTTGATGTATGAAAAACTGTTTGTGTTTTGCTTGCTCGTGCTTGTACATGTTCCGTTTTCAAATGCACAGGCAACCGATTGTTTTGATAATATAGATCAATACATTGCTGATATTTTTGAGCAGTACGCTGAAGAAAGCGAGAAAGAACCGGACTTTGATACTTTTTATGAAGAGTTATCCGCTTTAAGTCAGCAACCGCTTGATTTAAACCAGGCTGAACGGGAAGATTTTGGGAAAATGGTTTTTCTCAGTGATTTGCAGATTGAAAATATTTTATATTACAGGTATAAAGTTGGCATGCTCCTGACTATCTACGAGTTGATGTTGGTTGAAGGCCTGGACATGACCGATATCAGGAGGATGCTTCCGTTTGTATGTTTGTCCGAAAATATTGACAAAAAGTGGGGAAGAATAAATTTTAAAGAAGCACTCAAATATGGCAAAAATGAAATATTGACGCGTTTTGACTTTATCCCTGAGCAAAAGGCAGGATACATCAAAAACGAGCAAGACAGCTCAGCATATTTGGGCAATCCCTTGTATCATCATCTAAAATATCGCTTTCACTATCGTGATAATTTATACGTGAACGTAACAGCAGAACAGGATGCCGGTGAGCAATTTTGGGGAAAGCATCACAAAGGCTACGATTTCTTGTCCGGCTCCTTTCAGTTGAAGGATTACGGGTGTTTGAGGAATCTTATTGCAGGAGATTATCAGGTGAATTTTGGACAGGGCCTGGTGATACGGCAAACTTTCAACCTTGGCAAGTCGGCTATGGCAACAAAAATCTGCAACACAAATCAAGGATTTACACGCTACGGCTCAACCAATGAGTATAATTTTATGCGCGGACTGGCTTGTTCCTGGCGATTCGGAAAAACACAGTTGCATCTTTTTTATTCCAATAAATTGCAGGACGGAAATCTTCAGGACGACCATCTAACCAGGTTTTACACCACCGGATTTCACAGGACCGCATTGGAATACACGAAAAGAAATGTGGTACGTCAACAAGTGTTGGGTGGTAATTTTACTTTTCAAGGAGCATGGTTTCAGGTGGGAATGAGCGGCCTGGCTGTAAGCCTGGATAAGAAATTAGACCCCAGGCCCTACCCTTATAATTTGTATTATTTTCGGGGCAACCGACAATTTGCTGCAGGCATTCATTATCGGTTCAGGTGGCACCAATTCAATGTTTTTGGGGAAACCGCCGGAGTGTCGGATTTTAAATATCCTGCCGTCCTTACAGGTGTTACGTGTACACCGGTTTCGAGGGTAAATTTTGCCCTGTTACACCGATATTTTCCACCGGAATACAATGCCTTTTACTCGTCAACCTTTGCTGCGAGTTCCGGAGCCGGCAATGAGCAAGGATTTTATTTGGGAGTAGAAGTTTTGCCTGTCAAACATTGGAAATTAGCCTTTTATGCAGATGCTTATAACTTCCCGTGGCTGCGCTATGGAGTAGATTTTCCTTCCCGGGAAAACGATTATTTCCTGCAATTGAATTATACGCCTCAACAATATTTATCAATATTGATGAGGCTCAAACACAAACAGACGCAAACCAACCCGTCAGGTTCGAAAGCGGTGATCCCCGTGCTTGCAAATCAACAAAAATCAGCCTTGCGGGTACAACTCGTTTATGAAGCAGGGAACGTAAAGTTTAAAAATCAGGCGGATGCCAACCTTAACAAAAAAGGGTTGAGCACAAGCACCTATGGCATTGCTATGCTTCAAGAAATAAGTGTGAAATTCAAGAAAACACCCTTGTATTTTGATGTTAGTCTTTTGTTTTTTGATGTAAAGAATCATGAAAACCGTCTGTATATGTATGAAAGGGACGTTTTATATGCATTCAGCACGCCTTCTTTTTCAGGTGTTGGTTGTAAGTATTATGTAAATTTACGCTATGACCTTACTCCAAAATTTAGCTGTTGGCTAAAAATTGCACAAACTCATTATGCTGATGACAGGGAGAAAATCGGCAACAGTCACGAAGCAATTTTGGGAGACAGAAAAACCGAAATAAAATGCCTGATTCGATTAAAGTTTTAATTAACAGCCAAATCTTTTATTTGCATTGGAATTTCACCATTATTTTTGTACTTTTGTGAAACTCTTTCGTAAAATCCAATTTAGAGAAACACCAGATTATTTTTTAATATGCATTTATTGAACCGGATCATCAAACGGGCACAATCCAACCCCCAGCGAATTGTACTTCCTGAAAGCACCGAAATTCGTATTTTAAAAGCAGCAGACATAGTTTTAAAAGATAAAATTGCCAGAATTATTTTGATTGGCGACAAGCAGGAAATTTTGTCTTTGGCTAAAAAAGAAAATTTAAACCACATTGCTCATGCAAGTTTTATCAATCCTGAAACGGATGATATTCAAAAGTATATACAACTGTTGTATGACTTGAGAAAATCCAAAGGCATGACCATGGAGGAGGCTGAAAATTTGGCCAAAGACCCATTGTATTTGGCATGCCTGATGATCAAGCAGGGAGATGCGGACGGGGAACTTGCCGGCGCGCAAAACACGACCGGGAACGTATTGCGACCTGCTTTTCAGATCATACGGACCAAACCCGGAATATCTATTGTTTCCGGCGCTTTTTTAATGTTTACCCCTACGCCCCAATATGGAGAAGAGGGGTTGTTCGTCTTTGCAGATTGTGCCGTCAACCCCAATCCTTCTGCATCGGAATTGGCTGAAATTGCACTTTCATCAGCCGAGACGGCTCAGGCTTTGGCGGGTGTTCAACCCAAAGTCGCCATGTTGAGTTTTTCAACCAAGGGCAGTGCTTCCCACGAATTGGTCGATAAAGTTATAGAGGCTGTAAAATGCGCTCAAAAGGCAAATCCCGATTTGCTTATAGATGGAGAATTGCAGGCAGATGCGGCCATTGTTCCGTCGGTCGGAAAATCCAAAGCACCGGGAAGCAATATAGCCGGACAAGCCAATGTGTTGGTATTTCCGGATTTACAGTCGGGCAACATCGCCTACAAATTGGTAGAACGTATTTCCGGCACCCTGGCAATCGGTCCGATTCTTCAGGGAATGGCTGCTCCCATCAATGATTTATCAAGGGGCTGTTCGGTGGAAGATATAGTCAATATGGTAGCGATAACGGCCAATCAAGCCATGAAGTAAGAGGATGCAAAGGAAAAGGTTTTCTTGTCATCAGAAAGAATAAGAACGTAAACGTAATTTAATAAATATCCAATGGCAAAAACAACAACTGAACCTATTGAAAGGTACGGACTTAGCAAACGAAACAGGCGGAAAACGCTTTTTTCAAACATCGGTGTTGTGGGTTGCGGCAATGAAGGTAGTGAGATTGCTACCACTGCAGCCATCCACGGCATGGAAGTGGTTTTTTTAGAACCCAACCAAGAAAAGATTGCCAATGCATTCAGTCGCATTGAAAGTAAGTTGGATGAAAAAATCACCAATTGGGGATTAACGGAAAATGAAAAGAAAATCATTTTGTCTCGCATCACCGGTACTACTTCGTATGTTGATTTTCAACATTGCGATTTCGTCATTGAAGTGATCCGGTACAATGACCACACCGGTGAACGGCAGATCAACGCAAGAAAAGAGGTGTTTCGTCAATTAGAACAAGTTTTGGAACCAACTGCTATCATTGCGTCTAATGTTGCGACAGTGATGATGACCGAGCTCGCTTCTGAATTAAAATATCAGGAAAGGTGCATCGGTATGCACTTCATGATCAATATACCCGGGTCGCAGATTTTAGAAATCGTTCCCAGTCTGTACACATCACAAGAAACCCTTGAAAAGGTCAGCAAATTTGCCAAACTGATCAATCATGAATACATCAATGTCATGGAATCTTCAGGCCTGGTCAGTGTACGTTTGTTCCTGACACAGCTCAATGAAGCTTGTCAAATCCTGATGGAAGGAGTGTCTACGGTGGAAGACATCGATAAAGTATTAACAGTGGGTTACGGGCATAGTCTGGGAGTTTTCCGCACTGCGGATAAGATGGGAATTGAAAAAATCGTAAAATTATTAAATAATCTGTATGACGAATACGGAAACATCAAATACAAGCCTTCACCTGTTTTATTGAGAAAGGTACGTGCAAAAAATTATGGTGTAAGCACAGGCAAAGGATTTTATGTTTACGATGAATCAGGTAATGTTGTAAAATAAATTGTTGTCATATGAAACAGCCATTTGAGAAAATTCTCAAACACAAGGAAATGATTAATGGCGTGTTCCATGTGACCTTAGTGTAAAAAATAAAAAATAAACACATGAAAGTTTTAGTTTTAAATTGCGGAAGTTCATCGGTTAAATATAAGTTGTTCGACATGCAAAACAACGAGGTGCTGGGTTCGGGAATAGTCGAAAAGATTGGAATGAAGGGCTCTTTTCTCAAACACACACGCAAAAATGGAAATCAGGTTATACTTGAAGGTGAAATTCTTGAGCATCAGGTGGCGATAGAATATGTGCTGGGTGTGCTGACAAGCAAGAAACACGGTGCCATTGAAGCAATAGAAGAAATCAACGCTGTTGGACATCGTGTGGTTCATGGCGGAGAAAGTTTTAACACCAGCGTGCTCATCGATGATGAAGTAATCAAAAAAATAGAGGATTGTATAGCGATTGCTCCTCTGCATAATCCGCCTAACTTATCCGGTATTCATGCCATCGAAGAGCTGTTGCCCGATGTGCCCCAGGTGGCAGTTTTTGATACTGCTTTTCATCAAACTATGCCGGATTATGCTTATATGTATGGTATTCCTTATGTGTTGTATCAGAAATACAGCATTCGCCGCTATGGTTTTCACGGCACCAGTCACCGGTATGTTTCCCACCGTGCATGTGAGTTCCTTGAACTTGATTATAATAAAACCAAAATAATTACGGCTCATATTGGAAACGGAGCTTCCATTGCTGCCATAAAAGACGGCAAATCAATCGATACTTCCATGGGGTTCACTCCTGTTGAAGGATTGATGATGGGTACCCGTTCAGGTGATATAGATCTGGGTGTCGTGACTTTCCTGATGGAGAAAGAAATGATCAATGCTGCGTCTGTTTCAACCTTATTTAATAAGCACAGTGGCGTGTTGGGCGTTTCCGGTCTTTCCTCGGATATGCGCGATATTGACAAAGGCATTTCCGAAGGAAATAAACGGGCTAAGCTGGCTTTGGAAATGTACCAATACAGGATTGCGAAGTACATCGGCTCATATATGGCAGCGTTAAACGGTGCTGACGTGTTGGTGTTTACCGGTGGAGTAGGAGAAAATCAATCCGCTATTCGCGAGTATGTATGCAAGCAATTCGATTTTGTGGGCTTGAAGCTGGATCAGGCATTGAATGCAAATTCCAGAGGAGAAGAAATACTGCTGAGCACACCGGATTCAACGATAAAGGTGGTTGTGATCCCTACCGATGAAGAATTCATGATTGCGTCTGACACAATGGAAATTGTGACGCATTGATGATTTATAAAACACCTGCTGCTGCCGCTGCATCCAAATAAAACTCAGCAATTAGTTCATAGTTCCCTACATGGGCAGCGGGGTATCGTTGTGAGCCGGACTGCTTTTGGAGGATAGTTTGAACAATTGCTGCTTTGCCGGCTCCGGTAACCAAAAAAACGACTTGCCTGGCATGATTGATGGCCTTGCCGGTCAGGGTAATTCTATCCTGACCACTGACCGGGTGGACGGCCGTTTCAACGACACGATCCGTATGCAACAAACCCATGCTATCAGGGAAAATAGAAGCAGTATGTCCATCTTCTCCCATGCCTAAGAGGATGAGATCAAAAACCGGAAATCCGTTTACCAAAGGCAGTTCTTTTTTCAACAGCTTTTCATAACGCAAAGCTTCTTCAGGCGGAAAAGCTTCCCCTTTCATCCTAAAAATATTATCAGGTTTTATCAAGCCATACTTCAGCAAAGCATCATAAGTCATCTTGTAATTGCTTTCAACATGGTCAGGTGCCACACATCTTTCATCAACCCAAAACAGCCGAATTACATCCCAACTGATATCCGAAGCATACGGCTCCTGTGCCATCATTTCAAACAATAATCTCGGTGTAGAACCGCCGGATAAGGCAATATTGAAATATTGTCCGGATTGCTGTTTTTGCCCGGATTGCGCTTGAATTAAATCCGCAACGGCATGAGCAGTTTGCTCTGTATCTTTGAAAATTTTGGTTTTGTACCGTATCATCTTCTTAGTTGTTCTTTCATTATTAATCTCTGCTGTTTTCTCCTTTTTCATTCTTCCGGCTCACACCATTTTGTGTACGGCTCGTCAAACAGGTTATTGGCTTCTAAGGGCCCCCAACTGTTACATTTATAAAAACAGAGCG
>ERZ795049.2021-NODE-2021-length-24704-cov-14.273764_pt1 | contig 24704 bp, 20 predicted proteins | sample MGYA00375133_ERZ795049 | MGnify/ENA primary metagenome ERZ795049 (study PRJEB30178, sample SAMN05720147) | activated sludge metagenome | isolation source: anaerobic digester from wastewater treatment plant | place: Japan | collected 2015-04-20 ... | reverse complement strand
TGATCTTCCGAAGCAAAACATTCCAAACCGGGAGAGGACGGATCGAAATCGGCTACCATGCCGTCGCCCACGTGATAAGTCTTATGCCCTATGTTCCAAATGGGAGAGCCGTCTTTGGGATCGATCAAACAAACTCCTCTTCCGTTATCGTGCCAGGGCTCGAGACAGAGCAACATTTCCATGCCGGGGCGATTGGGATCGATGTCGCTGATGAAAATTTTGTCGGGATGACCTAGACCCGTCGACCAGAGCAGTGTGCCGTTGTCGTCCAGGGCACAGGAACCCAAGACCACTTCGTCTCGGCCGTCGCCGTCAACGTCGGTGCAAATCATGTTGTGAGCACCCATGCTGCGGACCACCGGGTTTTCTTCGTCGCCGTCCCATCTCCAGGCCAATTCCAGTTTGTCGCCCCGGAGCATCCAGGCATCCACGGTCATCAGTTTATAGGTGCCTCTGGCTGCCAGAATATAAGGTGTTTTGCCGTCCAAAAAAGCCATACCTATCTGATGTCTGCTCTGACGATTGAGATCACCATAACGGAAATTCCTCACCGGCCAGTCGACACGGTCTATTTCGCGTCCCGTCATGCCGTCGAGCACCGAGAGGTATTCGTCGCCATAGTCCACCCGGCCTTTTTCGTTGCGCACAATATCGCCGGGAGCCGTTTTCAGGGCCACCTCGGCCTTACCGTCTCCGTTGAAGTCGTAACAAATAAAAGGCGAATACCACACACCGGGTTCTATACCCTGACCCAGGTCGAAAGACCAGAGAAAAGTGCCGTCGCTCAGGTAAGCTTCAATTTGATAGGTTCTTCCCGCCAAATCGCCCGGCATACCGGGATCAACGCTCGAATCGGGTGTACGGATAATGTAATCGTAAATGCCATCGCCATTGAGGTCGGCCAGAGCCATCTTGCCCGGCCTGACGCCATCTCGCAGTTTAATACTTAGATAGGGAAAGGCCGGTAAATCTTCCATCCGGATGCCGATGCTGCCTTCGCCTGTATTTAGGACACCTTTAGTCTTGTCCAGGCTGGCCGCAGCCGTGCCCGGATTAGCTGCAGCCTTTGCTCCGGCAGAATTCACCGACTTTCGGTTGTTTCGCGGCACAACTTTGTAAACAGCCTCAGCCGGAGGATTCTCAACAATAAAATCACAGGTGGCTGTAATCGGCCGCTTGTTGAGTCGTTGATTTTTTTGACCTTCCACACGAATCACATCAAAGGCCACATCCTGAGGGTCCTCTGCCAAGAGTCTCCAACTCAGGTAGAGCGACTGCCCGTCCTGAGCCCGTGTTGCTGTCAGTCCCCGGTCAAGGGCCTCGTTCACCCTCATCGTAGCAAAACCCTCCACCTGGGGTTTAGGGGCGTGATGGGGTTCTAAGATTTCATAATAATAATACCTTTCTCTGGGATCCTGAGCCCCGGTCTTGAACAGACCGGCAAATAAGAATAATAACGTCGCTCCCCCACCCAGGGCAAAGCGGACAAGTGTAGATTTTGTTTTCATAGTATCGACAAATGTCGTAATAAATTTCAAAATTTATTCATAAAAAACATCAAACATTTTGAGGTGTAAAATAATGCCTCCATCTTTGTAAGAGTGTGCGCTTATTTTTTATCAGCCAGTCTTTCAACCATGAACAAACTTATATTTTCTCACAAACTTATATTTTCCCTGGGCCTACTTTTTTTTACATGCCCTGTGTCTGATGCTCAGGGAACATTCCAACACAGAGCCACCGGCTCCACCACTCAAACCGACCGGCGATTTGAAGGGACCGCCGTCCATACCCGGGCCGAGGCAGAATCCTTACCCGCGACCAATCCCATTCATCCGCAACCTGTTGCCGACAGAATAGTTCCTTTCAATTTATCGGACAGCGGAAAACACACGCCAATACTCTGGGGGCTCGACACCGCCTGGCCCAGCCGCGACAACATTATACGGGGAGTTGCTTTTATGGGCAGCGAAAATATTTATTTGGTCAGGGCTTCCTTTCAACCCACTATGCCCCTGGTGAACGGAGATCTGCAGTCGCAACAAGTAGCCGATCTCAATAATCGCCTCAATCTTATTAATCTGACAGGCAGCCATACCAAGGTAGCCTTGAATTGCGATCACCCCAGCGTTGATCCCTGGTATGCCGGCAATGCCCAAAACTGGGCACAACTGATGGATGTCACCGCCCGTCGCATACAGGAAAGAGGACGTCAGATAGTATCGATTGCTCCCTTTAACGAACCGGATTACGGTTGGGGGCAGGGCAGCTTGACCGATTTTTTCAACATTGCAGGCGAATTGCGCAAGAATCCCCGCTTCGACAGCATTCGCATCAGCGGAGGCAATACCCTGAACACCGACCAGGCACTGAGTTGGTATAATTCCCTGAAAAGCCGTCTCGACGAAGGAAACACCCACCAATTGGCCGGAAGTTTCGATAATTACGCTTCGTTTTTCAGAACGGTGCGCGCCAACGGACATCACGCCACCAACGACGAATTGCATAATGTGATGGAAGCCATGGTCGGCGTAGAATACGGTATGCAGACGGGCATTTGGTGGGGCACCGCCGAACTGGCCCGGGGAGAATTCGTCAAAGCGAGCTTTGGCCGCCGCCTGGCCTATGCCGAACACAGGCCCAACTGGACGGCAGCAACGGTTTACCGCTCTCCCGAGGGCAAAGTGCAGGCCTTTGTAGGAAGCTCCGAGCGGCAGGCCGCAACTACTTCTTATAGTTTTATCTCTTCCGAACGCGACGTCTTTTACGACGGACATGGCCCCCAGCGAGCTTTTACAATAGAAATCCCGGGAGGCACAGGCTATCAGCAAGGTCAAACCAATGCCGAAAGAGTGATCAACATAAACTGGGGAGAAGATGTACCTCAACCCGTCAACGGACGTTATGTATTGGTAAACCGGAACAGCGCCAAGGTAATGGAGGTGGAAAACGGCTCCACAAGCGCTGGCAGCAACGTACGTCAAAATACCTACACCGGGGCAGCCTACCAACAGTGGGTTGTAACCCCGGTAGATCCCCGCATTGGGGGCGATTTCAGCTATCACAGCATTATTGCCAATCACAGTGGAAAATCGTTGGATGTTTACAACTGGTCTCTCAATAACGGGGGCAACATCATCGTTTGGGACGATGCCAAAGGTGCCAACCAACAGTGGTACCTGGAATACGCCGGCGACGGCTGGTTTTACATCCGCAGCCGACACAGCTCGCATTGTTTGCAAATACAAAACGCCTCCACTGCCAATGCCGCCAACATTCAACAGGGCACCAAAAACGGCTCAGCCAACCAGCAATGGCGCTTCCTGCCGGTGGGCGCAGCCATTGAATTTAATCCGCCTGCCGCCCCTGCAGAAATAAGTGCCGCCGCAAATTCTCATTCCTTGCGTCTCGATTGGGCTGCCGTCGGGGACGCAGACCTGGCCGGTTACACCATTTATCGCTCCGATTCGTTGCAGGGATCGTTTCAGACTTTGGCCAGAAACATCAACGGCACTTCCTTTGTGGATCATTCCATCGAAGCGGGCAAGACCTATTATTACGCTGTTAAAGCAGTAGACCGTTCGCTGAATCATTCCGCCTTTTCCGATACGGTGCCGGCGGTGGCAAGCGGCGGCAGGGACATGCTTGCATGGCTCAGCTTCGAAGACAACACCTTAGACAACACTCCACATCTGAATCACGGCGAGGGGCTCGAAGGCCTGAGTTTTGTGGAGGGCATCAATGCCTCCCGGGCACTGACACTCGACGGAACCCGGGGCTTTGTGCAACTGCCGTCCACTCTGGGCAACCACCCGGAGCTCAGCCTGGCTTTATGGGTAAACTGGCAAGGGGGAGATAGCTGGCAACGTATTTTCGATTTTCTTTACGATCAAACCAGCTATTTTTACCTAACCCCCAAGATAGGCGTTTTTAATAAAATGCGTTTCGCCATCCGAAACAAAGGAGGCGAAGAAAGACTGGAAGCTGCCGCGCTGCCAAAGAATCAATGGTGCCATGTGGCCGTTACCCTGAGCGACAGCCTGGCTTGCCTCTATGTAAACGGAGAAATAGCAGATCAATCGACCGAATTCAGCCTGAATCCGGCAGATGTCCGGCCGATAATCAACTACCTGGGCAGGGGCCAGCACGTGAGTGTCTTGTTCAAAGGACAACTGGACGACTTTAGGGTCTATAGCTACCCTCTCTCGACCGATGAAGTAGCCGCACTGGCGGCAAATGGCCCGGACGCCCTACCGGAGATTTCCGGCAGCGAAATAAACGAACTGAAAATATGGCCTATGCCCGCCCGTGACCTCCTTTACCTCGACTGCGGCCGCGATCACCGGAGAACCGGTCAAATCGACCTCTACAGCCTCGACGGCAACAAAGTGGCTACTTACACCTTAAAGGGTAGCAAGGCCGAACTCGATCTCAGCCATCTGGCAGCAGGTATTTATATTCTACAGCTCAAACACGGCGGAAGCCGTACGTTCAGAACAATTGTGGTTGAGCCCTGATGTTGGTCCGGGTGTCACGTCTGAATTTTCTGTAGAGAAACCGGTTTTTGCACTAAACTCCCTTATTACTTGGACTATAGTGTTATACTTTGAGAAGATTTTAGGAATTTTTGCATACAAAACGCAGAACTTATTCGATAAAAGCATGTAACTTGCGTAATGATTAATTATCAACGCCTTCAAAATACCGGGCGTTCTTCTGACTTAAATAAATCACTCTATAAAAATTCACAACCATTATGAAAAAACATTTCACAAACTCCATTTGGCTGCCTGCCCTGCTGGCAGTGTTCTTAAGCTTTGGCATAAACTCCTGCAAAGACAGACCCAAAGAAAAAGCTAACCTGGCCGTACTGGCCAAGGTTCAAGGTCAAAGGGGTGGTGCAGAAACGCATCCGCTCAACGATGGTGAAATCCCTAACGAACTGAGCGAACAGCAACGGAACCGGATGATGCAAGCCGTTGAACAAGCCAATCAACCCCAATACAGACGCTACAACCAATTAGTGAGCCAGCAATTGGAATATCGTTGGGCCAGCCCGGTCACCATAGACGAGGTGCAACTTTATTGGTTCAATTACGAAGGACTGGCCAAATTGCCTCAGGCCCACCGGCTCAGTTACTGGGACGGACAGCAATTTGTACCCGTCAGCAATGCACAAGGTTACGGACTGGAGAACAATCAGTTCAATGTAACCGTTTTTGACGAAGTTACCACTACCGCGCTGCGGCTGGAATTGGACTCTCTGCCTCGCTATCCGAGCACTTTACTCGAATGGAGAGTAATGAAATCGCTCAACTCTCCGGCCGTTGCCCCTATGGTTACGGCCGGTATAGACCGTGACGTAATGGTAGGCGGTAATACCTACCTGAATGCCGAAATCAAGGCGGTCGATCCGGTTAAAAAGCTACGTTGGAGCGCCAAAGGACCGGGCAAGGTATCTTTTGCCGATCCAAAAGCTCTTACCACCACAGCCAGCGTGGATAAGCCCGGCAAATACATCCTGACGCTCTCTGCCCAATCGGGAAAAATGAAATCCGGATCAAGCCTGGAACTCATTGCACATTATCCTCCCCAAGAAGAACGTTTGGATGTGGTCTACACCAAGCGTTACAAAATCAACAGTCCTCTTTGGAACGAAAGAGCCAAGGTCTTAATCACTAATTGGATCCCTTGGTGTATTGACCAATGCGAACGCCGTGATCTCACTCAGGGACAAGGCGGACTGGACAACTTTGTCGAAGCGGCCAAAGCCTTGCGCGGTGAGCCTCACGGCCGGCACCTTGGTTATGTGTTTTCCAATGCCTGGGTTCATCAGACAGTGGAATCTATGTGCATTGCCCTGATGGTTGATCCTCAAGGTGATAAAGAGATCATTGCCGCCCAAAACAAGATGAAGAAAGCTCTGGAAAGGTGGATTCCCATCATTTTATCGGCTCAGGAACCCGACGGCTACCTGCACACAGCCTACACTTTGCGCGACACCACCCGCTGGACCGGCCGCTGGTCTCCGCGTAACCGGAGCGATCACGAAGGCTATGTGGCCGGCTATTTTATAGAATCCGCTATCAACCACTACACCCTGACCGAAGGCAAAGACACTCGTTTGTACGATGCTGCCAAAAAACTGGCCGACTGTTGGGTAAAGAACATTGGCCCGGGTCCCGATCAGATTGAATGGTACGATGGACATCAGGAAATGGAACAGGCCCTGGTGCGCTTTGGCCGTTTTGTTAACGACATGGAAGGCAACAACAAAGGCGACAGCTACATTGCCCTGGCCAAATTCCTGCTCGACATGCGCGATAAGGGCGGCGAATACGATCAAAGCCACCTCCCCGTACAACAGCAATACGAAGCCGTTGGACACGCTGTGCGGGCCGTCTACACCTACTCGGGTATGTCGGATGTAGCCGCCGAAACCGGCGATATCGATTATCAAAGCGCCGTAATGTCCTTGTGGAACAATATGGTCAACAGAAAATATTATGTTACCGGCGGTGTGGGCAGCGGCGAAACTTCCGAAGGCTTTGGCCCCAACTACTCTCTGCGTAACAACGCCTATTGCGAATCTTGCTCGAGCTGCGGGCTGATATTTTTCCAGCACAAAATGAACATCGCATATCACGACGCCAAATACGCCGATCTCTACGAAGAAACCATGTACAATGCCTTATTGGGTTCGATCGATTTCGAAGGCAAGCGTTTTTATTACACCAACCCGCTTACGGCCTACAATGCGCGCGATCCCTGGCATGTCTGCCCCTGCTGCGTGGGTAATATCCCCCGCACCCTGCTGATGATTCCCACCTGGACTTACGTTACCGGAAAAGACGGTATCTACGTTAATATGTACGTAGGCAGCACCATCAATGTAGAAAGGGTAGCCGGCACAGATGTTGAAATGGTTCAGCAAACCGATTATCCCTGGAAAGGCGCAGTTTCTATCATCGTCAATCCCAAAGAAGACAAACATTTTACGGTTTATGTGCGGGTACCCAATCGCAAAACCAGTGAGCTGTATACTTCGGTACCCGAACTGAATACGCTCAAATCACTCAGTGTAAACGGCGAAGCTGTGGAAATGAAGGCAGACAGAGGTTATATAGCCATTGCCCGCGACTGGAAAAAGGGCGATCGCATAGACCTGGAAATTCCTCTGGAAGTGCAGCAAATCACGGCCGACGAAAAGGTTGAAGCTCTAAGCGGGCTGGTTGCTCTTCGCTACGGGCCAATGATTTACAATGTGGAAAGAGCCGACAACAAAGACATCAACCAAGCCGTGGGCAGTGAGCCCTTTAAAGCTGTCTGGCGCAGCGATATGTTCAAAGGCATAGTCAGTATCGAAGGAAAATGGGCCGACGGCTCAGACCTGCTGGCTATACCTAATTATCTCAGGATGAACAGAATCCAGCCCGTACAAGAAGGACGACGCAGTCCTGAGTCGATGGTTTGGATGCGGAAATAGGATTTAAATTCCCAACGCCTTGATGATTTGCTCAGCGTGTTTTTTGGTATCGACCTTGGGGAAAACTTCTTCTATAATGCCATCGGCCGAAATAACAAAGGTGGTACGCAGGAGGCCCATATAGGTTTTGCCGTAGTTTTTCTTTTCGCCCCAGGCACCGTATGCCTGAATAATGGCTTTTTCGGGATCGGAAATCAGGTTGAACGACAGGCCGTATTTGGCCGCAAATCGCTGATGCGACTCCACTGAATCGGGACTGACTCCGATTATAACAAAGCCTTTATCCAAAAAATACGACCGGCTGTCGTTAAGGCTGCACGCTTCGGCCGTGCAGCCGGGGGTGTTGTCTTTGGGATAAAAGTACAGTATCACTCTTTTCCCCCTGAAATCGCTCAGGGAAATGATTTCGCCTTGTTGATTCACTCCCTTGAAGTCGGGAGCTTTTTCGCCTTTTTGTAACATTCTGATTTATTTAATTTGGTTATGTTTCATTTTACCAGACTGATGCTATGCTCCCGGAAAGCAGCATCTTTAACCCTTAAGAGGAAAAAGCCGGGTGTGGGAGAGATTTCCAGTAAACTTCCCTGCGCCTTGGCGAGCAGCAGGCCACCCATCGTATAAAGTTCCAGGCTGACAGCCCCGGGAACCAACAGACCGGCTTCGGTCCATAAGTAGGAAGGGGTGTCATCGGGCTTATCAACCGATCGTAGATTCGACTCGGCCCCCTCGAGACCGGCTTCCATAATAGATGCAACCAGACTGTTTAAATACATTTCTACATTGGTGTACTGTTGCGACAAAGTGTAAGCCGGACCATCCGAAGGATCGGCAGGATCCAGACTGTGGATGTCTTCCCAGTTGTCGGGCATGCCGTCACCGTCGGAATCGCCTTCGGTGTTCCTTCCGGTATAGGTATCCCAGCCACCCACATCGTTTTGTGAATCTATAATGCCGTTGGTGCTGCCCCTGCTGCCTTCGTAGGTATAGATGCCGTCGATCAATTCGGCTACATAGCGCTGATCTTGCTTATCACGCTTCAGACTGGCTCCGGCCAATTCCAGCACCTTGTCGTAGGCATCCTGGGGCTGATGGGTGCTCACGGGCAAACAGGAAAAGGGAGTGGACGACTGTATGCCGTATTTGGTCCCTCCGGGTAGATTGGTGCTGGTAGAAAGATGTAAACCAACGTAATTATTGGAATTCACCCTCGAACAATTATTAATGGCTGTTTCGCTGAGATCGGGACAACTATCGTCAAAATAATTGTCGTCAAAATGGAAAATGCCCCAAATATAATTCCCCGCTGAATCCGGGTTTTCCGAAGGTCCGGTGTACATTATACGATTGCAGAGAAAATCCTTGACCGCCGTGCTGGGGCCGGGTTTATAATAATTACCCACAAAATTGTAGCTGCCGCCTGTTCCTCCGTAGCCTCCGTTGGTGGGGCCCCAGTTGTAAAAGACGTTATTGCGTACATCCACCATTTCGGTAGCGGGATCGCCTCCGCTGAGTCTGGGCGTACGGCTGGTGTGGTGCACTATCAGGTTGTGATGGAAACTGGCCGGCGAGCCTCCCCAGATACCCCCGTAACCGTGCCTTTCTTTTACATGCACCGACAGATTAAGACTTTCGCAAATGGTACACCATTGCATGGTCATATTTTTGTTTCCATAAAAAGAAGCGCATTCATCCACGCTCCAGCTGAATGAGCAGTGATCGATTATAATGTCTTGCCGGTAACGTCCCCAAATAGCATCGCCTTCCACCCCGGCCTCTTCTCCCATCCGGCTGCGAATAAAGCGGATAATTACGTTGTCGGCAGCCACCTGCAGGGGATAATTTCTCAAACATATTCCTTTGCCGGGGGCTGTCTGGCCGGCAATAGTAATGTCTCCGTTTGTGATTTTCAGGGTCGATTGCAAATCAATGATGCCCGCCACATCAAAAATAACGATGCGTTTACCTCTGGCCTGCACGGCTTCGCGAAGAGAACCCGGGCCGGAATCGTTTAAATTGCTAACCCGGTAAATCTTTCCTCCCCGGCCTCCGGTGGTATAGGCACCGGCTCCCTCGGCTCCGGGAAAAGCCGGCACGGCAGCTTGAAGCGCTATAGAAAAAAAGGCAAATAATATCAGCCCGGTAAAATGTGATCTGAGCTTCATAATATATTCAATAACAACATTTTTCGTGATTTAGTCTATTTATTCAAAGTGGTTTGAATAATCTCAACTCTATCGCCGCACAAGCTTCTGCATCGGCCAAAGCATAATGATGCCTCAGATCGAAATCGATGGCTGCAAAACCTTTCATACTTTACAAAGATAATGATAGGCCGGAATAAAATTATATCTTTGAGGGCAACAAAACAAAATCACTATGGAATACAGAAAAATTGGGAAAACAGATCTGGAACTCTCGGTCATTACTTTTGGAGCCTGGGCCGCCGGGGGTATGATGTGGGGAGGCACCAAACAGAACGATGCGGTCAACGCCATCCGCGCTTCGTACGATATGGGCGTAACCAGCATAGACACGGCTCCCGTTTACGGTATGGGCTACAGCGAACAACTGGTGGGAGAGGCCATCAAGGGTCTTCCTCGCGACAAAGTACAAATCCTGACTAAATACGGTCTGCGCTGGGATACGACCGAAGGCGAGTACTATTTTGACAGCGTCAGCAACGAGGGAAAAACGGTACACATTTACCGCAATGCCCGTAAAGAGAATATTATTCAGGAATGCGAAACCAGCCTTAAATTGCTGGGCACCGATTACATAGATCTCTATCAGATACACTGGTACGATCCCACCACTCCCGTGGGCGAAAGCATGGAAGCCGTCAGCCGCCTCATGGAACAAGGAAAAGTGCGTTATGCCGGTGTTTGCAATTATTCTGCCGACCAAATGGAAGAAGCGGCTGCCTTTATCGACCTGGCATCGGATCAGTTGCCGTACAGCATGCTGCGCCGGGGGATAGAGGATGAAACTGTACCTTATTGCATTAAGCATAACAAGGGCATTTTGGCTTACAGCCCTTTACAACGGGGATTGCTTACCGGCAAAATGAAACCCGGCCAGCAATTTGATCCCAACGACAGCCGCACAGGCCAGGTATGGTATTTGGACGAAAACATCGTGCAGGTCAACAACTTCCTCAACAGGATCCGCCCCATTGCCGAAGCGCACAAGGCCAGCCTGAGTCAGGTAGTATTGCGCTGGACCGTTGAACAGCCGGGCATCACCGTTGCTTTGGCCGGCGCCAGGAACGTAGCCCAGGCTACCGAAAACGCCCGGGCAGGCATGCTGAAACTCAGCCCCGACGAACTTCGTATTATCGATACCGAATTAAGCAAAATCAACTTGGTATTCCCCGAAAAGAAATGAATCATATAAAGAACATTCTTTTTCTGCTCCTGTTGCCGGGACTGCTTGGAGCATGTCAACAAAAAGACAACTACCTTGTTGCAGATAACGAAATATTAATGATGGAAGACGTTTCCTTTGAATCAAGAGAAGATCTCAAGTTCAAAGGGCGTGTGGCAGGTGCTCAGACCTACGCGGCAGGCAACGTTGCGGCTTCCGAAAGCACTATCACCGATGAGGCTGTAAAACAAGGATCGGAAGCAACAGACAAGAAGAAAATCATTCGAGACGGCCACATGACCATCAAGGTAAAATCGGCTCAGGCAGCCAAAACCGAAGTGGACAGCCTTTTGCTTCCATTTGGGGCTTATTACGCCAGCGAAAACTTCAACAACAACGAACGGGAGGCCACTTTTTACCTGAGGTTGCGGATTCCCGCTGCCGCTTTTGATGATTTTATACTCTGCCTCGAAAAGGGTGGTTATGGAGAAATACTCAACAAAGACATTCAAGCCCGGGATGTAACCGACCAGTTTATCGATCTGGAAACCCGTCTACAAAACAAACGCAATTACTTGAGTCGTTACAAGGACTTACTCAAAGAGGCCAAAACCGTTAAAGATATCCTGCAGATTCAGGAAGAAATCCGGGGGCTCGAAGAAGAAATCGAAAGCACCACCGGCCGGCTCAAATACCTAAGCGATCAAGTGGATTACAGCAGTCTGCAACTAACGCTCACCGAGCAAAAAGATTTCCAATACAAACCCGAACAACGCGACCGCTTTGGTGAGAAACTGAAACAAGCTCTCACCAAAGGTTGGTATGGAGTAGTGGACACTGTGATTTTCCTCTTTAAAATCTGGCCGGTCTGGTTAATCCTCGGCCTTGCCCTGGTTTTCCTGAGAAGACGTAACAAACCTGCTTAATCACCCCGCTTTTCGAGCAGTTTTAAACCCACATCCTTGAGTTTAAACTTTTGGATCTTACCGCTGCCGGTCATTGGGAAGCTGTCGACGAAAAAGACGTATTTGGGGATCTTATGACGGGCAATCTTGCCACGGCAAAATTCCCTGACATACTCTTCGTCCATACTGACACCTTCGTGCAGAATAATGAACGCTCCGACTTCTTCGCCGTATTTTTCGGAAGGAATGCCGGCCACCTGAACGTCTTTGATCCCTTCGAGGTGATAGAGAAACTCCTCAATTTCGCGAGGATAAATATTTTCACCGCCACGGATAATCATATCCTTGATACGGCCGGTAATGCGATAATAACCGTTTTCATCGACTATTCCCAAATCGCCCGAGTGCAGGAAGCCGTCCTTGTCGATTACTTCCGCCGTAGCCTGAGGATTTTTGTAGTAACCCTTCATCAACAGATAACCTCTGCAACAAATCTCACCCTGTACGCCGGGAGGACATTCCTTGCCGGTTTCGGGATCTACCACTTTAACTTCGGTAAAAGGGTAACTGCGACCAACGGTGGTACAGCGTATTTCGAAAGAATCGTTTACTGTGGTCTGGGTCATGCCCGGCGAACTCTCGGTAAGTCCGTACACGCTGGTGATATGGGTGATATGCAGCTTGTCGGTTACTCTGCGCATCAATTCAACCGGACACAAGGAACCGGCCATGATGCCTGTGCGCAGCGAGGTAACATCAAACATCTCGAACATCGGGTGATCCAAAATAGCGATAAACATGGTGGGCACTCCATACAGAGCCGTGCAACGTTCCTTTTGAACGGATGCCAGCACCACCAGTGGATCGAAGCGTTCCACCATCACCTGGGTACAACCGTGGGTCAGAACATTCATGGTGGCCAATACTACTCCGAAACAATGGAAAAGCGGCACCGGTACACAGAGCTTATCTTCGGATGTAAAGGCCATATGCTCGCCGGTAAAATAGCCGTTGTTCACAATGTTGTGGTGCGTAAGCATTACTCCTTTGGGAAAACCCGTAGTTCCCGAAGTATACTGCATATTCACCACATCGTGGCAGTTTACGCTGCGTTTGATTTCATTCAGTTCGTCGTCGTCGATGTTTTGGCCCAGCAACAATAATTCCGCCGTATTGAACATACCACGGTATTTTTCCTGACCGATGTAAACAATGTTTTTCAATTTAGGGAAACGGTTGCTTTGCAAATGGCCCCTCTGCGAAGTTTTGAGTTCCGGCAGCATGGTATTGACCATGTCCACGTAATTGCCGTCGAACACACCTTCGGTGATGCACAAGGTCTCTATATCGGAGTCTTCGACCAGATATTCCAGTTCATGCTGCTTATAATTGGTGTTGACGGTGACCAGCACCGCTCCCAGTTTGGCCGAAGCATAAAGAAAAGTCAGCCAATCGGGGACATTGGTAGCCCAAATGCCTATATGCGATCCTCTTCTGACACCAATGGCCATCAGGCCTTTGGCCATATTATCTACTCGTTGATTAAATTGCTTGTAGGTAAAACGCAAGTCTCGGTCGGAATAGATCAGGTACTCACGATCGGGGGTGGTTGTTGCCCAGTGTTCCAGGAACTCTCCTACGGTACGATTACTTAATTCCATATCAGAAAGGGGTATAAACTACGGCCAGAATCCGGGCCTCTGAATTGTTGGCAGCATGAACATTATGATCTACGATGGAATCGTAGTAAATGCTGTCGCCCTGAGAGAGCTTAAACACTCTTTTACCATAAAAAATTTCTATCTCTCCCTCAAGTACATAAATAAATTCTTCTCCTTCGTGAGAAGAAAGAGCGTAACCGTTTTGGGTGGACGATTGAATGTCAATAATAAAAGGCTCCATACTGCGTCCGGCTTTTTTTTGAGCCAGCGAGAAGAATTGCAAATCGTTGTGGGAACTTGCCGTATTGCTCGAGAAACTTATGCCGGCCGGCTGATCTTCTTTGCGGCTGACCACGGGTCCCAGGTCTTCGTTGTCGTCGAGAAAGGTCCCCAAACGTACCCCCAGCGCTCTGGCCATTTTAACCAGAGGTGCCAGCGAAGGTATCTGACTGTTGCTTTCTATAAGCTGAATTTGCTCCACGCTCAAGCCTGAACGTTCCGAAAAGACTTCGATACTAATTGATTTTGATTCGCGCATTCCTTTAATCCTGGAACCGATCATCCGCTGTTCTTTCATTCTTGTATTGTTTAAAAAATTGGGTGGTAAAATTAAGTCTATTTTTTATTTCATCAAATAAGCCGGCAAAGCTTCAACACAACGCTCTCCAAGTGCCTCAACCAAATAGCAGGCGGAAAGATTCTTCTACCTTGCGCACCTTGTCTATGCGGATTTTGAAACGTCGCAAGTCTGTTGCAGATTCAGAGAAATCCGGAACAATAATTTGCTCAAAACCCAACTTTTGAGCTTCCATAATACGCTGCTCCAAGCGGTTGATCGGCCTGATCTCACCAGCCAGGCCCACCTCGCCGGCCAAACACACTTTATTCCCGATGGAAAGGTTCAAATTGGACGATAATATGGCAGCAATCACAGACAAATCAATGGCCGGATCGTTCACTCTAATGCCCCCTGCAATATTAAGAAAGACATCCTTTTGAGCGATTTTAAAACCGGCTCTTTTTTCGAGTACGGCCAACAACATATTGAGCCGCCTAAGATCGAAACCGGTAGTGGAACGTTGCGGAGTGCCGTAAGCCGCCGTACTTACCAGGGCCTGAGTTTCAATCAGGAAAGGGCGAATGCCTTCGATGGCGGCAGCAATGGCCACCCCACTCAGGCCGTCCTGATGCTGTGACAGTAAAAGTTCCGATGGATTGGTTACTTCTCGCAAACCATCGCTGCGCATTTCATACATACCGATCTCGGCAATGCTGCCAAAACGGTTTTTGACTGAGCGTAAAATACGGTAAAGATGGTGAGTATCGCCTTCGAAAAGCAAAACGGTATCTACTATATGTTCCAACACTTTGGGCCCTGCCAAACTGCCTTCTTTGTTGATATGACCGATCAAAACGATCGGCATGCCCAAAGTCTTGGCCACCTTAAGCAACGCTGTTGCACATTCCCTCACCTGGGTAACGCTGCCGGGTGAAGAATCGGCCACTTCGGTGCTTAAGGTCTGAATGGAATCAATAATCAGTAATTCTGGTTTAAGCCGGCTGATCTGCTCAAAAATATTTTCGAGAGAGGTTTCTGCAAGAAAATAAGCCTGGGGATTATCGCCTTTAATCCGTTCAGCCCGCATCTTGATCTGCTGCAAACTTTCTTCGCCCGACACATACAAAACACGTTTATGTGTCATCTTGATGGCTGTTTGGAGTACCAGAGTTGATTTGCCGATGCCGGGTTCTCCCCCCAACAAGACAACAGACCCCTGAACCAGGCCTCCGCCCAGTACCCGGTCCAGCTCCGGGCCTCCGGTACTTATACGCGCTTCGTGATTAAATTCTACTTCGGCCAGAAGTTGAGGTTGGGATTTTTCAGCATTAAACTGAGAAGTCAGTTGTTTTGATGTCGCGTCGCGATGAATTATTTCTTCATTAATACTGCCCCACTCCCCGCAAACAGGACATTTCCCCATCCATTTTGGGAAATCGGAACCGCAATTGCTGCATAAAAAGATGGTTTTAGCTTTGGCCATGAGCGGAATTCTTTTAGGGATTTAATAGGGGAAATGTCCAAGGTAAATGTCCGAAAAAAAGGGCTGTTTTCAAACAGCCCCTCTGACCTAGTTGCGGAGACAGGACTCGAACCTGCGACCTTTGGGTTATGAGCCCAACGAGCTGCCACTGCTCCACTCCGCGATTTTGTGGATGCAAAGATAAGCCAAGGTTCCTAAAAATCCAAATTTTACCGGTATTTTCTTCACGAATAGCATTAAAAAACACATTCCGTTTCTTGGTGGTTTTTGGGATTTTCGCTACATTTGTTCGTTTTTTGCGGTCGCTTTTCGCGACCGGTTGACTTAATATAAATACTTATGGCTGAAGAAGAAATTGTAAACAACGAACAAAGCTATTCAGCGAAAAACATCCAGGTTCTCGAAGGTCTGGAGGCTGTTCGCAAACGTCCCGCAATGTATATAGGCGATACCGACGAAAAAGGACTGCATCACCTGGTATACGAAGTTGTAGACAATTGTATCGACGAAGCCCTGGCAGGTTATTGTTCAGACATCAGGGTGTGGATAAATGAAGACGGCTCAATCACGGTATCCGACAATGGTCGCGGTATTCCGGTAGATATGCACGAAAAAGAAGGGCGTTCGGCACTGGAAGTCGTATTGACGGTGCTGCACGCCGGTGGAAAATTCGACAAAGGATCTTATAAGGTTTCGGGTGGACTCCACGGAGTAGGTGTTTCCTGCGTTAACGCACTCTCCGACCGCCTATTTGTTCAAATTTTCCGTAATGGAAAAGTTTACGAACAGGAATACCATAAGGGCAAACCTCTCTATCCGGTCAAAGAAACGGGAACTACCGATCGAACCGGAACTACCATCACATTCAAACCCGACAGTGAGATATTCACCACGCTGGAATATAAATACGACATATTGGCCAACCGTATGCGTGAACTCGCTTACCTGAACGCTGGCATCTCTCTGACTATGACCGACAAGCGGGTAAAAAACGAAGACGGAAGCTACAAGAACGAACTGTTCTACTCGGAGCAAGGTTTGAGCGAGTTTGTCCGCTTTATAGACACATCGAGAGAACCGCTTATCGAGGAAGTGATTCATATTACAACCGACAAATACGGCACTCCCGTGGAAATTGCTATGATCTACAACAATTCCTATGCGGAAAACGTTCATTCCTACGTAAACAATATCAATACCATCGAAGGCGGTACACATCTGACCGGTTTTCGCCGTGGCCTTACACGCACTCTGAAAAAATACGCCGAAGATTCCAAAATGCTCGAAAAGCTAAAAATTGAAATTTCCGGTGACGACTTTAGAGAAGGGCTGACAGCGGTAATTTCGGTCAAGGTGGCCGAACCTCAATTCGAAGGCCAGACCAAAACAAAATTAGGGAACACCGATGTAATCGGGATAGTTGATCAAACGGTCAGTGAGGCTCTTGGATATTACCTCGAAGAACATCCAAAAGAAGCCAGAATTATTGTGGATAAGGTGATTCTGGCTGCTACTGCACGCCACGCCGCCCGTAAAGCCAGAGAACTGGTTCAGCGCAAAACACCCCTCTCCGGAGGCGGCCTTCCAGGCAAACTGGCCGACTGTTCCAGTCGCGATCCCCAAAAATGCGAGATATTCTTAGTTGAAGGTGATTCAGCCGGCGGCACAGCCAAACAGGGAAGAAATCGTGAATTTCAGGCGATCCTGCCTTTGCGCGGTAAAATCCTCAATGTGGAAAAAGCCATGCCCCACAAGGTGCTCGAGAGCGAGGAAATCCGCAATATTTATACTGCTTTAGGCGTAAGTATCGGCACCGAGGACGACAGCAAAGAATTGAACATCTCCAAATTACGCTACCACAAGATCATCATCATGACCGACGCCGATGTGGACGGCAGTCACATCGACACTCTGATAATGACTTTCTTCTTCCGCTACATGAAGCCGCTCATCGAGCAAGGCTTCCTGTACATTGCAAATCCCCCGCTCTATCTCTGCAAAAAAGGCAAAATAGAAGAATACTGCTGGAACGATAAGCAACGCCAACGTTTTATCGAACAACACGCCGGAGGCAACGAAAGCGCCGTTCACACGCAGCGTTACAAAGGTTTGGGTGAAATGAATGCGGAACAGTTGGCCAGCACCACGATGGATCCGGAGCATCGTATTTTAAGACAAGTTACTATAGAAAATGCCGCAGCCGCCGATCACATCTTTTCGATGCTGATGGGCGAAGACGTAGGACCCCGTCGCAACTTTATCGAAGCCAACGCCACCTACGCCAACATCGACGCTTAAAACAATCAGATACCTTGTAAAAAATAGGCGATGGCTATGCCCAGGTAATTCCCTAGGGCATAGCCGACTACGCCCACGGTGATTCCGGAAATCATTACTTCACGGTTTTTTATTGCTCCGCATACCACCGGCACAAAGGGAGGTGAGCACACCAATGCCACCGATGTCACCATAGCTGTGTCGGTATCAATACGAAACAACTTGCACGTCAACATATGCAATAACAAAGAACCAAAAATTACGAAACTCAGTAAACCGATCAGAGGCAAAAGTTTCGATGAAATGTCCTTAAAATCGGCCATACTGGCTACAGCAACACTGAAAATCAAAATCAGGTACATGCCGGTATCAAAACTTCCCTGAATCTTCTTCACCGGTTTTAAATTAGCCGCAATAATACCCAGGGTGGTGATGGATAATATAATAACGGCCATCTGGTAAGCCGGATTCTTGACCAATAATCCCAAACCGGCACCACCGGCCGCACAGAGCAAAGTCACTCCAAAAGCAGCTAAAATATGACGGGTTTTTACTTTTTTGAGCCAGGGGATCAAGGCCAATTTTGGCTCTTCCTGCAGTAAAGAGTTGGTTTCGATTTGTTGTACTCCGTGTTTTGATTGATACGGAGGAAGTATTTTGCTCAGCAAAGGCTTGGCATAAGAAAGCAAAAAGAGCAAATATGCTGCACTGACAAGCATATCCACCGTATTAACGGCAATATATAAATCTTCGGGTACTCCCAGAGCGGCTTTAATAGAAGCCAGATTGGGAGTACCTCCGGTATAGACTCCGGCCAGCATTCCGCTCACTTTTGCCGCTTCCGGTACAGATTCCTTAAACAGGAAATATCCGAGTACAACCACAATAACCAGACCGAAGACTCCGGCCAACATTGAAAGAAAGGCCTTACCGGCCATTTTGCTCCAATCGCGAATATTAACTTCGAACATCAACATGGGCAGAGCCAAAGGTATCATTATGGTGGAAATGGCATCGGGAATGGCATAACGCTCATCGTTAATGACCAGAGCCCCAAAAACCATACCTATCAAATAGCAAATCAGCACTGCTCCTATTTTATCGGCCATCTTGGACAGATGACACAAACGCAACACTATGGCCGGTACAAAAAGATAAAACAGGACTATTACAATAGTTGTAATCATAAAACCGGCTTTATTTAATGCGAACAGAATGAATTACTACGTCTTGAAGGGGGCGTTCATAGGCATCTGTTTTGAGTGCTGCTATTTTATCTATGACTTCCAGACCTTCGACAACTTCGGCAAAAAAAGTATACTGCATATCCAGGCTGAGTTCTCCTCCAAGCGTAGTGAGGATTGCGCGCTGTTCTTCCGAAAAGAAAAGTGCCTGGGGATTGCTGCGCAAAGCAGAATCCATTTCGGCACGATAGGATCTAAGACGTTGATTGAATTGCCGGGGGTCGGCTTTCCTGAGACTGTCCATTTCTGCCTTATGGGGCGTGTAATTAACTGCCCACCAGGCATTTTTTAGAGGATTGTTACGCTGCATTTCCAGGCTATCCAGGTAACCTCCGGTATACACCCTGCCTTTAACTATAAAAAATTGGCTGCAATCGGATTCCTTTTCGGGATTCATACTGTCCGGCTGTCTTGGAGCTGCAATGGCACCTTTACGGGCAAAATGGGCTGGACGAAATTCGGGTTTAAGCAAAAACTGATTACTGCCCTGGCCTACACGTTCTCCGGGAGCTGCATTGCGGGAATCGGGAGATCCCCCCTGTATAATAAAATTCGGCACCACTCTAAAAAAAAGTGTGCCGTCAAAAGCCTCGTATTTAATACGTTCTGTGTACATAGACCTATGCCGGGGTACGTCATCATAAAAAACAGCCTTCATCGTACCAAGGCTGGTAGAGATGTAAATTGTATCCTGTTTTTGAGCCTTGAGTTGCCAGCTAATCAAAACCAGACAAAAGAGCAGATATCGAATGGGCTTCATGGTGAATTTGTTGCTCCGCTAGGATTCGAACCCAGACAGACAGATCCAGAATCTGTAGTGCTACCATTACACAACGGAGCATTATAAAAAACGGCGTAAAAGTACACAATATTTTTTACGCTCAAAACAGAAAAAGGGGAAAAATCAGATACGGTAACGCAGACCCAGGCCTAAATTGAAGAAAAGGGGAGTTTTAGTACGTATACTCAGAGGCTGGTCTGTATCGAAATAATAAACAACTCCCGGTTCAAGATATAACTGCAATTTGGGATTCAAAGCATAATCAAAGCCCAACTGAGCACTCGCTATGGGTTGTATGCCATGTACGGATTGTTGCCCCGTCCATACATCTCTTCTGTTATCGGCCGTAACAACAGTATTTTTTTGCTTGCCGACCAAACCTTTCTCTACGCTACCTCCCAGCGAGGCATACATCCCAAAACGATCGCTGTCGATCATCCGGTAGGCAATTCTCAAAGGCACTCCCAAATAATGAAGTTCCTGAAACAGGGTAAAATTATACAGATTTGTCTCTCCCTCCGTCGTAGCCGATAAGTAGGAATAACTTAGTCCTGTCTGCAATTCCAGCCTGGAGGACAAGGGCAGCGAAACACTGAGGGATAAATTGAGCGGGAAATGATAGTTGGGTTTCTCCACCACAGGCATGTCCAGATTACCCGGTTTTTCCCAAGCATTGGGATCAACTTCTCCGCTGCGCATGAGGCTGGCGGCATTCAACACAGAATAGGCGTTCTGATAATCGTTGGCAAACGAGGCTGCCATCGATTGATAACTATTGGGGCTGACCGAAGCCAACAAACCGTTATTTTGATTAATGGCAACACCCAAACGAGGCCTGAAGATTCTCTTACGCTGCCGGGCATTTTCGGCCGCCAACCTGTGCGCCTCCTGAACGCTTCGTTCGTAAGTGGTTTGATGGATCATTTCACTTACCTGACTACGCCCGGTCGATACCTGTTCCTGCTGTGTTTCTGCATTAGCTGCTTCCTGTCCATCACCGGCATTTTCGGATAAAACACCCTCGGAGCCGGTACTTACGGGCGATGCGGGAATCTGAACACCTATGGTTTCGAAACGTCGTATTGTGTGCCTGTCTGAATTATCCGGCAGAGCAGAAGTCGCCAATAGTACCGGCTCATCGTAAGCCTGAATTTTACTTTTGATCTCTAAAGAGGAAACATCGGGAAGTGAAAAAGACTCCCGGTATTCTCTGTCGCTGAAATAATCCGAGTCTCTACCCGCCGGCAATAGTATCAGCAATAAAGCGACGACGGCGGCGGCCGATGCAACGCTGAGTACAACAGGCCATAACCGGAAACCGCCCGATTTTGCAGGTACAAGAGCTAAATCAGCCTTGGAAAAAAGCTGATCAAATTCCGGCACCTCGTCGCTTTCGTAATTCGACAAACGTTGCTGAAAATAGCGCCTATATTCTGTATCGTTCATTTTTTCCATATCTCTTAATCAACATCGACTGCATTAGTTGTTTTGCTCTGGTCAGGTAAACTCTGGAGGAACTTTCCGTAATCTTTAGTAATTCTCCAATTTCTCTGTGGGAATAACCTTCTATAACAAACATGTTGAACACGCTGCGGTACATGGTCGGCAATTCCTGAATGCAAGCGATTATTTCAGCCTCTGTCATCTTTTCCAACACAGAGTGTTCATTGCTCTCCAACATATAAGCATCCTCAATGTTCATCAAATGCGGTTTATCCTTGAATTTTCTCAGATATTCCAATGCAGTATTGACAAAGATCCTTCGCATCCAGCCCTCGAATGAGCCCTCGCCCTTATAATCGCCCAAATAAGTAAATACCCGCACAAATCCGTCGTGCAATAGGTCTTTGGCTGTCTCATAATCGTTTGAATACCGGAGACATATGGGCATCATTTTTCGTGCGTATTGCTCATACAACTCCTTCTGTGCTTTGGCATCTCCTTTTAGGCATGCTTCAATCAACAACAGATCGGTATTCAAGGCACCGGACATAGTATAGATGCTTTTTGTTCGAAAATGTTACAAAGATAAGGAATAATGAATTTATGTATCTTTGCCGTTTGATTTTATACTTATTTTCCTTTACAAATGGGTGCATTAAAATGGATAGGAGGAGCCTTAGGTTGGGCTCTGGGTGGTCCCCTGGGGGGAATACTCGGTTTTATTTTCGGCTCGATATTTGAAAGTGTCAGTTCCGGTAAATATGCTTACCAACAACAAGATCAAATTCAGGGAGTCCGCACCGGAGAAGGTGATTTTGGACTGAGTTTACTGGTCCTTTCGGCTGCTATCATGAAATCCGATCAACGAGTATTAAAATCGGAACTTCAGTATGTGAAAAATTTCTTCCGCCAACAATTCGGACAACAAAAAGCCGAACAATATATTTTGATATTTCGCGAACTGATCAAGAAAGACTACGATCTGGTACCGGTTTGTCAACAAATCAGACAAGCCATGGATTACGCCTCACGCCTCCAACTCCTACATTATTTATTTGGATTGGGTCAAAGCGACGGCCAGTTACAAGAAGCAGAAATCCGGTTGATTCAAAGCATTGCCTCCTGGCTGGGCATTTCGGCAATGGATTATGAATCGATACGTGCTATGTTTATTAAAGACGCCACCAGCGCCTATAAAATACTTGAAATCAGCCCCGAAGCCAGTGTGGAGGAAATTAAGAAAGCCTATAAAAGAATGGCTGTCAAATACCATCCCGACAAGCTGGAACATTTAGGCGAAGACGTACAAAAAAAGGCTACCGAAAAACTCAAAGAAGTGAATGTAGCCTACGAGCAAATCAAAAAAGAAAGGGGATTTAATTAAGAAGTGTTTATTGATGTTATTTTATCATTATTTGCTTACCGGGCATTAAACGATTCCGACCAAATGGTCTCTAATACCCAGTTTAGCGAATTCACTTTATTTATTTTTAATCCTCATTTTTATGAAAAGGTTTTCATTAGTAATTACGTTGGCTTTGCTGTTCGTGGCCGGAACAATTACAGCTCAGCAACAGCAAAGAACCGGTCAACGCGGTCAATTTAGCACCACCGCCCGTGCCGAAAGAGAAGTAGAGCAATTAAAAAGCAGCCTTTCACTCAGTGAACAGCAAGCAAAAGACGTGTTTAAGATCTGTCTTAAATATGCCCAACAAGATTCCGTCCGTATGGCCGAGATGAGAAGCAGTGGTCAAGAATTTGACCGCGAGGCCTTTATGAAACAAAGAGAAGAAGTAACCAAGGCCAAGACAGCTGAATTGAACAAGGTGTTTACACCTCAGCAGCAAAAAGACTACGCCAAACAACTGGAAGAGGCAGCCCAAAGACGCATGCAACGTCAGGGTGCAGCTCCCGGACAAGGTGGCAACAGATAAGGTGGAGGATTTTTGAGTTTGATGAAGGTTTAATTTTTGGGTTGAGAAGCTGTCTCTTTTGCGTAAGCGGGGAGACAGCTTCTTTGTTCTAAAATTTAATCAATGCTGGCCTTGGTCGGATTTTTTTGCTTTTCCGCCCCTTATAAAAAAGCAACGACCCAATCAGTCCTTTTCCTGTCAAGCTTCTATGTATAGTGTTCATCACATTATGATACATACATATTTTATTTATTTATGTTTTTGTTTATAAATTTAATTGCAATCTCAAGTCTGCCGCGAAAAATAATTTTATTGTCTGGCGAAAAAATCACGACAGTAGGAAAGCAACTGACGCCAAATTTTTTATAGCTTTCGTCTTCCGAAAACAACAAGGGAAAACTGAATCCTCTTTTTTGAACAATATCGAATCCGGTTTGCCGGGTTTCGCATCTTTTTGCGGATACACAGAAAACAGAATAAAATGAAACTCGCTGATTATTGCTAAACTTTTCAGAAAACGACTGAACTTCGGGAAAGCTTTTAATACACAAACCACAGGATGAAGACCAAAAGTCCAACACAAGGTATTTATCTTTAAAATCATTAAGCGATAATTCACTTCCATTCAAATCACGTAAACAGAAATCCTCCTCCAACACTTGTTCGCCTTCACTATCTACCTTGCCGAACGACAGATAATCAAGCCATTTGATATTATTCGCGGCATACACAACACATACTATTGTTGCAACTAAGAGTGTAACAAATTTCCAGATTCTTTTATTAACCCATAGTAAATAGCCTGTAATCATCCCTAAAACATGCATTAACACTTCCCACAAAGTGATCAGCGCATCTTTCCAGTAAAACAATCGAACAGGAAGATTCAACAGAAACCAGGCAAGAAATGTAAAGCCTAAAATAAGGAGAGGATTGAGCTTCCTGAAAAATTTACAACAAAAATAAATGAATAAGCTATATGCCACGAAAGCAATCAATCCGGAAAGCTCTAAATTTATACCACGAATGGGGACAATAATCAGTTCCAACAGTAAGCAGGCAAGGAAAACATAGATGTATGATATTTTGTTTTTATTTTTCATGATGATGTTATAATATTTGTAATATGGAGAAAAAGATTATTGAATTTATCTTCATTTTTGTAATTCCGAACAATCCCAAATTGTACAACAGAGAGCCCTCAAGAAAAACCGAATTCTTCCTATCGGCAAAGGAACCAACCGATACATGTGTGAAAAGGATGGTTGCCAGAGTAAGTAAAATACAGTATCGTTTGGGCATAATATAATATGTGTCTTTTATGGTTTTTATAGACCAAAGATGGTGAGGCTTCCTAAAAAATTATCGCAAAAGTAATACTATTTTATTAAACAACAACAAAGAGCGTTGTCTTTAATAACTCTTATAGGGGGGTATGTTAACACATTTCTATCATTTTAAACTCTTCGATTTAATCTGGAATTTAGTGATATTGATTTAAATTCGGGCTGCGCCCTACTACGCTAAATGCTACTTTTCGGGCTGCGCCCTCTATGCTAAACGCTACTTTTCGGGCTGCGCCCGGGAAG
>ERZ795049.2016-NODE-2016-length-24751-cov-5.043124_pt1 | contig 24751 bp, 17 predicted proteins | sample MGYA00375133_ERZ795049 | MGnify/ENA primary metagenome ERZ795049 (study PRJEB30178, sample SAMN05720147) | activated sludge metagenome | isolation source: anaerobic digester from wastewater treatment plant | place: Japan | collected 2015-04-20 ... | reverse complement strand
TCAATGGCCGCGCTCGACTTGTGCCTCTTTAGATGTCGAACTTGCGGAATTGCTGTCCCACGTCCCCCCGCGGCTGATCCGGCGCCGGGTCCCGCCCGTTGCAGGTCGTCCCGTCGCGGTGCTTTAATGGCGGCGTGTGCAGCCGGCCGGGATCGGTCGGCGGACTTCCTGCCGGGACGAAACTTCATGACGCCTGCCGCCCCCACCGCCCCCGCGACCGCGCCGGCCGCCGCCCGTCTGCATCGCCTCGAACTGGGCCTCAAGCCCGGCGTCGCCGACGCGCGCGGCGACCGGACGCTCCATGCCATCCGCCGGCACCTCGGGCTCGACGTCGCCGCGGTCCGCACGCGCGATATCTACACCTTCGACGCCGACCTGAGCGGCGAGGAGCTCGCGCGCATCGCCGCCGAGTTTACCGACCCCGTGATTCAGCTCGGCGGCTCGCCGCGCCTCGAGGCCGACGATCCCCCCGGCTGGGACTGGATGATCATCATTGGCTTTAAGCCGGGCGTGACGGATAACGTCGGCCGCACGTCGCGGACCGCCGTGGCGGCGCTGCTGGGGCGGCCCCTCGCCGAGGACGAAGGCGTCTACACCTCGACGGCCTGGGTCCTGGCCGCCCCCGCGCTGACGCGCGCCGATGCCCAGCGCATCGCCGACGAACTGCTCGCCAACCCGCTGATCCAGTCGACGCAGATCATCAGCCGCTCGGAGTGGGAGGCCGGCGCGCCGCGACCCGGCGTCCCCCGCGTGCAGAGCGCGACCCGCCCGCGCGTCGAACGCATCGACCTCTCGGGCTCCGACGACGACCTGCTGCGCATCAGCCAGTCGCGGACGCTCGCCCTCAGCCTTGCCGAAATGCGCGCGATCCGCGACTACTTCCGCCAGGCCGGCAGCGACCCGCGCCGCCGCGAACTGGGCCTCGACGACCAGCCCACCGACGTCGAACTCGAAATGCTCGCGCAGACCTGGAGCGAGCACTGCAAGCACAAGATCTTCGCGGCCCGGATCGACTACACCGACGAGACCGGCAAAACCCAGACGATCGACTCGCTGTTCAAAACCTATATCCGCGGCGCGACCCAGAAGATCGGCGAGCGCATCGACTGGCTCGTCTCCGTCTTCCACGACAACGCCGGCGTGATCGCCTTCAACGACCGTATCGACCTCGTCTACAAGGTCGAGACGCACAACTCCCCCAGCGCGCTCGAGCCCTACGGCGGCGCGATGACCGGGATCGTCGGCGTCAACCGCGACACCCTCGGCACCGGCATGGGCGCCGAACCGCTGGTCAACGTCTGGGGCTACTGCTTCGCCTCGCCCTTCACCCCGCCCGCGGCGGTCCCCGACGGCGTGATGCACCCCCGCCGGCTGCGCGACGGCGTCCACCAGGGCGTCATCGACGGCGGCAACCAGAGCGGCATCCCCTACGGCCTCGGCTGGGAGTTCTTCGACGCCCGCTACCTCGCCAAGCCGATGGTCTACTGCGGCACGCTCGGCTGGCTCCCCAAGCGCATCCGCGACGGCCGCCCCGCCGCCGAGAAAGTCATCCAGCCGGGCGACCTCGCCGTGATGGTCGGCGGCCGCATCGGCAAGGACGGCATCCACGGCGCCACCTTCAGCTCCGAGGAACTCCACAAGGACTCCCCCGTCCAGGCCGTCCAGATCGGCGATCCGATCACGCAGAAGAAAATGACCGATTTCCTGATCGAGGCGCGCGACCGCGGCCTGTTCAACTTCATTCACGACATGGGCGCCGGCGGCCTCAGCTCCTCCTTCGGCGAAATGGCTCAGCGCGTCGGCGGCCTCGAAGTCGATCTCGCCCGCGCCCCGCTCAAGTACGCCGGCCTGCAGCCCTGGGAAATCTGGCTCTCCGAAGCCCAGGAACGCCAGTCGCTCTCCGTGCCGCCCGACAAGATCGACGAGTTGCTGGCCCTGGCGCGCGAGCGCGACGTCGAAGCGACCGTCCTCGGCCGCTTCAACACGAGCGGCTATATCCATCTGAAATACGCCGACCAGCACGTCGGCTGGATCGCCCTCGAGTTCCTCGAGTCGGGCTACCCGCGTCTCGAACTCAAAGCAGAATGGCAGCCGCCGTCATTCCCCTCCGTGCAGCCCCCCCGGGGCGACCTGACCGACGTCCTGCGCCGGCTCCTCATGCGCTGCAACCTCGCCTCGCGCGAGAGCAAGTGCCGCCAGTACGACCACGAGGTGAAGGGCCGCACGGTCGTCAAGCCGCTCGTCGGTCGCCGCCGCGACATCCCTTCCGATGCCACGATCTTTCTCGCCGAGTATGACGGGCGCGAGGGGATCGTCCTCTCCCACGGCTTCAACGCGCATTACTCCGACCTCGATACCGCCGCGATGATGGCCTCGGTCATCGACGAGGCGGTCCGCCGCATCGTCGCCGTCGGCGGCCGGCTCGACCGCATCGCCGGCCTGGACAACTTCTGCTGGCCCGATCCCGTCGAATCGCCCTCCACGCCCGACGGCCGCTACAAGCTGGCCCAGCTCGTCCGCGCCAACCAGGCGCTGCACGATGTCTGCGTCGCCTACGGCGTCCCGCTCATCTCGGGCAAGGACAGCATGAAGAACGACTCGACCCGCGGCGGCCGGAAGATCTCGATCCCTCCCTCGGTCCTCTTCTCCGCCCTGGGGAAGATCGACGACATCGGCCGCGCCGTCACCTGCGACGCCAAGGCCGCCGGGGATTATGTCTATCTGCTCGGCGTGACGCGGGCGGAACTCGGCGCCTCGGAACTGGCCTGGATGCTGCACGACGAGTCGGGCCGCGATGATCCCCCGGCCATCGGCGGCCGCCCCCCTGCCCTCGCGCCGGCGGCCGCGCTCGCCCTCTATCGCGCGGTGGAACGGGCCACGCGCGCGGGCCGGGTGCGCAGCCTGCACACCCCCACGCTCGGCGGGCTCGCGGCCGGCCTGGCGCGCGTCGCCTTCGGCGGCGAGCTGGGGCTGCGCGTCGACCTGCGCCAGGCGCCGGCCGAAGCCGAACTGACCGACGTCGAGCTCCTCTTCAGCGAAACCAACAGCCGCTTCATCGCCACCGTGGCGCCGGACCACGCCGCGGCGTTCGAACAGGCCCTCGCCGGCCAGCCGTGCGCCCGCGTGGGCGTCGTCACCGACGCCCCCCGGCTGCACGTGACCGGCGTCGCCGGCGCCGTCGTGATCGACGCCGACGTCCTCGACCTGAAACGCGACTGGCGGCGCGTCCTCGCCGAAACCTGAGGCTCACCCGCTATTCATACACCGGCTCGAACAGCGCGATCCCCAGCAGCCGGCCCCACTTCCCCTCGCGGAATGTTCGGTTGACCCGGATTTCCACGCGCACGGCCGGCGGCCACGGCTCCCCCAGGTCGAACGCCAGGGCGTCTTCCTGGTTCCCGCGCCAGTAGATCCGCCGCACCTCCTCCGTTCCCGGCACATGCATCTGCACGATGACCGGGTTGGTCGGCGAGATATCGCGCGTCCCGATGTGGTAGGGCTGGATCAGACGGCGCCCCTCCGGAAAATAAAGCCGCGAGACCCGCTCCCGCGTCCACTGCACCGGACGCCCCCAGTCCTCCACCGCATAGAGTCCCTCGCTGGCCGCCTGCTCGAATTCCCGCTGGTATTGGCGGCGCAGCTCGGGCGCCGGGGAGCTCTCCGCCGCCGTCAGCCCCGCCTGCGCCAGCCCGTCGGTCAGCTCCGGCGCCAGCGCGCTGAGCAGCAGCAGATGGCCGAGCCGGTTGGGATGCGCTTGCGGCGCGCGATCGACCATTACGCTTGCCGGCTCCATCGCCCCCGAGGCGACCACCCCCTCGACCCATTCCAGCACGGGCAGATAGTGGATCCCGGCGTTCCCGCACAGATCGCGGAGCCGGTCCAGACGCCCGTCTTCAAGCGCGGAGGACCCGCCCCATGCCGGCGGGGCGGTTGCAAACAGAAACACCGGGACCGCGCGCTCACGGCACGCCTCGGCCAGGTATTGCAGCGCGTTCCCTGCACCCTCCCAGCCGGTCAGATCGGCCGCCGCGTCGGGCGGATCGGTCGGCGGCGACCCGGCCAGCGCGGTCAGCGCCAGCCGCCCGCGGATCAGATCAATCGGCCGGGCGAGCAGCAGCACCCGGCAGGCGGCCGCCGGACGGCGCACGCACCAGGCCCACCGCGTCGCGTTCAGATCGAACTGGAACAGCACGAACGCGGGGTTCTCGGCGAGCGTCTGCCTCACGAACAGCTCCACCTGCTGGGCCGGCGTGTGGCCCGGCACGGCGACGACCAGCGGCTCGACGCGATCCACCCCGAGCGCGCGGGCCAGGTCGGGCGCGAGCCGCGCGGCAAAATGATCCTCGCGCGCCACCTCCCAGCCGAACGCCGCATCCCCGCCGAGCACCGCGAAGGACAGCGTGCGGCTCGCCGGCGCATCGCCGCGCAGCAGCACCCGCCGGCCCGCCCCGTCGGTCTGGAGCGTCCGGCCGAGAAACTCCCCTCTCAGCCCGGGCCGAAGCTGATAGCACGGGTTGGAGCCTTGCCCCGGCTCCCCGGCGGTTCGAAAAAGGATCTCCGGCAGCGTGAACGACCCATGGGGCGCCGGCGCCGCCTCCTCCGGCAGGTTCATCAGATCGTATCCCGTCCGCGTGGCCACCAGCAGCCGCAGGCTCAGCTCGCCGACGAGCAGCAGCGCCCCCAGCAGCAGCAGATGCACCGCCCACGGACGCCCGCCGCGCAGCGGAGCCAGATTCAGACCTCGGATGACACGGAATGGCCGGCGCCGGAGAAACCACTTGAGCCACGCCGCGGCCGCCAGCGCCAGCACCAACGCGATGCACGACAGTGCGCGCGCCGGCCGGGCCAGCGGCGGCGCATCATACGCCACCACGACGCGGTGCCGCCCGGGCGGCACCGTCACTTCGATCAGCCCGTCTTCGGCCGGCCGGAGCCGGTCGGGCGCCGCCCGTCCGTCGATCCACAGCCGCCAGCCCGGAAAGTGGAACAGGTGCAATTTTGCCCGCGCCTCGGCCGGCGCATCGGTCGTCCATTCGTAGCGCCGCCCCTCGTGGCGGTAGAGCAGCGTCTGCAGCCGCGGGTGGAGCGGCTCGATCCGCCCGGCCGGCACCGGGTGCGTGTTCAGATAGTTCGGATCGAGGTAGTTGAGATCCACCTCGTTGGGCAGGTATTCATTGCCCAGCGTGCCCAGAATCCCCTCCGCCTTGACGTTCTGCTCGTGCAGCATGTCCGTCAGCGCCGCGTCGCCCCCCGGCGGATTCACCGGCAGATACAATTCCCCGTATAGCCCGCGGACGCCGAACCAGACCGCCAGGCCGCCGGCGATGAGCGGCAGCGCCCGGCCCCCCCACGGCGGTACGGTGTGCAGCACCAACGCGATCGCCGCGAAGATGGCCAGCACCATCAGCCGCCAGGGAAACTGGATGTAGCGCAGCGTCCGCGGCATCCACTCCCACGGCATCAGCGGCGACATCACAAACGCCAGCAGCAGAAACAGGCCGAGCCAGACGGCCCCCTGGCGCCGCTGGCCGGCGGCGACGCGGCCCGCGGCCAGCCGCGCCGCCCCCAGCACCACGCAGAGCATCAGCATCAGCCCCGGGTTCGTCGCGAAATCGTCCTCGACGCCGTCCAGGCTCCAGCCCCGGCCGTAGCCCTCCATGAAATACTGGATCGGGAACACCGCGTGGTTCCGCAGCGCATATGGCTCGGGCAGCATCACCACCGTGCTGTTGCCCCGGACCATCGGCAGCAGGCCAAACGCCGGCAGCCAGTAGCACGCCGACAGCGCCAGCCCCCAGCCCAGCGCGGCGGCCGTCGCCCAGATCCACGCCGGCCGCTCGGCCGTCAGGATCACGTACAGCATCGCCAGCGGCAGCACATACAGCGCGATGGCGTTGTGCGCCAGCAGCGTCGCCGCGGCGGCGAGCGCGACCGCGACCGCCCCCCAGCCCCCTCGCCGGCGGCTCAGTTCAATCCCCGCAAACAGCAACGGCGGCGTGAACCAGATCCAGCTCTGCGACAGCGCGGCGCGCAGGTAGAGATCGACCAGATGATACGGCGCCAGCATGTAAAACACCGCCGCGGCAAACGCCCAGGCGGCGCGCGGCCCCGGCGCGAGGCGCGCCAGCACCTGCCACGCGTAAACCCAGGCCGCAAGCCCCGCCAGCGCCAGCGACAACCAGAAACTTAGCCGAACCGCCAGCCCGATCGAGATCGGCAGCACCCAGCCGACCAGCCCCGCCACGAAATACCCCAGCGGCGGGTAGAACGTGAAGAACGGGTAGCCGTAGCCGACCGCGGCTTCGGGCAGCCACGACGGGTAGTGGAACCCCGCCGTCTGCCACAGGCGGACCAGCATGTGCACGCGCAAGGCCGCGCTGACGTGGTCGTGTCCCTCCCACAGCCAGTCGTCCAGGCCCGGGGCGATGGCCAGCAGGCAGGCGCCGGCCGCCGCCAGCAGCGAAAGCGCGGGCGCCCAGGAGCGACACAATCGGTTTCCGGCCATCCAGGTTCCTGTCAGCGCGACGTTGGCCGGTCATTTGAAACAGGATGCACGCGGTCTGACAAGCTTTTCCCAGCCGGTCGGCTCGGGGAATCTTTTGGGGAATGCGGTGCCAGAGCGTTGCAGCGCAACGCGTCGACTCCGCTTTGAATCCGAAACCTGCGGTTCACAACAAGGGATGAAAATGGGGGCTGAACAGCCGATTCGAACAGTCCAGCCCTTGCCGGATCCTTCAGTGCGGCAATCCCGTCAGGGACGGCAGACTTCAGCCCGCCACGTCAGTGGCGGGAACCGGGAACCCCATAGCCACAGAGTCCCGGAGGGACGCGAACCGACTCCAGGAGATCCGGAGAATAGCGGACAAATTTTCGAGTGAGCTCTGAAAGACAGACGCACTCTCGAACCCCTGTCAAGCAGCGTCCCCTCCTCGGCGAGATCCTCTCGCAACGCTTACCCCCCCGGCCCCGCCGGGCTCGGTTCGGCCATTTTCTGGCGCACAACCCGCCGGCCGATGTTGGCCAGGATGACCATCCCGGCCAGCGTGATCAGCAGCCCGGCAATGAGCACCGCCCATTCGGCGGGCGAACGCTCCCCGCCCGACCGCCCCAGATCCGCCAGGTCGCCGATCTGCGAACCCAGATACACGAACAGAATGCAGCGCGGGATGATCCCGGCGAACGTGCCCACGGCGAAATCGCGCAGCCGGATGTCGGTCAGCCCATACACATAATTGGAAAGCTTGAACGGAAACATCGGCATCACGCGCGTCAGCGCCACCGTTCTCCACCCCTCGTGCGTCAGCACCCGGCTGGTGAGGTCGAACAGCCGGCGGCGGCGCAGGCGCGCGCGCAGCGAATCGCTGAAAAAAAAGCGCGCAATCACGAACGCGAGACACGAGCCGAGCGTTTCGGCGGCGATCACGTAGACCGACGCGAGCCAGACCGGAAAAAGAATCCCGCCCCCCAGCTCAAACCAGGAATTGGGGATCATCAGCGGCACGACCAGCAGCACGCACCCGAAATACGCGGCGTGGCCGGCGGTCCCCAGGTCGCGGATCGTTTCGAGCGCCCGGCGGATCCGGCCCTGCCCGTCGCCCACCGTCAGCAACGCGACCACCAGCCCCACCACCGCCATGGCAATGGTAATCCGGACGACGAGCAGGCGTGTGGAATGGTCGGAGCCCATGGATGATCCTGCCACGACCCGACGCCGGAGCACAAAGCGTACCGCCGCCGCTCCAAGCCGGCCTTTACCTTTCCCCCCCGACGCCCTATAATCCCGTCCGATTCCGTGCGGATGGAAGCCAACTCCTGGATTGGGAAGAACATCATGACGCCTCCTCGCTTCAACCGTTTCGCCCGCTGGCTGGCCTTCGGCCTGGCGGCCCTCTGCCTGCCCGCCTGTTCCCCCCCGACCGATGAGGAGGAATCCGACGAGGTCGAATGGCCGGCGGATCTGCCGGTCGCCGCCGAGGTGCTGCGCACCAAGGACCGCAAGGAGGATGGCTTGACCGACGTCGCCGTCTGGCGCAATCCCCAGGGCGAACCGCTCCTGTTCATGAGCGCCAGCAGCGAGGACTACATCGCCGTCGCCAATCCGTTCACGGGTGAGTTCATCAAGAAAATCGGCAAGGAAGGCGAGAAACTGGGCCGGTTCGACCGCCCCTACGCCGTCGCCCCGGCCGGCAACTACCTGTTCGTCGCCGAACGCTACAACCAGCGCGTACAGGTCCTCGAACTGCCCTCCTACAAACCGGTCTTTGAATTCGGCAAGGGCGACCTCGACAAACCCTACGGACTCGAGGTAATCGAGGGCGCCGAGGGCTTCGAAGTCTTCGTCGCCGACAACTACAGCCTGCCCGACGATCCCAACTTCGACCGGCGCATCCTCCAGCAGCGGATCAAGCACTACCGCGTCGACCCGCAGGCCGACCCGCCCTCGGCCCAGCTGATCCGCGCCTTCGGCGAGGTGGACAACGAGGACGGCCAGCTCGAAGACATCCAGTTCATCACCGCCGACGCCACCCGCAACCGCCTCTACATCTGCGACAAGGAAGCGAAGGACGTCAAGGTCTACGACCTGGAGGGCAACTTCACCGGGTTGACCTTCGGCCACGACGTGATCGAACGGCGCCCCGGCGGCGTCGAGATCATCGAGGATGAGAGCGCGCCCGAGGGCGGCTACCTGCTGCTCGTCGACGCCACGCGCGACCACACCCTGATCCACGTCTATTCGCGCGAGGCCACGCAGTATCTCGGCCGCTTCACGGGCAATCCGCAGATCGAGCGCTCCGAGGGGATCGCCGTGCTGCCGACCGACCAGCCGCCCTTCACCGGCGCCGCCTTGTACCTCATTCACAATGAGCGGCGCGTCCACGCCTACTCCTGGGCCGAGGCGCTCGACGCCCTGCGCCGGGCCCCGAACCCCAAGGGGTCCGATGATTCGGACGACGACGATGACGACCAGGAGGGGGACGACGCGGGACCGGCGGCTGAGACCGTCCCCGCGGCCGAGGATGCCCCGACGACCTCCTGACCCGCCGCGCGGCCGGCTCTGCTGGAGCCGCGGTTACTTCGTCTCGTGCCCGCCCCCGCGCATGATCTTGAACGCGTGCAGCAGATAGGGAAACAGCGCGTCGAGCGATTCCCGCACGCCGCCGCTCGAGCCCGGCAGATTGACGATCAGCGTCCCCCCGCGCAGTCCCGCCCGGCCCCGCGACAGCAGCGCGTACGGCGTCCGTTCCTGTCCGAACGCGCGCGCCGCCTCGGCGATCCCCGGCGCCTCGCGCCCGATCACCCGCCCCATCGCCTCGGGCGTCACGTCGCGCGGGCTCAGACCCGTCCCCCCCGTCGTCAGCACCAGGTCCAGCTGCTCCTCGTCGCTCCAGGCCAGCAGCCGCGCCACGATTGTCTCCGCGTCGTCGGGAACGATCTCATACCGCGCAACCTCCAATCCCAGCTCCCCCAGCCGCTCGGCGATCAGCCGGCCCGACTTGTCCTCCTTCTTCCCCGCCGCCACCGTGTCCGACATGACGAGCACGCCGGCGCGCAGCGCGCGCGCGTAAACATTGCGAAAATCGGTCTTGCCCCCCTTCTTGCTCACCAGCCGCACGCCGACGATCTCCATCTCGTCGTCGAGCATCTTGAGCATGTCGTACAGGTTGAGCGCCGCCGCCGCCGCCGCCGTCAGCGCCTCCATCTCCACGCCCGTCTTGTGGATCACCTTGACCGAGACCTCGACGTCGATCCGGTCGGCCCCCAGTTCATATTGCACGTCGACATGTTCCACCAGCACCGGGTGGCAGTAGGGCAGGATCTGGCTCGTGTTCTTGGCGGCCATGATCGCCGCGGCCTTGCTGATTTCGAGCGGGTCGCCCTTGGGCACGCGCCGCTCGCGGATCGCCGCCAGCGTCTCCGGCCGCACGCGCAGCGTCGCCCGCGCCGTCGCCATCCGCAGCGTCTTGATCTTCGCATTGATGTCTCGCATCCCGTATTTTCTCCCAAGAATCAAATGGCCGATGATCCCCCCGTCGGCGGCTCTCATCCTATCACACGCCCCTCCCTCCAGAACCGTCCCTCGTCCCTCATCCTGTCCTCGGCCCCAAGGGCCTCCCCAAGAACCCGGCTCTCGGCTCTCGTCCCTCGTCCGCCATTCCAATGTCAGCCCCACACCCTGCCGCTTTCCCGCCGGCGCCATTCCCGTTCCCCCCCGGCGCCGTTCCCGCTACAATTCACCCGGAACCCGGAGGCCCCTCATGCCCGACAACCCACCGCGCCCCGAAGAACTCCCCGCCCTTTCGCCCGCCGAACTCGTCCGCTATGGGCGTCACCTGGCTCTCCCCCGCTTTGGCGAGGTAGGCCAGCGCCGCCTCAAGCGCGCCCGCGCGCTGATCGTCGGCCTCGGCGGCCTCGGCTGCCCCGCTTCGCTTTACCTGGCGGCCGCAGGCGTCGGCACGCTCGGCCTGATCGAGTTCGATCGCGTCGATGAATCCAACCTGCATCGTCAGGTGCTCTACACCTCGGCCGATGCCGGCCGCCCCAAGCTGGAAGTTGCGCTCGAACGGCTCCGCGCCGTCAATCCGCATGTCCGCTTCGAACCGCATGCCGCGCGCCTGAACGCCGATAACGCGCTGGATCTCGTCTCGCGCTACGACCTGGTCCTCGACGGCGCCGACAACTTCGCCACGCGCTACCTGGTCAACGATGCCTGCGTACTCGCCGGCCGCCCGAATGTTTATGGCAGCATCTACCGGTTCGAGGGCAAGGTCGCGCTGCTGGCGGCCCCGGCCGGGCGCGATCACCCGCGCGGCCCGTGTTACCGCTGCCTCTATCCCGAGCCGCCCCCCGCCGCGGCCATCCCCAACTGCGCCGAGGGGGGCGTGCTCGGCGTGCTGCCGGGGCTCGTCGGCGCGCTTCAGGCGGCCGAGGCCATCAAGTGGCTTGCCCGCTGCGGCGAACCGCTGGCCGGGCGCGTCCTCCTGATCGATTCGCTGACGATGGAGTTCCGGACGCTGCGCGTCGCGCGCGACCCCGCCTGCCCGGTCTGCGGCGACCGGCCGACGATTACCCGCGTGCGCCAGCAGGCGGCCCGCTGCGCCGCTTCGCCGGCGGCGGCGGGACCCGGCTTCAGCGAAATCAGCCCCGCCGAACTGCACGACCGCATGCAGACCGCCGACGCGCTCTTCCTGATCGATGTGCGCGAGCCGTTCGAATGGGAAATCTGCCGCATCGACGGCGCGCATCCGATCCCGCTCGGCCAGTTCGCCCATCGGCTGGACGAGATCCCCCGCGAGGCGGAGGTCGTCATTTACTGCAAATCCGGCGGCCGCAGCGCGATGGCCGCGGCCCTGCTCGCCCGCGCCGGATACCCCCGCGTCGCCAATCTGACCGGCGGGATCCTCGCGTGGGCCGACGTCGTCGACCCCGTCATGCGCCGCTATTAACCCCCGCCCCGCGCCCTGACCGGGAATCGGGCCGCCCTCTTTCTCACGTCCCTTCCGTCCCGTTCGTCCTTTATGTCCCTATAGGTCCCTTCCAAAACACGCTCGCCGTACCATCCACGCCCCGCCCGCGCCACCCTCGGAAGAGGCGGTTGACACCACCGATTCCCCGTGTCAGGATACGGTCGGGATTCCGGGGGGCACGCGGTGGCCCTGTGGAATGCATTGGATTGCGGTCTCTCCTGCGGTGGCGGGCGCGAGACGTCCCCTGAGCGCTACCTGTTCACCCCGTCAATCAGGCACGACACGCCCCGTTGATCCTGTGATTGGTTGGCCGCGCTCAGCCCGACCCGGTTGCGCGGCAGTAACATTCGATGGCCTCAGCACTCAACCGCATGTACTCGCTTGATATCGGCATCGACCTGGGGACCGCGACCACGCTGGTCTACGTGCGGGGCGAGGGCATCATCATCGCCGAACCCTCCGTCGTCGCGATCCAGTCGGGCACCCGCCGCACCCTCGCGGTCGGCGCCGACGCCAAGCGCATGCTCGGCCGCACCCCGGGCGATATCGTCGCCATCCGACCGATGAAGGATGGCGTCATCGCCGATTTCGCCGTCACCCAGAGCATGCTGGCCCACTTTATCACCAAGGCCCGCGTCCGCTGGCGCTGGCTCCCCTTCGCCCGCATCCGCGTCGTCATCTCGGTCCCCTCCGGCATCACCGAAGTCGAAAAACGCGCCGTCGTCGAATCGGCCGAGCAGGCCGGCGCCGACAAGACGTTCCTCATCGACGAACCGATGGCCGCCGCGATCGGCTCGGGCCTGCCCGTCACCGAGCCCGGCGGCTCGATGATCATCGACATCGGCGGCGGCACCACCGAGGTCGCCGTCATCTCCCTCGGCGGCATCGTCGTCTGCATCAGCGAGCGCACCGCCGGCGACAAGATGGACGAAGCCATCGTCCAGCACATCAAGCGCAAATATAACCTGCTCATCGGCGAGCGCACCGCCGAGGAGATCAAGATCCGCATCGGTTCGGCCTACGAGCTGCCCGAGGAGCGGACGATGGAGATCAAGGGGCGCGATCTGGTCGCCGGCCTGCCGCGCACGATCACGATCACCAGCGAGGAGATCCGCGAGGCGCTCGCCGAGCCGGTTTCCGCCATCGTCAACGCGGTCAAGTCGACGCTGGAGAAAACCCCTCCCGAACTGGCCGCCGACCTCGTCGATAAGGGGATCATCATGGCGGGCGGCGGCTCCCAGCTCAAGGGGCTCGATACACTCCTCATGCAGGAGACCGGTCTCAACGTCCAACTGGCCGATAATCCGGAAACCGCGATCGTCCTGGGGACGGGCAAGACGCTCGATTCGATCCGGATCCTCCAGAATCTCAACGGCTTCTCGCATCACCGCTGATCCGGTCTTGTTCTTGCTCCCCCTTGGCATCGCCGGCCCGCCCCGGCGCCGCTTCCGGTCGGCTCCACCACGCTCCGCCCCTCGGAGATTCCCCGATGCCTTCCGACCTGAAACTGCTCGTCGATCGCCTCCGCGATCAACCCCTCGATCTGGAGCTGGACCTCGACCCGCGCCAGTTGCAACTCGTCGACGAGGAATTCGACTTCACCGATCGCGTCCGCGGCCGCCTGACCTTTCGCATGGCCGGCGCCGACATCCTCGCCCAGGGCGATCTGACCGCCCGGATCATGGGCCGCTGCGTCCGCTGCCTCGGGCCCGCCGCCGCGGAAATCCACGTCCCGGTGACGGAGGTCTGGATGCACGGCCCCGGCCGCGATGAGCGCGGAATTGCCGCCGACGCCGACGACCTCGACCTGACGCGCTTCTACACCGGCGAGGAAATTGAGCTGGCCGAGCCGCTGCGCGAACTGATCATGGCCGAACTCCCCGACCGGCTCTATTGCGACCCCGACTGCAAGGGCCTCTGCCCCGGCTGCGGCGCCAACCTCAATACGGAGCCCTGCGCCTGCTCGCCCGACGTCCGCCGCCAGCGCGAAGCCGGCCGCGAGCCCGATTGGAAACAGGCGCTCAAGAACCTCCATCTGGGCGATTCCGGAGGATCGGAACGAACCTAGCGGACCACGGATCGGATTGCCTTCCACATCTTCTTATGTCACTTATGTCCTTTGCGTCCCTTGTGTCCCTTCTGAAACACGGATTCGATTACCTCTCCATGGAAGGCCCCCTCCACATGAACACACGGTCCCGCCTGCGGCCCCGCTCCGGCGCGTTGCGCTGGGTCCTGCCGCTGATCCTCCCGGCGCTGCTCAACAGCTGCGCCTGGCTGGGCGGCAGGCCGGACTTCGCCTACCCCGAAACCCTCACCCGCCAGCCCTTCGCCCAGACCCTGACCGACCCCAGGCACTACAAGGAGGCCTACCGCGAGGTCTTCCCCTTCCTGCCGAAGGTCCACATGATGGGTCGGCTCTCGGCCAGCAGCGGCTGGTGGCCCGGCCAGCGTCACTTCGATTTCTCGTTCTTCGGGCTCGACCGCAATCAGTTGCGCCTCGGCGGCTTCCATCGCGCCGCCGGCATTCGCCTCTTCGATGTCATGGTCGTCGACAACATCATGACCGTCACGTTCCACGAGGGCGGCCAGCAGGGCCACGTCTTCCAGGGACCGATCCCCCCCGAAGGCTCCCCCTTCCTCGCGCGCTACGGCGTCGAGCCGGGCGACCTGATGCCCATCTTCCAAATCGGCTCGCAAATCACCGGCAGCCGCTTCCGCGTCACCGTGTCCGGCAGGGACTGGATCCTCGAGCCGCTCGAACTGCTCGCCGAGGCCCCCGGCCTGCGCCGGATCCTCCTCGACGCCCGCAGCGGCCTCCCCCGCCGGATCGACTGGGAAACCGACAATCGCGCCTGGCAGGTCTGGTATACGCGCTGGGACTACTTCACCGATGAACAGATCGGCGAAACCCGGCTGATGCCCCAGGAAGTCCTCATCGAGGGGCAACGGCCCCGGACCCGCATTCGCCTCGATATCACCGAGGACAGCTATCAGTTCGGCACCCGCGTCCCCGACCGGATTTTCCAGGTCGACGTCCCCTACCGCTATCTGTTCCATCCCCTCAACGAGCTCGATGAGGTCTTCGACACGGAATGAGACGGCGCTTCCTCCGCTTCCTGGCCATCACCACATTCCGCCACGCCTGGTTCTTCTTCCCGCTGCTGGCCCTGTTGACCGCGGGGGCGGTCCACACCCTGCGCCGCATGGAGGTCGACACCAGTCTGGTCGCCTTCCTCCCCCCCGCCTCCCCCGAAGCCCTCAATATCCGCGAGGTCGTGCGCGACTACCGCAACCTCGAACCGATCGTCGTCACCGTTCGCTCCAGGGAGCCCGGCCACGAGGCCGTCCTGATGAGCGTCGCCACCGAACTGGCCCGCTGGCTCGACGATGCGCGCTACTTCCTCCCCCCGATCTACCGCGTCGACGAACTCGCCCAGGATTACTACTCCTCCCTCTCCGATCTGCGCCTGATCCAGTTGCTGACCCCCGAGGACTGGGCGGAGCTGCGCGACGCCGACAACCTCGCGCGCCACCTCAAGCGGCTGGCGGCCCATCGCCTCAACGCCTTCGCCCCCGCCGAAGTCCGGCGCGCCCGCACGCTCCGCGAAGACCCCCTCGGCGCCCTCGAGGCCATCCAGCGGCGCGTCGCCATCAGCCGCGGTCCGACCCGGCTCGAAACCCGCGACGGCTACTTCATGAGCCCCGACGGCCGCGCCATCTACCTCCTCCTTTACCCCGTCGTCTCGGCCGAAAACGGCCGCAACGCCACCCGCATCCTCTGGTTCCTGCAAAGCAGCCGCCGCTCGATCCTGGAACGGCGCGCCCCCTGGGCCGACCTCGTCGAGATCGATTTCGCCGGCAATCACGTCACCACCGCCCGCCAGATCGAAAGCGTCCAGGACGACTTCGACAAGATCCTCAAGATCACCGTTCCCCTCGCCTTCCTCCTCGTCCTGCTCGTCTTTCACAAGCTGGAGTCGCTCTTCTTCATCTTCCTCCCCCCCGCCATCGGCCTGGTCTGGACCCTCGCCCTGGCCACGCTCGCCTTCAACGGCATCTCCGCCGTCATGGCCGCGTTCCTGATCGTCATCTCGGCCATGGGCATCGGCTACAGCATCCACATGTATCACCGCTTCACGCTCGAACTGTATCAGAAGCGCAATTACTACCGGGCGCTCTCGCGCTCCTACGTCGAAACCGGCCGGGGCGTTCTCGCCTCGGCCGTCATTGTCACGGTCCTCTTCGCCCTCCTGTTCGTCACCTCGCTGCGCGACGTGCAGCATTGGCGCGATCTGTCGCGGATCCTCCGCGATTCGCAGGGCCTCGCCCAGTTCGGCATCATCGCCGCCATCGCCATCCTCTGCAACATGCTCGCCTGTCTCATCGTGATCCCGCTCTTCGCTTCGCTCAAGGCCCTGCTGGCGCGCGGCCGCGTCAAGCCCGTTCAGCTCTATCGCTTCAGTCTGGAGCGCTTCTATGAACCGGCCGTCACCCGCCCGCGCATGACCCTCGGCGTCATGCTCCTGCTCAGCGTCTTCCTCGGCTACCAGGCCCGCAACCTCGATTTCTTTCCGCGGTTCGCCTCGATTTCAGCCTTCTTTTATCCCGCCGACGAGCAACTCGGCGAGGCCGACAACCGCTTCGGCCGGCCCGGCCGCCCCGTCATTGCCGTCGTGCGCGGCGATACCCTGCAGCGCGCCCTCGAACAGAACGACCAGCTCTACCGCAACCTGAACCGCCTCGATCGCGACGTCTACGGCATCCTCTCCTATGACTCGCTGCGGATCGCGCTGCCGTCGATCCGCTCCCAGCAGGAAGCCTTGAACGAATTGCGCCGCATCGATCTGGCGCGCCTGCGCGACGAGCTGCAGGCCGCCGCCGGCGACCTCAAACTCGCCCCGGGGGTCTTTCAGCGCTACCTCGAACAACTGCGCCAGCTTCAGTTGCGCAGCGACAACCCCGATTTCCTGCGCTTCTCCGCCAATGAAAGCGACGCGCTCAAAAACACCGTCTGGCGCTACCTGACCAGCCGCGAGGACCCCGACGGCAAGCGCCAGTACTATGTCGCCACGATGATCTACCCCCGCGCCGGCGGCTTCCCCCCCGACCGGCTCGACGCGATGACCGCAGCGCTCCGCGTCGACCTCGATCAGCTCGAACTGATCGGCGACCCCTTCGTCGAGCGCGAGCTCGCCCAGCTCATCAAATACAACCTCGCGATCATGATCCTGATGGCCGTCCTCTGCATCCTCCTTGGCCTGATTCTTCACTTCCGCAGTTCACGGCTGGCGTGGCTCGTCTTCATCCCCGTCGTCGCCGAAATCGTCTGGATCTGCGGCCTGATGGCGCTCGCCAACCTGCGCATCCATTTCTTCACCGTCCTCGCCCTGCCGCTTATCCTCAGCCTCGTCCTCGACAACGCCCTGCAGCTGACGCAGTATCATCACGACCGGCGCCCCTGCTCCGTCCGCCACGCGATGCTCGCGGTCGGCCGCGTCATCCCGCTCACCACCGGCATCATGGCCCTGTGCTATGGCACGTTCGCGCTGATGCGCCATCCCGGCTTCCGCCAGTTCGGCCTCACCGTCCTGCTCGGGTCGGCCGCCGTCCTCGTCGGCAGCGCGATGCTGCTCCCCGCCCTGCTCCAACTCCTCGGCCGCGGCCAGTCGCTCGGCGTCGTCCTCCGCGTCGACAGCGAAACCGAAATCTGATTCCCGACCCACGATGAACACCCCACTTGGCCTTCTTCCGTCCCTTATGTCCCTTACGTCCCTTCCCAGGAAGCACTGAACCATGCTCGTCAACAATCAACCCTACCGCACCGTCTGGCTCGAAGGTTCAACCGTCCGCCTGATCGATCAGCGGCTGCTCCCCCACCGCTTCGAGATCGTCGGCATGCCGCGCCACGAGGAGACCGCCCGCGCGATCCGCGAGATGATCGTCCGCGGCGCCCCCGCCATCGGCGCCGCCGGCGCCTTCGGCCTCGTTCAGGTCGTCCTCGAAGCCCCCGATGGCCCCGGCCGCGACGCATACATCGACGCCGGCGAGGCCCTCCTGCGCGCGACCCGCCCCACGGCGCAGAATCTGTTCTACGCCCTCGACCGCGTTCGCCGCGCCTTCGACGGCTTGCCCGCCGCGCAGCAGGCCGATGCCGCCCGCGCCGAGGCCGAAGCCCTCGCCGACGACGATGTCCGCCAGAATGAGGCCATCGGCCGCCACGGCGCCGCCCTCCTCCGCGATGGCGACACGCTGCTCACCCACTGCAACGCCGGCTGGCTCGCCACCGTCGATTGGGGCACGGCCCTCGCCCCGGTCTATGTCGCCCGCCGCGCCGGCCGCCGCATCCATGTCCTGGCCGACGAAACCCGCCCCCGCTGCCAGGGCGCCAACCTCACCGCCTGGGAATTGCTCCAGGAAGGCGTCACCGTCGACGTCCTCGCCGATAACGCCGCCGGCTTGCTCATGCGCCGCGGCGAGGTCAACATCGTCATCACCGGCGCCGACCGCATCGCCGCCAACGGCGACGCCGCCAACAAGATCGGCACCTACGAAAAAGCCCTCCTCGCCCGCGAACACGGCATCCCGTTCTACATCGCCGCCCCCTCCACCACATTCGATCTCAACTGCCCCGACGGCGACGCCATCCCGATCGAAGAACGCGGCGCCGACGAGGTCCACTATGCCTGGGGCTGGACCGACGAGGGCAAAATGGCCCGCGTCCGCATCGCCGCCCCCGGCGCCGGCGCGCGCAACCCCGCCTTCGACGTCACACCCGCCGCGCTCATCACCGGGATCATCACCGAGCACGGCATCATCCCGCCGACCCGCGACGCCATCGCCCGGACGATCGCCAAGCCCTGACCCCCCTGGAAGCTGGCTGATTTTGAAAAACTCGCGGAGCGCGCACATCCCATGGCGAGACCTCATGACATCGCCATGTGCCCCCGTGCGATCACCCGCCGCCTCAAGGAAGTCTTTGAACTGAATCGCCTCTGCCGCATTCTCGGCAAGGCCCGTCCGCTCGGACCCGCCGAACCGCCCGACCCGAACGCCCCTCCCGATCGCAAGCCCCCGCGCGACCGCGCATCCGAATGAGCCCCGTCAACCCGCCGCCGACGCCTCAAATCCGATGAACGACAGCATCCGGCCGGCCCGCTCCCCCTCGGCTCGATAGGAATGATACCGCGCGCGCTCGGTCAGCGTGCACTCCCCGCTGGCCAGGATGTTGCCCGCCTCCACCCCGGCCCCAATCAGCCGCTCCCGCGCGATCGCCGCCAGGTCCAGATGCGTCCCCTCCGACGAAATCACCGCCGGATCGATCTCCGCAAACGCCCGCCGGAACCGGTCCACCAGTTCACACCCGACCTCATAGCGCGCGGCCCCCGCGCACGGGCCCAGCCATGCTCGCAGCGCCGCCGGCCGCGATCCCGCTTCGATCATCGCCCGCGCCGTCTTCTCCGCCAGCCCCGCCAGCAGCCCGCGCCAGCCGCAATGCGCCAGCCCCACCCGCCGCCGCTCCGCGTCGACCAGCAACACCGGCAGGCAGTCGGCCGTCTGGATCACCAGCAGCACGCCCGGCGCGAGCGCGATCAGCGCGTCCGTCTCCGGAAACTCATACGCATCGGCCCCCTCGTTCCGGCGAACCCCTCGCGCGCGCAACCCATCCACCTCCGCGATCACCTCCAGATGCGCGCCGTGCACCTGGTCCGCCCCGACGGCCGGCCACTCGGGCACGGCCCCCACCCCCCGCGCCCGCTCAACCGCGTCAAAGAAGTCCAGCTTGCCCGGCTCGGGCAGCGCCGCCCGCGTCGTCGTCCCATGGACGAGCCCCGGCACTTCCGCCCAGTCGGCGCATGAGACGGTCAGCTCGCGGCGGCAAGTCATCGGCAATCAACTCCATGGACGGCCGCTCACCCCCGCGCCGCCTCCAGCACGTGCGCGGCCAACTGCCCGCAGGCCGCTTCCAGCTCCCGCCCCTTGCTCCAGCGCACCGTCACCGTCATGTTCGCTTCGGACAACACCGCCGCGAACCGATCCAGCCCCTCCGCCTCGACCGGCTCATACGCCAGCTCCGGGCAGGCGTTGAACATGATCAGGTTGACCTTGCAGCGCAGCCCGCGCAGCAGCCCCACCAGCCGCCGTGCATCCGCCGGCGTGTCGTTCACCCCGCGCAGCAGGACGTATTCGATCGTGATCCGCCGGCGCGGTTCGAGCGGATATCGCCGCAGCGCCTCCAGCAGCGCGCCGATCGGGTAGCGCCGGTTGACCGGCATGATCGTCGACCGCGTCTCGTCGGTCGTCGCGTTGAGCGACACCGCCAGGTTTACGCCGACGCCCGACGCCCCCAGCCGCTCGATCCCCGGCACCCAGCCGACCGTCGACACCGTAATCCGCCGCCGCGACAGCTTGAACCCCTCCGGATCGGTCAGCAGCCGCAGCGCCGTCAGCACGTTGTCCAGGTTGTGCATCGGCTCGCCCATGCCCATGAACACGATGTGCTGCAGCGTTTCGCCCGCCGCCAGCAGCCGACGGCGCATCGTCAGCGCCTGCCCCACGATCTCGCCCGGCGTCAGATTGCGCTGAAAGCCCCCAAACCCCGTCCGGCAAAACGTGCAGCCCAGCGCGCAGCCGACCTGCGAGGAGAGGCAGAAGCTGATCCGCGCCGGCGCGGCCGCCGCTTCCGTATCATCCACGGCCACCGGCTCGTCGCGCATCAGCACGCTTTCGATGAACTTGCCGTCGCCCAGCCGGAACAGCGCCTTGCGCGTCGCCCCTTCGGCGCCGCGGATCCGCGCCAGCTCGATTGCCCCGACGCGCGTCCGTTCGCCCAGCCACTCGCGCAGCGCGCGCGGCAGGTTCGTCATCTCCTCCAGCGACTCGGCGCCCTTCACATAAAGCCAATGGTAGAGCTGGCGCGCGCGGTACGGCTCGAAGTCCCCCTCCGCCAACAGCGCCGTCAGCTCCGCCGGCGTCAGCCCGCGCAGTTCGGCCGGCGGCTCCTGCATTTCGGCGGCGATGGGCGACACGGACGTCATCCCCCCACTTTAGCCTAACCGGTCACCGATGGGAAGCCATCGCCGGCCGCGGATGCCCGCAAACAGCCGAGCGACGCACCACCACCGGTGTGGGACCGGCGCCCTCGCCGGTCATTCCCCCGCTTTTTCTCACTCCGAAATTCGGCTCTCGTCCCTCGTCCTCGCCTCTCGATCCCCCCGCATCCCGCCAGGGATGCCAGAGATCCTGCGGCAAATAACCCGTCGGATTCGGCGGCGCAAGCCCACCCGCCAGCCCGCGCTAGCGGGCTTTCCATTGGAACCCCCACAGGCACGGATATTAGCACCGGGCCTCGGCCGGTTCCCGAACGCGATAGTTTTTTTAAACCGTTTCAACGCTTTCCATCCCACCCAGGAAACCCCCATGTCAGCCCCATCCGCCGCACCCCCGATCGGAGCGAGCTCACGCCGTCTTCTTGGAACGCGCGGCCAGACCTTCGCCACGACGCGTCGACACGGCTTTGGATCCACTTTATTACGAATTTCGAATTTCGAATTTCGTGTTTCCTACTCCCCCGCTCCCGTCGCCGCGATCGCCCGCGCCACATGCCCCCCTGCCGCCGCAATCCGCCGCCGCGCCTCCTCCGCCCCAACCCCCGCCCGCTGCATCACCAGCGCCACCTTCACATCGCGCCCGGCCCGCTCCAGCAACTCCGCCGCCCCCTCGCGCCCCAGACCCGTCAGCGTCATCACGATCCGGACCGCCCGGTCCAGCAGCTTGCGGTTCGTCGGCCGCACGTCCACCATCAGGTTCTCATACACCTTCCCGATCCGGATCATTGCGACCGTCGTGATCTGGTTCAGGATCAGCTTGGTCACCGTCCCTGCCTTCATCCGCGTCGAGCCGGTCACCACCTCCGGCCCCACCAGCGCGTGGATCTGCACGTCGGCCAGCTCCTCCTCGCCCTCCAGCGGCGGCGTGCACGTGAGCAGGATCGTGCCCGCCCCGCGCCGCCGCGCCTCGGCCAGCGACCCCAGCACGTACGGGGCGCGCCCCCCCGTCGTGATCCCGCAGACCGTATCGCGCGCGTCGATCCCGCGCTCCGCGATCGCCGCCGCCCCCGCCGACGGATCGTCCTCCGCCCCCTCGACCGACCGATGCAGCGCCTCATACCCCCCGGCGATGATCCCCTGGACCATCGTCGGCGCAACGCCGAACGTCGGCGGCTGCTCGCTCGCATCGAGCACCCCCAACCGCCCCGACGTCCCCGCCCCCACATAAAACAGCCGCCCGCCCGCCTCGAAGCTCGCCACGACCCGTTCGATCGCCCGCGCCACCTCTGGCGCGCACGCCTCGGCCGCCTCGACGCAGCGGCGATCCTCCGCATGGATGATCGCCAGCGCCTCGCGGATCGACGCCCGGTCGATCCGCATCGAACGCGGATTGCGCTGCTCGGTCAGCCGCGCCGCGTGCCGCGCGGGCGGCAGTTCCGGGGCGGGCGTGGGGTCGGTCTCCTGACTCATGCCGCGGCCTTTCCGCCGCAAACCTTATCGCGCCCGCCCGCGGTTTCCAAGACCGATCGACGGAGCACCAGAACCACACCGCAAGGGCGAGGCCGAGCCACGGCTTTTCAAATCGGGGCTTGCAAATTGAATTTTGAATATTCAAAATGTAAACAAATGGAGGCCGCCAATTGATCCAGCGTCACCTCACCTCCGCCTTGCGCCAAGCCGCCCAACGCTATCCCATTGTCACGCTCACCGGCCCGCGTCAATCCGGAAAAACGACCCTCGTCCGCGCCACCTTCCCCATGCACCCCTACATTTCACTGGAGGATCCCGACCGGCGCGCTTTCGCTCTGGAGGACCCGCGCGGCTTCCTGCGTCAGTTCGACCGGGGCGCTGTCCTGGACGAGGTCCAGCGCGTTCCCGACTTATTTTCCTACCTTCAAACCAATGTCGATGCCGATGATACGCCCGGCCGCTTCATCCTGACGGGCTCGCAGAACTTCCTCCTCATGCAGAAGATCAGCCAGAGCCTGGCCGGGCGCTCCGCCATTCTTCATCTGTGGCCGTTTACCCGTTCCGAACTGCTTGACCGCGAATCCCTGGCGCCCCGATCAATCGGTCGCGCGCTGCCGCGCTCGCACACAACCGGCGACGATCTGTTCGACGTCATGTGGCGCGGCTTCTATCCGCGGATTCACGATAAGCAGCTGCCGGCCCAGGACTGGCTCGCCAATTACACCCGCACTTACATCGAGCGCGACGTTCGCCAACTGCTCAACGTCGGTGATCTGGAAACATTCGGTCGCTTCCTGCGATTTTGCGCCGGTCGCAGCGGACAGCTCCTCAACATCTCCTCGCTCGCCGCCGACTGCGGCGTGACGCATTCGACGGCCCGCCGCTGGCTCTCGGTCCTCGAAGCCAGTTTCCTCATCCTGCTCCTGCGGCCCCACTTTCGTAACTTCAACAAGCGGCTCGTCAAATCGCCCAAACTCTACTTCCTCGACCCCGGGCTCCTCTGCTATCTGCTCCAGATCCGGTCGGCCGACGAACTGCGCTTTCATGCGGCCCGCGGCGCCGTCTTCGAGACCTTCGTGATCTCCGAACTGTTCAAGGACATCCAGCATCGCGCCGAGCAGCTCAGCCTCTATTTCTGGCGCGATTCGACCGGCCATGAGATCGACCTGATTCTGGACCAGGGATCGCACTTGACCGCCATCGAGATCAAGTCCGGCGAGACCCGCGCCGCCGATTTCTTTGACCCCCTGCGTTTCTGGCGCGCACTCCCCGACCAGACCGAGGCCCCCGCCGCCCTGGTTTATGGCGGCTCCGAGTCCCTCAGCCGCAATCAGGGCACGGTCTATTCCTGGGATGCATGGCCTTGATCAACCCCACGGCCTCCCTCACCCCCGATGTCCCTCACATCCCCTGCCCCCGCCCTCACGGCGCCCCCAGCGCGCTCTTCAACGCCTCATAGGTGGGCTCCTGGTACTCCCACAGCGGAAGCCGCTCCTCCGCGATGAACCGCAGATCCTCCCGCGCCGCCTCCGGCCGCTCCGCCTGGATCAGCAGCGCGGCCCGCTCCAGCCGATATTCCACGTTGCTGGGGTAGCGCTCCACGGCGTGATCCAGTTTGACGATCGCCTCCACCAGCCGCCCCCGTTCGGCCAGCCAGCGTGCCTGCGCCGCGCAAACCGACGCCGAATAGGGGTTCAACTCCGCCGCCCGCGACAGATACGGCCACGCCGTCGACCGCTCCTTCGTCCGCGATTTCGCCGCCGCCACGTTCACCCATAGCCCGGCGTCGTCGGGCAGCAGTTCCGCCGCCCGCATGAACGCCTCGTCCGCCGCCGCGTAGTCCCCGGCCTGCATCAGGTCCTTGCCCCGCCATTCATAATATGTCGCCGCCCGCAGCCGCGGCGTCATCAGAATCGCGAGCAGCATCACGCAGCAACCCGCGCCCCATGTCAGCGCGGTCCTGGCATCAAATTGTTCGCGGCTCAGTGCCCGGCGCGTCGCCCCCCCCGCCAGCCCCGCCAGCACGCCGATCAGGATCAGGAACTCGCGCCACTGCATCACGAACTGCACCAGCCCCGCCGCGCACAACACCGCCAGCGCGATCAGCGGCCAGAGCGCTTCGGGCAGCGATCCGCCGCGCGGCATCCGCGCCACACGCAGATACCGCCGTGCCAGCAGCACCCAGAACGCGCTCAGCAGCCCGGCGCCCACCAGCCCCAATTCCGACAGCGCCTCGAATAACCAGTTGTGCGCATAGCGGCTCTCGCGCGCGGCAGACGGCTTCAGCGTCGGGTAGAGCAGCGAAAATCCGCCCGGTCCCGCCCCCACGAGCGGCTGCCGTTGCCACACCCGCAGCGCGATCTGCCAGTAATAAAGCCGTTCGCGGATCGTCTCGATATTGCCCAGCCGCTCCAGCCAGCCGCCCTCCTCGGGCGCCGGCGCTTCCAGCTGCGACCGTCCCTCCGGTTGCGCCTGCGCCTCGGCTGCGGCGGCGGTCGGACCGCCGGCCCAGCCGGCCGGGTTCGCCTCCATCCAGGCCAGCAGTCCGATCAGCCCGATCAGCATCAGCCCGGCCCGCCGCGCCCGCGGCGGCCACACCTGCCGCCCCACCGAATAGCCCGCCAGCGCCCCCCCCAGCACCAGCCCCAACAGCCCCCCGCGGCTCCCCGTCAGCAGCAACGCCCCCGCGCACGCCGCCGCCGACAGCCCCCCCGCCGCGCGCCAGGCCGCCCGCGTCTACGTCGAGTCGGGCACGCCATCCGACGC
>ERZ795049.2007-NODE-2007-length-24818-cov-8.109841_pt1 | contig 24818 bp, 31 predicted proteins | sample MGYA00375133_ERZ795049 | MGnify/ENA primary metagenome ERZ795049 (study PRJEB30178, sample SAMN05720147) | activated sludge metagenome | isolation source: anaerobic digester from wastewater treatment plant | place: Japan | collected 2015-04-20 ... | reverse complement strand
ACTATCGGGTCCATTCGTCCATATAATTCAATAATCATAGACGTTAATTCAATAATCATAGACGTGTCACCCTCCCTAACCGGGATATTTGCATCCGTTCCGTCAGTTTTCTGGAATGCTAATCGTGTCCCCTGTTCTACAAGCGTAATTTCCTGATACGCCCCATCTGCGTCGTAGAACGGGATAACTCCGGGAACATACAAATCTTCGGCAACGTAATCACCCTCCGTAGTATTCCACATCGGAACACGCCGTGCTACTGCCGTAGTTGGCATAATTGCGAGCCGGGCGTCTTTGATAGTAGTCTGCCCCGTTCCGCCCATTTCTACCGGCACGACAGGCACTAGAGCGTTAAGCAGTTCTGATATCGCAAGACCGGTGAAATAAACACTCGTTGCACTTACCGCGAATCCTATAGCAAGTTGTTTTGCTCCAAGGTCTTGGGTAATCGTTCCTGCATATTGCGAAGGATAAACTGCTGCTCCAATGGTAAAGCTCCACGACGGGTTGGTGATAACCCCTCGCATCTGAATAGTGGTTGTTGCATTCGCCAATGCTTCTTTTATGACAATGCCAATAAACCCCTTAACAGTGGAATAATTATCAGTGTCGCACTTATACCACTTCCCGTCAGACGATTTGTAAACGAGTTCGTATACGGCAAGATTCTCACCCGCAATCTGTGCATCAAGGATGCTCAATTCCTTCAGGTTGTCGCAGATATCGTTCATCTGCTTTGCCGTGATAACACAGCACAGTTCTGTCCCGGAACTCCATGCTTGAGGCGTTGTCCCTCCCCAACCACGTATGACAGTGAGATTGCCTGGCCCGCTTGCCACACTTCTAGCCGTAATCTGGACAGCTTCAAACTGTTCTACATTCGCTACCGTCCCCCGGATAACGGCGATGGTATTAACGTCCAACCCGCTGCCGTTCTTTACATTCTCCGTAAAATCGACTGGTAAGGTAAGGTCTTCTGAAGTTACTCCTCCCACCAGTTTCATTACCGGGGAATCTGTTTTAAATTCGTATAAATCTCGAAACGTCATCCTGACACTCCTACAGTAGATATGAAGAATAATATATGACCGTCTGCCATAATCATGCCTCGTGTTCCGTCCTTACACCGGATTTCAAAATCGTTGTGACCGGGTTCAACAAATTCTGTAATTTCTATAGGCTGCGAATCGAAATCCCATCCGCCTTTTAGAGAATCGTGCGTGGTTTTATCGGCGATGCACACCCAATCGCCATCTTTCCTAGCCCATAATTCTACGTCTTCCGGGTAATATTTCTTACCTGTAACCGGGTCTTCTGGCTCGGCCATACCGGGAACAATGTCTTTCGTTGGAAGCGGAAAGATTGTGGATTTCGCGGTAATGGACACATTGCAATTGTTGCTAGCCTTTGCTTGGAAAATTAATACCCTTCCTTGGAGTTCTGACGGTATCATAATGATACCTTTGACAACCGATTTAATCGGCGAAACCCCCTGCGGCCCGGACGTCGTCGCAGTCCCGCCGCCAGACCCAACAGAAACGGAGACTGATACGGAAACAGAATGACCGTGCCCGCCTGCGGAACCAGCAGATCCCGACGGTGCAGAATGCCCGGATGAGGTATAAACGCCATGCGAACCACTGCTGCCAGTAGTCGCGCTTTGCGCCGGCAATACAAACCCACCGCTAGACCCCGTGTAACCAGAACCATACGTATGAGCGTGATTTCCTACGGTATACTTAGGCGTTCCGTAAGAATGTGTGTGTGATGGGATTGGAACGGCTATTGCATGGTTGTGTGCCGCAATACTGACAGAATGGGAATGGTCGCCGCCAGAACTACAAGACCCGCTCCCAGAACCACTTGCGGAATGGCTATGGCTAGTACTTACCGTGTGAGTGTGGTTCATCGACTGCAATTGGCATTCGTAGTCTGCACCGCCTTCATCCGGAAAATAAACGTCTTTGTTTTCAGCCTTTTCGTTCTGCACCAACACCCGGATATACACCGTTTCATTGGTGCTTAGCATAGATTCTGGCGAGACAGTTAATTCGACCATTGCAAAGAGCGTCTTAGAGAAGATTTCATATCCTCTAAATATCTCGCTCCATTGTGTTGTCAATGCCTTATTATAGGCAGAATTGTAATCGAATTGCCTGTCCTTCATCACATCCATTGACAGGTAACCGAGCCCGCTTCCGTCCTCACCGGGGTTCCGTTGATAAACTCTGTAAGCACGCCCTCGAATGCGCATGAACGCCCTGTTCATCCGAACGTAATTCGTATTTTCGTCAGGGAACCATACCGGCCAGTTGACAGGGAATCCGCCCTGCACCAATGTTTGTGGCAACGTGAAATTGGAGAATGAGGTGACACCCTGCGAGTTCACGTCCGTTACACGTTGTCTATCCGATATCTGTGAGATTTGGTCAACTAACGAATCTGTGACATTCGTTATCTTGATATCCACTTCTTCCACACGATTTACAATATCCGGACGTTCTATTTCCACAATCCGGTTTGTCACATCGACATTTATATCAGGGTCATAAATACGAACAACGTCGCCTAACTGAAACGAGTCTGAATCAAGGCCGGTAATCGCCTTTAAATCCGCAGCAGATACCTCATATGTAACCTTCGGAACTTTCAAATCCTCAAGTGCGGCAAGTGCGGCATTATACATATTTGTCGCATCTTTATACCGCCTATCTACCCAGATTTTAGCGATAACTCCATATTCCGTAATAGTTGAAGCATCGATGTATTCTTTCCCGGTTGGATTGACGCTTTTAATTGTCAACTGATTATCCCCGTCTCCATACCCCAACGGGTAAATTCGTGTTGCAATTGGCCGGGGGTCGCGTATCTTTGTGATTTTCGCCATGTTCTTTTTGTAACGAATTTCACACTTTGCACGCTCGTTTGTAGCCAGTTTGACGAGATTTAATGTCCACGGATACGTTATTGTATCCCACGTCCACATAAACTGTGCGTCCTCGCCGTCAAACGTTTTTGGAATGGAGAACAGCGCGGACAAGAGGTTGATGTTTTCAAATTCGTATGTGAAACGTCTGTTGATTTCCACACCGCCTATAGGAAGAACCCAATGTTTCACGGACTGATAATCGAGAACGGTTTGAATTGCTTCTGTTGTGGAATGCATATCCTCTGTTCTCTTAAACCCGTAAATTACATCATCGAGGAGAGTTCCGAGAACGTGCTCACAGATATACTCCTTATAGTAATTGACATCCGTAACAACGATTTTAGAGTTCATAATACGGAAAACATCGACACGGCGTTCGTTGTCGTATATTTCGGCATAATGATACTCTTTACAATATTCCGCTTTCTCATCGTCGGCGGGGAGACGGAACGAAGCCTCCCACACTTCGTTCAACACCTGTGTCACGCGAACATTTGTTGCATTCTGCAGATACGCGAGTTTTCGCATGTCTTTGTCGTAAATAACGACTGATACACGAGATACTGATGTCATTAAGCGTATCTCTCCTCGTATGCGATTTGAACAAACGATGTCCGGGTGCTTTCGCTATCAATATACCGAATCGTATTGATGCCGGGAGTAATTACAAGGAAGTCTCCTTTCATTTTGTCTAATACGTTCTTTGTGCCTTTTATAACGGTAAAGTTCTCGGAATCAATAACCAGCGTTTCTCCCGGTAGAAGAGGCTCTTCTATCCAGATATACCGGTGCATATAAATCGGAGTGGCTGCTGTCTCTGATGATACATTAGCCTCCCAGACAAACTCTACTTGATGCGTTCCTGCACAAACTGCTTCAATTATTTCGTTGCTGACAAACGCAATGCAAACGGAATGCTTCGATTCTAACAAGGTTTCTGAACTTGCATCATGCGAGAATATGATACAGATTTTATGGTCGCTTGCCAGATCAAGAGTCTCGCACATCAGAGGAATATCTACTGAATTGTATACGAGAACTCCTCCGTTTAAGTAACCCTGTGAGATACAAGGCGCATTAAACGTGAGGAAATGACGAAGGTAAAATTCGGCATACGTTTCTGCAGTAATAACATGATTAAACGTCTGACAAATTGCCATTCGTCCATTTGCTGCCGATTCTGAGTTTAAAGAAAAGGCAATTAACTCTGCAAGAAAAGCATCAAGTCCGCTAAATCTGATATGGTCAAGTCTGCCACGGTCTAATCGCGGCGTTGCCCCAAAATAAATGGATGATGCCATGATACTCCTGACATCATTACTCAATCGTGAGAGTCATTGAGTTTATATCAACCTTATACTGCTGTGACGGTTGTATGGTAACGGACTTGCTAGCCGGTCGGAAACAGAAAAGATTACCTCCGGTAAGTGCGTTACATATTCCGACATATGTCACTGGTCCGTATTGTGCTGTCGCTACAGGGAACACGATTGCAGCGGAGTTCTTAATGATACTCCGTCCGTTTGCATCCTGTGTAATTGCCCCAAAGGAAATCATCTGTCTCGCGTAAGAACCAGTTGAAACCTCTGTTCCTGTGTTCTCCACTGTTGGGTCAGTGATGTATAGAGATGCGTATACGTCAGTTGGTGCAACTGCCGTATTCCTGAAGAACATATTCAGAACGGCTTCAGCAAGGAATCTCGAATAGGAGTCGCCTGTAAGCCTTACAATCAACTTCGTTCCCAGAACGACGTATTCATTACCCGCTGTCACGTCAGCAGCGACTTCTACCGCTCCGTATGCGAGAAGATTGCCTGCTGTCTGTGCATCCCGGATACCGAAATGGGTAACAAGACCCCAATCTGCGGTGGCTTTTGCAAACGTAATGTCCGCAGAGTTTTTGATTTCAAATTTGCCGTCTACTAATGCTGGTGCTCCCCAAGTGATAGGCATACGGGAATAGGAAGTTCCAATTGTGGAAACCTCGTTACCTACATCGGAATCGGTAGGATTCGACGTATATAACGCCAGATATGTGTTTACCTGCGGAGTGTATGCCGATTTCTTAAAAAAGTTATTAAGAACGGCTGCTTCAGCATAATTTGATAATGCCCCTGTAGTAGTCATTTATTAACCCTCTTTCTGTAAGATTTCAAGACGAACCCATTGAATAGTGTTAGATCCGTTGTTCTTTATAACTATTCGAGGAAGGCTCTCAAGCGTTCCGATGCTGTCGTTATCAATTGTTTCCACGACGACATAATTGTCTGTCACAGTGTTCTCAAAAACGTGGTAAGACCCGTATGCAAATGGGTCGTGTGCCACAAAGTCAAGTTTAAACTCTCCGGCCCTCTGGTAGATAAACCGTGACGGCGATATTTCACCGTCCATTCTAACCTTGTAATACTTATCCGGCTCCATTGCAAACTTCAAATTAACTGTTCTCGGCGAGCCGTTCGGATTCAGCAATATCCCTGCTAATGTTCGGAATAACGCTTGCAGCGCTGCATCACTATCCTGTGCTTTAACGGCACATTTAAACCTAAAATCCCTTGAATCGATGTCAGGTTTAAAATCATAACGCCCAGACTTTCCACGGATATGCAACAAAGAGTTGATTGATTTTGGGAGAATTGGTATTTTTACATCCTCTAATACCCAAAACCCTAAATCAGCGTTGCTATACGTGTTCAGCCAAAAATAAACTGGTATTGTTTCGCTCATATGCCACACCCCTTTCTTCTTTTAGCGGTTTCTGTTTGCTCGCCTATCAACGTAGACACTCGTTTTGCTAACCGGTCTATATCGGATTCGCTGTTCAGGCTGAACGACGCCCCATTGAACATCCCCTCATTATTTATGATAGTTGTATCAGACGCCGCTCCCGCCCCGCTATTAGCAAGACCCATGATGCCTTGGAATATGCCCGTCGATTCGATTAACTTGGATATAACCTCACTCACATAAGGCAGCGGCATTGCAACATCCGCGGATTTCCCACGGGCGATAAACTCCGGCCCGGCTTCTCCGACAAGCCCAATGCCTGATGCGAGAAGCCCGCCGGATGCAAACTTGAATCCGGAACCTGGCTGCATTGCAAACGCTGCTGGGTCAAATGCTTGGTTCTTTACGATATTGATTGTGACTGTTTTTACCGAAGGAATTGCGTTTATTTCCGACGTAATCTGCCTGCACGAGCTAGACGCTCTTTGTGCCATACTCATAAAGGCATTCTCAAAGGCACTGCGAATCTGGTCTGCTTTTGAGAATTGAATACTTCCTAAAGCAGAGTTTGTCTTTGAGGCAGCACTTTGAGCATCGCTTCCCATTTTATTGAAAGCGTTCGCAAAAGCCTGTTTCAACCTCTCTGCCTGCGCAGAGGACATATTCGTCCCTTGGAGCAGAGCATTGAACATCTGTTGGGCCTGTTGCTGATTCAGTTCCATTTTCTGCGCCAATTTCACGAAGTCCTGAACCAGTGGCTCGATCGCGCCGCCGCTAGAACTTGCCGCATATTGGATAAATGATCTCATCTGGGTGTCTGTAAGCCCAATCTGATCTCCTACTTTTTTGAGGCTGGTAAAGGCGGGGTCAAAGGCAGTCGATCCTCCCTGCTTCCACTTGTCATACGCCCGCATCACATTCTCGGACGTGGCGTTATTCTGGGTCATTAAACTCCGAAGTTCCTGACGTGCAGGCTCGAATAACCCCTGCTGACCCATCATAACGTCCTGCAGGAATTTGGAAGTCTGGTCGCCGGTCATTTTTACACCGGTCTGGACTTCGTTTATACCGTCGATAAGTGGTTGAACCGCGCCTTCTGACCCTTTCTTGAGGTCATCCATGAAATACATGGCTTGGTCGTGGTTAATCTGTTGAGCCTCGCCCATCTTGGTAAGACCGTCAAGAACCCCGTCGTATGTGGACGGGAGTTCCGCTTTCATTGTTTCTACGGCAGCCTTTGTAGAATAATCCCATTTCTGTGTCCCTTCTTCAAGAAGACCCATTTCTGCACGAACATCTCGAATAACCGGTGCGACATCGCCGCCATATCCTTCATCAAGGGTCTTCATCGCGTCTTGGATTGCTTTATTTAACTGCCCCTCTTTCTCAAGACCCGCGATATATTCTGCGTATGTCTTACCCTGATCATTCGCTCTCTGTTTTAGAATGGCTTCGATTCTGTCAGCACTTTCTGCAGCGCTTTTTGCTGCAACGGTTAACGTATCAGAACTGCTGCTGCCGCCGCCTTTGTCAATTGCTGCTTGGTCTTCTGCCGGGAGCCCTTGGATATTTGGAATTAACTTTCCGTTCTTTACCCCGCTATATCCCGGTGGAATTTTACCAGTTTTATCGTATTCTGCTTGTGCAGAAGCCGGGTCTGATATGAGTTTCCCTGTCTTCTGATCGTAGACGTTTCCATCTTTGTAAATCTTGCCGCCGTGCGTGTAATCGCCGGAATTGACGTTTGGAATTGTGGCAGGCATCTCACCGGCAGCGATTTGTGCAGCAAATTCTTGAGCATAACTCTTTCCGGCAGCAGCCCCCTTCTCGCCGGCCTTGTCACCCGCTTCGTCAAGAACTCCGTCTACCGCTGCAACGACTTCGTCTGATTTTGATTCCACGCCAGTTTTAACCCCTGTGCCGAATTTCTCTCCTGTCTCCTTTCCTTTCGGTTCGGCTTTTTCTTTAGCCTTGTCCAGAGTATCCTCAACGGCTTTGACGACAACTTCTTTCTTATCTTCGACGCCGGTCTTTATTCCTTCGTCAAGTTTCTCTCCAACTTCCTTCCCTGTCTTTTCAGGCCCTTCGCTGCCGCCTTCTCCGAGAAGGCCTTTGCTCAAGTTTTCCCAAGCCCATTTCCCAATGTCTGTGAACTTTGTAACCTCGGCTTTAATGCCTTTAACAATCGCATCAACAACCTTTCCGCCAACGTCTTTAGCCCCATTTACTAAATCATCCCAGGCCTTCTTTCCTGCATCGATAAGTCCTTTAAATAGGTCTTCTACTTTCAGTTTTCCAGATAACAGGTCTTGAATAGTTTCTATTCCAGACTCGACAGCATCACACACCGCGTCAAATGCATCAGATGCACCTTCTGTCAACCCTTCCCATGCGTCAGAAAGTCCGTCTAAAGCGTTCTTTATTCCATCACCGAGTGCTGATTTGATGCCTTCAAACGCCGTGCCTACATATGTTTTCAGTTCCTCAAATGCAGCGGTAGCGCCTTCGCTCAATCCTTTCCAAGCGTCCTTTAATCCGATAACGCCGGCACGAATAGCAGCGCCTAACGCTTGTAACGCTTTCTCGGCTCCTGCTTTCATAACGCCCGGAAGTGCGGCAAGTGCTCCCTGCACAGCGGTTTTTATCCCAGGCCCCATTGATGCAAACTGCTGTGGAATCTGTTTTACGAAATTGATAACTGCCTGTTTGACGTTTTCCAGAGGGCCGTTGACATACTGCGCAATGTTTTGAAAAGCTGTAGAACTTGCATCGTTTGCTGTTTTGAACGCCCCTGCGAAATCGCCGCTGATAAGTTGGCAGACTATCTTTATCGAGGCGATAAGGGAGTCAAACGTGAGTGTTTTGACAAGTGTTGCAAAATCCTGAATAGCGGCGACAACAGCAACAATTACAGGAAGAAGCGGTTGCATAGCGTTATTTATCGCGTCGAACGCTTGAGCCAGATATGGTCCAAGTGCTCCGAGTTCTTCAAAGGCGCGTTTTAAAAAATCCATCTGTTTTTTCGCAGATTCCGCGAGTGGAGCGAAGATGTCTGCTCCTCCTCCGGCGAACAACCCTTTCACAAAGTCAATCGCTCCCTGCATCCCGTCTCGAAATCCGTTCGCGAATTCCTGTATTGCAGGCATGGCTCCTCCAAGAGCGTCCGCAATAATGCTGACAAGTGGTTCAAATGCCTGACCAATCGTGATAACAAGGGAATCGAACTGTCCTGCAAGTCTGTCTAACGCTCTGCCAGATGTTTTTTCCATTTCGGAGAATGCTTTTTCTGTCGCCCCGGCAGAAGTTTCCATGTCCCTAATGAACTGGTTGAACGTTTCCGCCCCTTTCCCGGTCAACTGAAGCGCTGCAGCGCCTGCTTGAACAGAGCTGAACATATCTGCTATGCTTTTGCCGTTAGATTTCGCATAATTGTCCATTGATTGAAGCGCTTCAGATACATTCCCGCCTTCGGCAATAAACTCCTTAAATGACTTGCCAGCAATCTGCTCAAATTTTGCAGCAGTTTTCGACCCGTCTTTTGTAAGTTCGACAAGCATTTGCCGTAGTTGGGTAGTTGCAACACTGGTAGGAGTTCCTTGTGCTGTCATTGCTGCAAGAGCTGCTGTTACATCGCCAAACGCAACGCCGTTTGCTGCCGCCGTCGGAACAACGTTGTATAAAGACCTTGACAATTGCTCGAAGTCGGTTTTACCGTCCTTTGCCGCTATAAACATCAAATCCGATGCCTGCGTGGCAGATAAAACATCTGTGCCGTATGCATTAATGACAGAGGTAATACCGTCCACAGATGTTTCCAAATCAGTCACACCACCGACTGCCGCCTTCTGTGCGATTGTAAGGAAATCGAACACGTTGTCGGCAGGAACACCTGAAGAAATCGCTTGATACAAAGCAGGAACCGATTTGTCTGAAGTGACACCCATTTGAGCATCAAACGCCAGCAAATCATTCATCATCTTTTCTCTCGCTTCTGCAGATGCATCTGGGAGAAGCGTGTAAACCTCCCCCATACCGCGCCCAAAGTCGATGGCTTTTTTTGTAGAAAGGGTGATACCTGCCCCGAGTGCGGCAACGCCTACGACGGCAGCAGCCGTACTAGCAGCAATCATTCCACTACCTAATGCGAGGCCGGGCCCCAACCCGCTTGAAATCCCGTTCCCCAATCCTTTGCCGATAGGAACGCCTTTCTTTGGCGCATCTGGCACAACATCGTCTATCGCCTTTCCTACGCCTTGCTTAACCGTGCCTTTCGCACCAGTCCCGATACCATTACCTAACGCCTGACCGGCGACAATACCTGAAGCAGTCGCACCGCCTTTTGCATTGCCGCCAAAAGAGTTGATTTCTTGTTTGGCTTGACCCAAGCCCTGTTTGACACCAGAGGCGTCAGCCGTTATCTTTACTATCAGATTTGCAATTGTCTCGCCCATGCTTCAATACCTCAATCGCATTTTCAAACTTCATACCGTCCTTAAAACATTGAGGAATGGTTTCGATAATTCTGTGTTGAATGCCATAGAGATTCCACGAAGCAGAATCCTTCTTATGGACATCTTTTATAGCACCAATTATCGCGTTTATATCCTCAATAGAAAACTTTCTATTAGGATATGAACTCATAAAGGCAATAACATCTCTGATAACGAAAATATACGCCGGTTGCTCGAATAAATAGAGATAAGGGGCAGTTTCTGGAAAGGCGCGTTTAGAAGCCTCGTAAAATTCCTTGGCTAATTCAAACGAAATTCCTGTTGCTGCTACAATATCGCGTAAGACAAGCATTTCTACTGGTGCATATGTCTCAATTAATGTCATCAGGTCTCCTATTTGGAGTCATTTCTGCCGGACGAACAACGAACTGTTCCATGCTGGCAAGGGCACGCCATTTTTCAGCGGTGCTTGGTTCCTTAACATCTTCAGGGAGTCCGTATATTGTGATAGCGGTCTCGAACGCTTGTTCAATCGCTTGAATCGTGTGTAATTCTTTCCCGTATACCCACAAGGCGATGAGTTCTGGGTATGATATGTCATGCAACAAATACTCTATCGAATATCCATACATCATAGCCGTATGTGCCACGATTCTGTCATAATTAGTATACTCTATCTCTTCCTTCGTGGACGCGGGGTCGGCTCCGCTGGTAAGGAGGGCGCCGTAGCGCCGTTCTCGTTTTTTACGGCAGGGTCTTCCTGATAACTCGATACAACCTCGCCCGCTTGGCGAAGTGCTTCCTGTAAAATGGCCTTCGAGAACGTGAGTAATATATCAATCCTGAAGTTTTCTTTCAAGTATTCAGGCGTGAGAACTGCGGCATCTGCGGAACACGCTTCTGCTACGAGTTCTATAAGATAGTCTATATATTCCCAATCTTTTCCAGTTTCCTTGTTGCTTCTTTTGGCAAACGCTCCGGGGTCGTTTGAAAACGCTTCAAGTTTCCGCACTAGACTTGTAGATAGTTCGGGTGCAACATCGTATCTGCGGCCTTTTACATCGATTAGGACGATGACAGGACGTTCGACAATCGCTCCGATAACACCTACGACAACTCTTTTCTGCCCGTTCTTGATGTATTCGTCACCAAGGTCGAGTTCTTTGGGCCTACTCTCTCCATGCTGTGTCATAATACGACTTAATCAAGTCGTCTTAAAAAAAGATAAAGTATTCGGGTGCGATTAACTTGCAGGAGACTGGAATACACCCTGCTCGTCAGTAATCTGAATGAGTTGGGTACCTGCAGTCTTTGAAGTCACCGGAACACAGCGCATCGTGAGCGGAAGCACGCCGGGTTCTGCGGTATCATCGCCGCCGAACGTGAACTCAAGTCCGCCGTCATGTGTCGCAGACCAAATTTCAATTTTTAACTGCTTGCCTGCATCGTCGGTATTAACCAGTTTCATGTAACGAGACTGGATATTTGACAGACCACCAGTTCCCCAGACAACGGCGTTTGCCTTGTCGTAGGAGTAGGAGATCTTCAGAGCCATTCCGTCAGTGATTGCGCCGCCGTCAAGCGGAACAACAAAGGAATACCCGCGAGCATCAACACCGGTCTGATAATTGCCTGTTGCTGTAATCGTGCTGTTATCACTGGCCTTCTTTACAACAATGGACGAAACTTTGGTCTTGTCAAGGTTGTAGAAGTTCGTATAGATTGGCTGTGTTCCTACGGCTGTGTGGGCTTCGTCAGTGACAGCGGTAGCCCCTGCCGAGACAGTGGAGATATAGTCGATACCCTTACGTGCCGATGCTATAATCTGGAAATCCTGTTCATACAGATTGAGGCTGACAGTGGCTAACTGACTTGCCATTCCGTAGTTCTGTTCTGGTGCATTTGCGGGTTTAAACCGCCGTGGCTCTTCCTCAATTTTGATCTTTGAGTCGCCCTGAAGCATACCGACGCGGGTTGAAGTTGCCTCGTCGTCCCCAAGGTAAACGTCAAACGACCCGAAACGGACAGCACCCCGATTTCTCGGGCCACTTACCTGAAATGTTACCATGTCTTTATGACCTCGTTAAGATAAATATGTCAAATTGGTGACAGTATCTCCCTGTCGCCTCTTCAACAACTGCTCGTTCGTTCCCTGCGTAAATGATACCAGCAATATTAACCGAATTTTCTGTTCCTTTTAAACCGTCTATAGTCATTTTCACGGATTCTGCGTAGAGTTCCGCGTCTGTTTGCGTTTTGGCCCATATGTTCAGTTGATATCTGCGGCGTTGATATAATCTCACCGCTCTGGTTGCGGTTCCGGCAGGGAACGCCGTCATTACCGGAAAATGCAATTTGTCGTCGAAAGCAACAAGTTTCTTTGTCGAGGAGTTCCACAAGTCTTTTGGGATTCCTGCGCCAGAGAAACATTTGACAAGTTTCTTATCTGCCGCCCATGTAATTACAAAAGGCGCCAGAGAAGCAGAGGACTCTATAATTTTGCTTAATGCACCAATAACGGTTCCAGCCATTTAGAAAATCCCCTGAACTTCTTCGGAAACAATATCTGCAAACTCCCCTTCCAACGAATCCGCTGCAGGTCGCATGAACGGTTTTCCGCCGTCACGTTCCCAATACGTATCATAAGCGAATCCTGAAGGCGAGTTTGCTTTACTCGTTACCATGCCTTCAACAACGCAATTTCCTTTCTTTTCAGCACTATGTTCGTTGATGTTAGAACTAAGATTTCCAGTGACAACGCCGAGAACTTGTCCAGTAACATAGTTAGAAACAATCTCTGTTCTTAACCGGGTAACACAATCATTCACGCCTCTGGTAAGTGCCCCCTCAAGTTTGCCTTCATATTCGCTGAATTTCTTGGCAACCTCGTCAGCATTAATTACTTCAATGCGAATCATAGTGCTCCTCCTGCCTTTTTCAGATAGGCCGTCTTATGATGGGTTCTTCCACCGGCGTCTACTGTTGGGGCAATATCGTGGACAAGATACGAGGCGTCAAACACGGAAACTTCAACACCGATAGGAAGTGCAGATGTTGGTGCAACAATCATTTGTGCCACAATTTCCACGACTTCTCCAGATTCCGTATGAAGAATTGTGTTCTTTGAACCCGAGAATATGCAAAATCCTGTTACCGTTGTGGATGCTCCGGGCACGAACTCATTTCCTTCGTTATAAGAACCCTCTGTCTCCGTTTTATAGGAGTATGCTGTCGGGTATCGTATCCGTGGTGCCACTTTATACCTCAATGTCAGTCGTGTCAAACTTAATGCTCGTATCGACGCTCGCGTGCGTAACGGATACGCCGGCAACGCCTTTGGATTTCTTTTTAGCGCTGGCGAGCAATTTGTTGTATGCAACGAGCCACGAATCTGCGGCATTTTTGGAATAACTTACATCTGCACCAAGTTTCTCACCTGACACGTCAAGTTTCCTATCCATCCGCGAAATCCGATAACACACCTGCAATCCGACGAGTTCGTCGAATACTACAGAATTAGACACTGTTTTCGGTGCGTCTGCTGTTGCTTGCTGAACTGCTTGGGCTAAAAATAAATCAAAAGTAGACTGCGATATAGTGCCAGTCGTGCCAACGGAGTATTCTCCACCGCTGATTGCACTAATGTATGCCGCGTCTACTGCCATTTATTATCTCCCCTTGCCAGTCTTCTTTGCTGGAGTTGCTACAGGTTCGCTGCCGAATTCGTCTTCCTCATCCTCTGCTTCAGCAGTAGGGACAGGAGCAGCACCAACATATTCCGCGACATTTGCGTCGACGGCTCTCTGGGCTTCTTCTGTTGGAAGTTCTGCGATTTCGCCGGTCTTGTAGTCCTTACCCGCAGCAGAGCCGTAAACCAGCGTCAAGATTTTTACTCTGGTCATCGTCGTTTCACCGTTTAAAGTCCTGTGAACTTACAAACAACAGGCGTGGTTCCAGTGGATGCGTTCATGTATTTGAACCGTGGAGTTGCAGCACCGACAAGACGGAGCATAATGTCTCCATACTTTTCATCGCCGTTCTTGTAGCGAAGGTCGTTCGTTGGCTGCTGTGCTTCAATTAGGTCGAAGTAGATTGAATTGGCAGGGGTTGAGACAGGTGCCATGAAACCGGTTCCTGCAGCAAGGTCTTCTGACGCGAGAATCTGTCCGGGGTTCCCGGGTGCTCCGACGTTCAGGAGTTTGATTACCTTTTCCCACTCTGGAATACCGGTTGAGGATTCAGAGGTCAGGAGTTCGTTGTACTGAGCAGGTGCCAGAACAAGGTTGTATCCCTGTGAATAGATTTTTGCAGACCGGAATTTCTGAAGACCGATTGCTACGGTGGTCAATGCACCTTTGTAGGTTCCAATGTCTGAACCAGCGTCAGAAAGTCCTGCTACCTGATAGAAACCCTTGACAACGTATGTCGAGCCGTCCGGCTTCCATCCCTGAATAATTGTCTTGTCAAGTTCCTGTGCGACTTTGACAGCCATCTGTGCAATCATATCGCTATCGACAGCCATACCGTCGCTGATCATTGCCTCAAACTGACGCCGTTTGATTTCGATTTCATCCTGCTGAATCGGGATGATAACCTTGGCGCCTTCGATGTCAACACCAGACCCCATATCGTTTCTGATATCGTAATCTGTAATTGCATCGGCGGTAGCCTTGTAACCGAAGGACTGAACGGTGGTGTTTCCGATACCCTTGCCGGAAAGTTTCATGTTCTTTGGGATGAGTTGACGCCCGATGCTCTGCCCTAACAGATAGGGCTGAATATCCTTATCCCACTGTTTTCCAATGTTTACGAGTTCATTCTGTGCCATTTAATTTACCTCCGTGGGATACACCAAATTGCAGTTCCAGCGCCGTTTTCGTCAGTGGTGACAGGCTCGTCTGCGTCTGCGTAGATGTCTGGGAATGCTACAGTTGCTCCCGCATCAGGAACAACCTGTGTCATTACTGCAGCAGACAGAAGACCGTCGGCTCCCATAGAGAGTGGCTGGCCCTTAACAATAGTCTGTGATGCAGCAAGCCGTAGGCGCCTTCTCTGTGTGCCGCCTCCAACATGGACTGCTACACGCTGACCCTTGAGATAGTGGTCGTCAACACCCGAAATCTTGTATTCTGGATTGGTTGCGTCCTCATATCCGAGAGTTCCGATACAGAATCCGGTTCCGTCAAATTCCTTTACATACCCTGCACCGTCGAGTTCAACACCGACTCCGGGTTTCATCTTTGCTTCAGTCGCGTTTGGACCGACAGTAAACCATTCTGGCTGCATGTGAATGTTGGAAAGATCCTGAACAACCACGTTTGCAGGGGTTCTAAACCCATATCCCTGTGACATTTAGTTTCCTCACTCGAATTTGCCTGTTGCGGCGTTGAAAGAACCAATCGTAGGGATTGCATCTTCCTCAACCTTTGCTCCGACGGAAGTGTTTGAATGTGTCTGTCCAGACGTGTTCGCATGAACACCGGCAGATGCGTCGATGTCCGTCTTGTTGATGTACTCACTGTAGGTAATTACAAAGTTCCTCGGGTCTTCAATGAACATCTTCTTGATATCGGCTGCTTTTGCCTCATCGTGTAAGAGTCCTGCCGGGAATTTAGGTACAAGTTTTGTCTGCCATTCGTTTTCAAGTGCGGCAAGGCGTGCGTTCTCGGCTTCTACCTTGCGTGCCTCTTCTGCTTCTGCGAAAGCCTTAATCTGGGCTTCCATTTCAGCAATCTTTGTGTCTTTCTCGGCAGTTGCTGCCTCAAGTCCCTGAAGTTTCTCAACGAATTCTACAGGAACGCTTGGTGCAACCGCGAGATTACCGGTCTGTGGTGCTACGGCGTCCATAGTCTGTGCTCCATCCCCTAATGAGGGGGCGGTGTTAGTGTGTGCTCCTCGTGAAATCGAGGTGGTAAACCCCTTAATAACGTCCATTAAGGAATTCAACACGCCTTTCTGTTCATCGAGAACAGATTTGAGTTCTGCGTCCATTACTATATCCTCGTTTTTTACGGATTTTATAGGTTTGTTCGCGGTGTTCATAAATCGAGCCCCAATGTCATTTTGTTCATTTGCGACCGACATAGGGAATAGGTAAACATATCTCGGCTGAACTTTCCCTACAAGGCTTTCATCAATCCAATCGCAAAAGAACTCGGTAGATATCCCAACTTCTCCACGGGCAATACCTGCGTTCACCGCAGCATCCCATATGATAGGGCTTGCCTCAAGTCGTTTTGACCCGTATGATATAACGGATGCACCTTGGCAGATACCAACAATGCGTGCATTATTACGCTTCAATTCTTTATCAGGGTCTTTTAAGAACCTATCCCAATCGATATGCTGCGGTGAATTGGTATTCTCGGTATATATCATCCATTTGCCGTTCCAGTCTGGCTCTGTCCCTTCAAAAGCCTTAAATGGGTAGAGCATCCTTTTAGACTCGGATAACGTAGACGGCACGTATACATCGAGGGTTTGCAGAACGACATTATGATATTCCATATAGGAACTAGCATCAACACCTTCTGCCAGAGGGATGGCTACAGACGGTGACGAAACCGCCAATGCTTCCATGCATATATTGTAAAATTCGAGAGTATAAAAAGAATCCCTTAAAATGGGAGAAAAAAGGTATACTAGGTTATACGCGGGTGATTCCCATCGTCTGTAATTGATAGGACATCTCGTCAAAAACGTATAAATCTTCGGCGTAAAAGCATCGTTCTCGTAATCCTTTGAGAACGAGCGATACGTATGATGCTCCAACGTGTTTGTGGAGCATTGCCAACAACGATACACAAGCACGAATTCCATCCCCGTAAGGCGCGCCTTTCAACCGTTTCTTGGCGTCTACGTCTAGAGCGATAAATAAGTCGCACGCAAGAGAATCTGCCCTTGCATCAACAATTCCAAAGCGGGATGGTTGTAGTTTTACCATTCACTCCACCTTCTTTGTTTTCTTGAGGCATTGAGCAATGGCAAGTTCCGTTTCAGCGAGTCCGTTTGACGCGAGGCTGCGAGCCACGTTGGAAATCTTACGCTTGTCAACGGGTATAGAAATACCTAATTCCCTGTCAATATATTCTACATAGGGAGCCATCACAACTGCTTTGTCAGGCTGCTGTGAATGTGTCATAAGAATCATCTGACTAATCTTATCTTGATTCGGATTATCTTTCGCCGGTTTTAAAGGTACGAAACTTAAAACTACCTTGTTTGCGCCTTTCTTCTTCATCCGCTGAAGTGCCACAATCATGAGGTCTATGTCGTATGAAGAAATTTTGTCCGGGCGAATAATCCCCTTCTCACTAACGCACACCGCATCGGCAAGCGTGTTTGCATCGGATGCTGTCTCCTCATCGTAATATAGTTCCGCTCCACGAATCTGTTTCAGTTTCATGCTGCTGCCGCCTTTGCTGCTATCTTCTTTGCTTCCTTCTCCACTCTGCCTGCGATTCCCATATCCCGAGCCATTGACATGAGATGCGTTGCTTTGTAGAATTCGCCCTGTTCAATAAGTGCTACAATCTGCCGTGCTACCATTTTTACGTATTTTACATCTGCCATTTTTTTAGACTCTGTTCGTTTTTTGTTCCGTGTGTCGCGCCTTGTTAAGCGTGTCACATACAATAGTTGCACCTAGGAGTATATATAACCACGTATACAAAAAAGTATAATTAGAAAATGGAGTATGGGTTGTAAATATCCCATGCATTGCCTGTATCGCCTTCCCTTCGCATTGAGTCTAAATCAGATTTACTGACATCAGGGAACGGACTGTCTACAGTATAGTTTTTCATATCCCGCTTCAATATAGCGACTACAAGGCATTTGCAGTTAGGATGTAGTTTTTCGCCGTTGTTTGGCAAATCCTCGCGAGAAAACACTTTTCCGCAGAATTGAGAACATAACGCGCCACAAGGGGAGTTCGTTGAACCTCTGCCGCCAGCGCAAACCCATTTAAAGTATTCATATCCGATTTGGTCCCATCGTTCGCGTCGAACTACGGCACGCTGGTTCTGTGTTTCTGTTCGCGCGATTGTGCTCGCGTGCGACCTGCGATTACTGAAATAACCTTCTAACTGGTCTGCAAGGGAGTTCTTTTCGTAGCCGGGATAGTCCCATCGTAAGTCATCTGGGTCTACATACGGTCCCCTTCCTTCCCAACGTGAGGGCCAGAGTCCTGCCTTGTCTCCCTCTTGTATAATACGGGTTATCTCTGCCTTGCTCTGCTCACTATATGTATCGAGCCAAGGCGTCCATTCCCGCTCATGTCCGAGATATGGCCTGTATCCCAAATCCTTGTCATAATTCCCCCATATCGGCTTATTTATGAATCGCCCACCCTTCGCCAAATCGTCGGCATACTCTTTTGCGAAATCCCGGGCAGGGGTATCATATACTTCCTTAATGTCGGAGACAATAGAAGGCGTCAGTAGCGGCACTTTGTTCTCTTTCGTGATAATTTTAAAGAACTCGCTGCCTTTTCCGATCTCGTATATCTCATCAGGGATTATTTTAACTTTTAAAGCGTTAGCAAGCGTTTCAAAAGAGGTTGCGACATAATTGTTATATGCCGCCTTTGTCAATGCAATACCAATACCGATCTTAACTTCTTCCACAAGGGATTCGATTTCCGCTACCGTGAGTCCTTTGTCTTTCGGTTTCGGGTCAGGTTTAAGACTCATCCACGACTACCCCTAAAGCCTTGTAAACGGCTTTGGAATAAGCATCCTCCGCCTTAAACAAATCCTTCTCTGTCTGGTCGTCTAAAGCCTCAAAAAGCGGTCTGGGTTTTAAAGCGGTATTCTTAATTGCTCCGCCTTTCTTTCCCTTCTTTTCTTCTTTAACGTCCTCTTCTTTGACTTCCTCTTCATCTGTTACATCTTCTGTTCCGTCACCTTTCTGCTGTTCTTCTTCTGTTCCACTGGTTAATAATGGTCTGTTCGGGTCAGTTGTACGGAGAGTGTCGCTTCCGCCATACTCTTCCTCAAGTTTCGCCCGTATCTCATCATCTGCCACAGAAAGTCCACGAAGTTCCCTGCGTTCGTCAAGGGTAATTGACTTGTCCGCGTATCCATCGTTCGCTTTCTGTAAGTTAATTACCGTCTTATCAATTTCAAGTTTGGGAAGAACGACTTTTCCAGAATAGCCCACGAAATAGTTGATGTCTAACCATCTCTGCACCAACGTCGAGAATCCGAGTTCTAGCCAAGAGAGGAACGTGTTTGCCTGATTGTAAAGCATTCTCTCCGCGGCATTGTCAGAACCTCCAATCCGTGTCGTTCCCTTGTCGCTTCTTAATTGTGCTGCCGGATTATACACGGAATCGAGAATCTGTTCCGCTGCATCAATCGTTCCTTCTATACCATTGTCATTTGAAATACCCAAATCATACACGCGAATAAACTCGTTGTGCGAGAACTGTGTCCGAACTCCCCAATTCGTAATGATATCTGTTGCTTGCGCCAACGTTTCTTCATCGTCCGCGAGGACTTCTACCATGACAGACGGAGCACCAACACGGGCAGCTTTCATTCTCGCAATATCCCACAGAAAATTGAGCATGTCAATAATCGATATAATCGGCAGGCATAACGGATCTCCTGCCATATCTCGCGACACTGGGGATTTGATGTGCAATGCGTTAGGGATTTGGTGAAATAGTGCGTCATCTTGCAACTGATAATATTCCAGAATACCCTGTTCGTTCATAACGACGCCTTTTAACATGGAGGACGGGGATTCCTTGTAAGAGTCTGGCAAATCCACAAACGTATCCCACGGGAGATGCTTTAACGAGTAAAGGATTTGCCAGCCGTTCACGTTGACCCATACGGGTTCAAATATAGAAGCCCCGCCATCAAATATGTCGCTAAAGGCCATCTGTATGTATTGGTAAAGATTCGCCGGGCTGCGGGTTTCCCAATCAACCAGTCCCTCAAACATCTTTGTTGCAACAAGGGACAGAACCTCGTCTTTCTCGTTTGCAGGATTGAATATCTCGTATTTAGGCGGACCGACAAACACCTGATTCGTGATGCTGCCTTTCTTAATCGTGTAATACGGATTGATGGAGTGCTTTAGGATAGTACTCGATGTAATCTTTCCGACGTTATAATAAACGCCAGTATCAGTGAGGAACGTCCTGCCAACAGGAGCCTTTGGGGCTTTTACTGCAATCGCGGACGATGCTTTAGCAGTTTTTGCCACAAGTGCGGCTGGCGGTTGTTCAAATAGTGTGGTTTGGACCATTTAATTTTCTCCAATGCAAAGGATTTGATTTACACAGCGTCCTGTGCAACCTTGTTATCTTATTCGGTGCGCCATGTATTATGACATTTGGCTTTATCCGCCCTCGGTGCTAATAGATATACTCGATGGCAGACGCCCATAATACGCCAACAGATTACGAATATCTCGAACGTCTGACGTTGGAACTCACTGACACGGACGAGGAGTTATTGAGGAGGATTGACGATATCCAGTTGATATCAAATGTCCTCGCTGCTGCCAACAGAAGCACCGCTGCTAAAGAGTTATTTGAGGAAACGTTGCCTCTCATCTGCAATTCGTTAGGATTTGACGGCGCTGCAGCATACCTGATTAACAGAGGGCGGCAGGTTGCTCGAATGAAATACTCGTTAAATCCGCCGTTCTTATTTGAGCAACGGTTTCGAGAAGTGAGCGTCAATAAGGAACCGTTCAACAAATCTCTTGTTCATGGCGAAACATTTGTTGCAGAGGATTTGGACATTTATTATCCAGACGTTCATGATTACACCGAAATATCAGCGCTTATCATAATACCGATCAAATCCCAGTGCGGCGTTGTTGGGTGCATATCCTTTTACCAAATAGATACAGGCGGTGTGTCCTATCGTGCCAAGAATTTCCTTCCGATGGTTTCAGCGTATATCGGCGACGCTCTTCGGAGAATCTGGGCGGAGGAACTATTAAAACGCGAACGGGATAAATTCGCGGAACTATCTGTCCAACATGAGTGTGCAAACGAAGAACTCCGCGCTTCCAACGACGAACTCGAATCCTACAAAAACAAATTAGAAGCCTCAAATAGCCTTCTACAAACCGTAATAGACAGAATCCCGCACCCTGTAATTTGGAAAAATGTCTCTGGCGTTTACCTCGGATGCAACAAAGAGTGGGAGCGGGTTTTAGGCGCTCAGCGAAGTGAAATTATCGGTAAAAGCAACAAAGACTTCTTTCCACAGCATATTACTGAAACCTTCGATAAAAACGACGACGAGGCATATACTTACGGTAAATCCGAAGTAACCATTTCATATAACTCTAACAATGAAACACGGATCGGAGTATTTGTCAAAAGTGTTTTTTATGAACCTGACGGGAAAGTTGGAGGAATAATCTGCATCATATACCCGCCAGACTGTCCACATGAAGGAGGTTTCTAATGGATACGCCAAAAGACCCTGTAGAAAAAGACATCTCGTGGAGATGGGTTATTTATCGAGAATTAACACAGCATAGAGACGATATCAATCGAAACGCAGATAAAACCCGCGAGGACGTCCGCGACCTCCACGACAAAATTGCAGCGCTCCAAACATTCGTGTTGAAGGAATTTAAAGACATAAATGCCAAATTTGACGATTTGATTCGCAAAATGGACGACGATCAGGAAAAGTTCAATACAGACATCGCCTTACAAATACAGAAATTAGGTCTCAATTTAGAAACTGTTTCTAAAGATATCGCACAGAAGACGGCAATTGTCGCTGGTAAAAGTGCGGGCGAAGCAGTATCGCGTGAAATGGGTGAGAAAGCGCGAAAAGACCTCGTTGAGACGTTTAAATACTATTCTGTAGGGTTAGCAGCGTGTATCGTCGGAATAATGGAAGGGCTCAGATTCTTAAAAATCGGACCATTTTAACGTTTTGTTATTGTTCGTTCTGATTGAAGATACAATTCTTGAGTATCTGGGCAGGTCGTTTGATGTAAGCAAACGCTTTTTTGACAACGGAACTTTGTTTCGCTTGATGCTCTTCCTTCATCTGCTCTGAAGCGGATGCAAACTGGCGATTAAAATCTGACGACATGATAACATATTCCCCATCAACGATATTAAACCTGATTGCTGGCATTTATTTTAGAAAGGAGTATGTCTGCGTGTGCTTTAGCCGACATTCCAATTTTCACACGCTTTCCTTCGACAACGATTTCCTCGTTCAGTTCAGCGTTTGCTACTTTCTCAAGTAGTTCCCGCGGCATAAACGTGTTCTCCGGCAATCCGAGTGATTTATTCAGTCGATCTGCCTGTATCCTGATTATCTTGTCTTTCATCGGAACATCCTAACAGTGGCACGAGAAACGAATTTAATTCCCGTGATATTGTGAAAGAGTTTTTTCGTCTCCCTGCTATTAGGATGTTTCCGAGATTCTCAAGTTCTCGGCTCATTATCGAGAATATTGGAAATTGCGCGCCATACTCGCGCAGAGCGTTTCGCAGCCCCTCCGCATCTGCCACTGTCATGCGGAAGCATTTCTCTGCCTCGACATCACCCCTATCTTCCCGCATCTGCTCGAAGGCGTCTAACATATAACCCTGCTCGAATTGCCACTCTGATAGGCGTAGGGCGGCAGATTTGAACAAATCTACAGCACATATAGCCCCGGTCTTACATAGACAGATATCACAATCCTCGCACCACGGCGGGATTGGAGCGTCTTCTGGATAGTCTTTCATTTTCATCACCTAAAATTAGAGATATAAAGGATCGCCACAACAGACCCACGCGGAAGCGAACCCTTCTGCACGGTCCTTGTCGCCTGTTTCAAATCGCTTTTCCTCAATGAATTCCCCATTGTCAAATATCTGAAGAAGCCACGGTTTCCAGTCGTCGGATTCGCGGGGTTTCCATTCCAGTAAATACGTTCTTGGAGCCATATTAAAAATCCCCAAAAAATTTAAGCGCTCTCCCTGAACGCTTTAATTTCTGCTGCCCACGGGTGGTTGTCTGGAATGCGTATGTGTCTGCAGAACAGGCATTGAACGTTTCCTCCGGGGCTGCTTGCCTCGCAACCTTCACATCTGTCGTATTCGCAGTAGTCTGCCTCAAATTTTGCCTCTGCTGCTGTCATTCCGTTGCAAAACTCTTCAAAAGTTATTCCGTTCACAGTGTTTGCCATTTTTGCCCTCCGTTGTTTCGAGTGCTACACTACTTTGTTGCACCTATGAGTATATATAACCACGTATACAAAAAAGTGTAATGTTTAACGTCTTGACTCTTCCAGACGTTTGAGGATATTTGTGAAATTAGACGATTTAGCGTTAAACACGTCCATATCTGTGACGTAGATGTGCGGGATGGTAGTATAATCATAATACGTTCCGAGCGAGCATTGCACCTTTGACGCGACATACTCCATCAAGCGCTTCATAGCGTAGACGTTTGTCGGAACGGCTGTGAAAAAGTCGCGCGAGCGCCAATACGATGCCATATTGAGCGCTCCGCCCCGCTGCCAAAAGTGTAACGATTGCAGGCACGGGGGGTCTATCGCTCCTGACAGGTCTGTCCAAGGCTGCCATGTTATCGCAATGTTCTGGCGAGAGGACGGATTCTCAATGAGGTTCTGTGCGGCAAAGTTAATTTGGTTTATAAGTCTCCCGTCTGTAGATTCGTGCTGGAACAGTCGTTCGTGATACGTATAATCGAACTCCTTCCCGGTATTGTTTTTAGGAATCCCGTTTAAGACGCCTGACGCATACTCGTCAAAGAACGTCTTTGAATGTTGAGATGCCTCAAACAAGAATTCTACTTCCTTTTCGTTCCCTATATCCTGAATAACGAGCGCTAATGGCCGCGCTTCAATCGTGTTAACTACTTTCCCGTTCCGCATCGTTATCGGCACCCTCTGACCATTCCATGCGATATACTGCACCGCATTGACATAAGCCTCACAAATGGAGAACGCTGACACGACTTTAATCATCGGTGTATCTCCTTACGTGCAGCAAAGAAGGCGTGTTCTTGGTGTTGTTTGATAGCCTGATATGCGAAGTTCGCTGCTTCCTCGATACTTAACAACCCCGTATTAATTCGGACAACAGGGAGCGGGCGTGGCATGTGAAAGGCAGTTTCGTAGGCAGCGGCAATATGTTCCAGACGGTGCGGGTCTTCCTGCGGGACTGCTCGAGCAGCAGCAACTACCGGGTCGCATTGCAAATAAACGACAAGCCACGGTAAAATGAGATTCGGCGGCTGTATCCTCATCCCCCATTCCATTGACATTCCTGCGGCCCCCTGATATGCAAGGTTAGACAGGTAAGAACGGTCGGAAAGAACTGTGCATCCTTGCGAAAGGGCAGGACCGACTATCTCTTCCATTGTCTCCACTCTATCGTATGCAAAAGCGTATCCTGCCGCGTGTGCAGGTTTGTCTTTGTATTCCTCTGCGATTTTCCAGTTCCTTGGTTCGCTGGTCAGAACCCATTTCTCTTCCGGGTCGCGTTCACAAGCCATTTCGAAGACGCGCTTTGCAATACTCGTCTTTCCACTTCCATCAATTCCCTCAAAAACAACATAAAATCCGTTCTCTATCAATCAAATCATCTCCGTATCTCTCATGAATTTCCTAATGCCTTGTAGATAGGCATTTGTTTGTGACAACATAACACGCCAGTCTATAAAACATTGCGCTCCTTGTGGGGGTATCCACGGTGCTATAGG
>ERZ795049.2004-NODE-2004-length-24858-cov-7.577390_pt1 | contig 24858 bp, 26 predicted proteins | sample MGYA00375133_ERZ795049 | MGnify/ENA primary metagenome ERZ795049 (study PRJEB30178, sample SAMN05720147) | activated sludge metagenome | isolation source: anaerobic digester from wastewater treatment plant | place: Japan | collected 2015-04-20 ... | reverse complement strand
CTCAGTTCCTGGGGTTCTTCAATCTGGATTGTTTTGACAGGCGGAAGCGACGGGATTCGAACCCGCGATCTCCTCCTTGACAGGGAGGTATGCTAGGCCGCTGCACCACGCCTCCGCAACGCGTCGTACTATACCACAGACGGCCCGCACTGTCAAATTGACTGACCGCTGGCCCGAATCTTGCAGCCTCCTCTCTTGCCGGCCACACGGCCGTGTGATCGCAAGTTGCGCACAGGGAGGATGCTATGGCCTACCAGGCGATGGACTTTAACTACCTGCTCGGCATGCCGGGCTTTAGCGATGCGCTGCTCAAGAACCACTTTAGCCTGTACCAGGGGTATGTGAACCATACGAACAAGGAGATCGAGACCTTTACCCGCTTGGAGCGCGAGGGCAAGAGCGACTCCCTCGAGTTCCAGGAGACCAAGCGTCACTTTGGCTGGGAGTTCGACGGCATGCGCCTGCACGAGTTCTACTTCTCCAACCTCGGCGGCGCGGGCGACATCAACGAGACCGGCGAGCTCAAGGCGCTCGTCGCCACGCAGTTCGGCAGCTATGAAGCCTGGGAGAAGGATTTCAAGGCCACTGGCGCCGTGCGCGGCGTGGGCTGGGCCATCCTCTACCAGGATACCCTCACCGGGCGGCTAGCGAACTTTTGGATCAACGAGCACGACAAGGGTCACCCGGCCGGCTGCATGCCCATCCTGGTGATGGACTGCTGGGAGCATGCCTACATGCTCGACTACGGCATCAAGCGGGCCGACTATGTCACCGCCTTTTTCCACAACATCAACTGGCCGCAGGCGCAGACCCGCGTCAATTTCCAGCTCGCGCGCCTGGCCCAGCCGGCCTGACGGACCCTGCAGTGTGCCGGGCGGGCGATGTGCCCGGCACACTACCCTTGCGGTCCATGGCCCGCCCCCTCGCCTCGGCGACGGCCAGGCCGTCGGAACCCCGTCCAGCCGGCTGATCCGCTGCGCTTCGCCCGGCCATGGCCCGGAAGGGGAATTCTCGGCTGGTTGGCTGGCCCGTGGCCGCCCGCGGGCGGCCACGGGCCAGCCAACCAGCCGAGAATTCCCCCCCCAAATGGTCCCGTTCCGGCCGTATGCTACGTGCAGGGCACGGAGCGTGAAGCCCGGACAGCAGGCCGCTACGGACAAGTACGGTTGTAGTATCAGCCAGCGGCTCCCAGGCGCGCATGGCGGTCGCCGGCCACGCTCCAGGCCGCAGGATCACTGCCGCCAGGGGCGACTCGATTCGTGATTGACAGCGAAGCGGAAGTGTAGTTTAGTGTGGTCGCACGCAGAACCGACGAGCGGGAGCACCACCGGCTGCGCCGGGGCCGTCGCAGCAGACGGGAGCAGCGCATTGAGTGCCATCGAAGCCGACAATCTGGTCCGCACCTTTGGCGGCCTGCGCGCCGTCGACGGCCTGAGCTTCACTGTGGAAGACGGCGAGGTCTTTGGCTTTCTCGGGCCCAACGGGGCCGGCAAGACGACCACCATCGGCATGCTGACCGGCCAGCTCCGCCCCACGTCGGGCCACGCGCGTGTGGCCGGCTGCGATGTGGCGAACGACAGAAGGCGCCTCAGGCCGCGCATCGGCGTCGTCTTTGAGTGCCAGAACCTCTACGAGCGGCTGTCGGGCCGCGAGAACCTGGACTTTGCGGCCGCGCTCTTTGGCGTCGCTCCCAAGCGGGTCGACGAGGTGCTCGACCAGGTGCGCCTGCGCGACCGCGCGGCCGATAGCGTGCGCCACTACTCCAACGGCATGAAGCAGCGCCTGCTCATTGCACGCGCCCTGCTGCACTGCCCACAGGTGCTCTTCCTCGACGAGCCGACGCGTGGGCTCGACCCCATCGCCGCCCGCGAGATCCGCCGCGTGGTGGCCGACCTGGCGGGCCAGGGCGTGACCGTGTTCCTGACGACGCACTATATGGAGGAGGCCGATTGCCTCTGCCGACGCGTCGCCTTTATCGACCACGGGCGCATCGTGGCCGTCGACACCCCATCGCGCCTCAAGGTGGCCTACGGCCAGCGCTCGCTGCGCGCCACCCTGCGCGACGGCAGCGTGCTCGACCTGCCCCTCGACGACCCCGACAACGCCCGCCGCCTGGCCGAGCTGGCGGCGATGGGCCATCTACAAACCCTGCATTCGGCCGAGGCGACCCTCGAAGACGTCTTTGTCAGGCTGACGGGAAAGGGGCTCCTGGCATGAATCCACGTGCCGTCTGGACCATCTTCCGCAAGGACGTCATCGACGCCGTCAGGAACCGTTACCTGCTCATCACCGTGCTCTCGCCGGTCGTCATGGCCCTGATCTTCAAGCTGATGTTCGGCGCCACGACTGGCAACGTGCGCCCCATCACCATCGTGGCCTACGACCCGGGCCATTCGCGCCTGGTCGCCGCGCTGGAGGCGCTGCCCGGCATACAGCTCGTACGCACCGCGGCGGCGGCCGACGTGTCCGCGGAGGTAGAGGCGAGGCAGGCGGTGGGCGGGCTGGCGGTGCCCGCAGGCTTTGACGCCGCCATGGCCGCCGGCGAGCAGCCCGAGCTCACCGGCTACCTGAATCAGCAGCGCAGCCCGGCCGAACAGGAGGGCTGGGGCCAGGTGCTGCAGCAGCAGATCCGCGCTCTGGCCAACCAGCCCCCGCCGGCGCGCCTGTCGTGGGTGCGCGTGGCCGCCCCGGCACAGCCGCAGGCCAGCATGCAGGCACAGCTCGAGCGGATGCTCTTGATCGTGCTCCTGATGATGGCGCTGACCATGACCGGCGGATTGGTGGTGCCGCTCTTGCTCGTGGAGGAGAAGGAAAAGCACACGCTGCCCTTCCTGCTGCTCTCGCCGGCCGGCGCGGCCGACGTGGTGGCGGGCAAAGCGTTGACGGGGCTGCTCTACGGGGGGGCGACTGTGGCGGTGTTGCTGCTGCTCAACCGCGACAGCGTGGCCAACTGGCCGCTGACCGGCCTGGCGGCGCTGCTGGGGGCGCTCCTGATCGTGGCCGTGGGGCTGCTCTTGGGGGTCGTGTTCAACAACACCATGCAGGTGAACACCTGGGCCAGCCTGGTCGTGCTGCTGATGCTCGTGCCGAGCTTTGTGCTGCCGCTGGGGCTGTCGCCCGGCCTCGCCGTGGCCATGCACGCCCTGCCCACCTACTACCTGATGCAGGCGCTCGACTTGAGCCTGGCCGGAGGCGCACCCCTCGGGCAGGTGGCCGCCAACCTGGGCGCGCTGGCCGCCAGCGTCGCCATGGCCTTCACCGCCGTCGCCTGGGCCCTGCGCCGCCAGGAGCGCTGACGAGGCCGAGCACCACAGAGTGTTCATGCAACCCCTGTGCCTGATCTGAGAATGCTCCCAGGCGCCGTAGCCTAGCCCCTTGTGGGCGTTTTCATGCGCGGACGACTGGCAATCTCGGCAAGGTCTCCCATGCCAAGGCTACCGGCCCGCCTCCGCCGCATAGCGTGCCTGCAGCCGGCCGCCCCAGGCGCTCAGCCGGCGGCCCAGCCCAGCCAGCGCCCGGCTGAGCAGCCGCCGGCCTACCCCATGCCGCGCCGGCAGCGCGGCGCACAACCGCGACATGTCGGCCTCGCGCCGCAGCTCGCGGCGGCGTTCCTCTAGCTCCAGGATGTCCCGCATGGTGACCATGTCTGCACCTCCAGATGCATGGCGCACCCAAGGCAGGCCGTACCAGTGGGCCCCAGGAGCTGCCTGGTGCATGTTAACGTGTCTACTGCCCGAATGGGCACTATCATTATACTACAGATTATCAATATGTCCAGTCAAAACAGTCTTCTGACTGCAGCTCTGACCCAGCCATGGCCCCGGCCAGCAAGTCGCTGCTCATGGCCGGCTTCAGTTCCTGCAGCTATTGGCAGCGATTGGCCGGCGATGAGCGCCGATACCGCACAGCGCGCTCAGCCTGCCATCGCCATGTCGCGTGCGCTCAGCCCGCTGCTTGATGCCGAGGAGCATGCGGCGCTGCATGACGCAGGAGGCCGGCTCCAGCAGAAGGCGCATCAGCGCGGCCAGCCAGCGCTGCGGCATGAGATTGGCCCGCATGCGTACGGTCAGGCGCGTGGCCCAGGCACCGGCTCTTCCAGGACAAATGTCCAGGTGCCGTCGGTGGGCACGCCCTCCTGCTCGCCGCCCGGCTGCAGCGAGCCGCCGAGCACAAGCAATCGCCCCGGCTCCACCGTTTTGACCGTCACGCCAACGCCGCGCCAGAAGGGCACCGTATCGCCGGGTTGCAGGTGCTGCAGTTCGGGGATGATGCGGCCGGCGTTGTGGATGTCTACAGAAACGCTCAGCGTGCATCTCGCGTACGCTGCGAACTGCGCGGCCAGCAGTCTCAGCAGGAGGGGATCGGAGCAGGCGTCTACGATAGTTCCGCCACGGCCGCCTGCAGGTGCTCCACCTCGCCGGCGATATCGTACTCCGACCGGGCCTGGTCGAGCAGCGACAGGTAGAAATGCACCAGCTCATTGATGGCCTGGCGGCTGAACTCGCAGTACGAGCGCAGGATGACCTGCTGCTCGGGGTCCGAGAGGTAGAGCGAGGCCCGCTTCGAGCCGCGCACCACGGCACCCTGCCGGCTCGCCGCCGCCGAAAAGATGGCCGCGCGCATGCGCTCCATCACGAACTGGTAGTTGAACACGTCGCCGCGCGCGTGGGCCTTGACGGCGTGGTTGAGGTCAAAGGGGAAGGTGATGAGCTGCGCGGCCATATCGCGTCTGACCTCCTCGCGGCGCCGCACCCAGTCGAGCCCTTCGAGCTCGCGGCTGAGCTTGCCGCTGCGGTCAAGGACGATGCCGAACCTGGCCCCCGGCATCAGCTCGCTCACGTACTGCAGCCGCCCGAAGAATATGTCGAGCTCGAGCCCGATTGGTGGGAACTGGGTCTTGCCGTAGAGCAGCGAGGTCATGCGGCTGTGGTCCCAAGCCTTCTCGAGCACGTGGATAGGTTCGCCCACCGCCTGCGCGAGCCGGCTGCGCAGAGCGTAGGCCCGATCGAGGTCCGTCTCGGCGTTGCCGGTGGCCACGCCCATGTCGATATCCGAGAACTCGTCCCAGGTGTCGGTGACCAGCGACCCGCCCAGAAAGGCGCCCTCCACGCTCGGCTCGCCTTCCAGCTCCTTGACGATGCGCTCGACGACCTGATGCCATTCCATCGCCGTCTTCCCAACCGGGGCAGAGTGCGGGCCCGGCCGGCCTCCCTGCAGCCTACCGGGCCCACAAGCATCCGTGAGCCCTGCCGCCTATAAGCAAGGTCGGGGCCACCACTCAAGCCCCCCTGCCGTCTCCCTTGCGAGGGGGATTTGGCCAGGGCTGCGCCGAGCCCGCCCGATTCCCCCTCGCAGGGGGAACGGTAGGGGGGCCCGCCCCTACTTGCGGTACGTGGAAAAGCCCACGGCGCGGTAGATCCCGCAGGAGCCGGTCGCCGCGGTGAGGAGCAACACGGCCCCCACCGCCGACAGGGCGCCCACGAGCCAGGGCCGCCGCCATACGGCAAAGGGCCGCATGGCCGCGCCGATCAGGAGCACCCCCAGCCCTGCGCGGATGATGCGATCGGCCGTGCTCTCATTGCGCTCGGGCATCGCGCCACCTCCTCAGGCGAGTTAGGCGAACCTTGCGAGGGTTCGGAACCCTCGCAAGGTTCGCTCAGCTCCCCTGCGTCAGCAGTTCGCCCAGGCGCTTGCGGTCAAAACCCACCACCACGTTGCCGTCGATCACGATCACCGGCACGCCGCGCTGCCCCGAGGCGTTGATCATCTCGGCCGCCGCCGCGGGGTCTTCAGCCACATTGCGCTCCACAAAAGGAACGCCGCGCTGCGAAAGAGACTCTTTCGCGTAATCGCAGTACGGTCAAGTCCTCGTCGTATAGACCGTCACGTCCATGATGCCTGTCTCCCTCTCTGAACGGTGCGCGAGAAGCCTCGCTCAGCCACATTATACCCCGCCCTGTGCGCAGCCGGCAACACCGTTCTCGAGCGGGTGTCACTGCTCAGCCTGTCATTGCGAGTATCCCATGCCGCCGCGAGGCACGTGCAAGCACAGAGACTACTGCTGTCATTGCGAGGAGGCCGCAGCCGACGAAGCAATCTCCACGTCGCGATCGGGTGCTGGCGCACTTGGGGATTGCTTCGTCGGCTGCGGCCTCCTCGCAATGACAAACGGGAAGTTTCTCAACAGCAGGTTACTGCCGCATTTGACAGCTTGCCCTCGGCTGGCGTAGAGTAGGCTACGTATCATCAGGCTGGAGGACACTGCCATGCCGTTCCGCACCATCGACCTGTCGGCCGTGCGCACCTACCCGCTGGCCGGGCGCGCCAGCCTGGTGGCCGTCGAGGACCTCGTGGCGCCGGATGCCGCGCCGCCGCCCTTCGAAAACCCCGAGCTGGCCGAGGTGGCCGGCCGCATCGCCGCCGCGCGCCTGACGGGCCGGCCGGTCATCTGGTCGCTCGGCGCGCACGTGGTCAAGCGCGGCCTGGCGCCGCTGCTCATCGACCTCATGGAGCGCGGCGTCGTCACCCACCTGGCCTCCAACGGCGCGGCGACGATCCACGATTTCGAGATCGCGCTCACCGGCCACACCAGCGAAGACGTGGCCACGAGCCTGGCCGACGGCAGTTTCGGCATGGCCGAAGAGACCGGCGCGCTGATGAACGGCGCCGTCCGCGCTGGCGCGTGCGACGGGTTGGGCCTCGGCGAGGCGCTGGGCCGCCTGCTCGCCACCGACGCGCGCTTCCAGTTCCGCGAGCGCAGCCTGCTCGCCGCCGCCTACCGCCTGGGCCTGCCCTACACTGTGCACGTCGCCATCGGCACCGACATCATCCACCAGCACCCGGCCTGCGATTTCGCCGCGCTCGGTTGGGCCACAGGCCGCGATTTCGCCATCTACACCACGTCGGTGAGCGGGCTCGAAGGCGGCGTGTTCTGCAATTTCGGCTCGGCGGTGATCGGCCCCGAGGTCTTTTTGAAGGCGCTCGCCATCGCCCGCAACCTGGGCCACACCGTGCGCGCCTTCACCACCGCCAATTTCGACCTCGTGCCCCTCGCCGGCGATTACCACCGACCGGTCGGCGACGACACCGTGGAGTACTACTACCGGCCGCGCAAGAACATCGTCAACCGGCCGGTGGCCCACGGGGGCCGCGGCTACCACATCACCGGCGACCATCGCGCCACCATCCCCAACCTGGCCGCGCTGGTGCGCCGGCAGCTCGGCGACGCGCCGCTGCCGCCCGCGCCGCTCCTGCGCGCCGACCTCGGCCCGGCCGAGGCCCTGGCCGAGCTCTCGCCCCAGGCCGCGCAAGAGCTCAACCGCCTGCTCGAGCGCGCGCCCGATCTCGCCGCTGTGGCCGAGGCGCTGGCGCAGGCCTTTCGCGCGTTGCGGCTCTGCTTCCGCGCCGGGGGCACGCTCTTTATCTGCGGCAACGGCGGCTCCATGGCCGACGCTCTGCACATTGCCGGCGAGCTCGACAAGGCGTTCCGCCTGCCGCGGCCCGTCCCGCCGCACCTGAGTGAGCGGCTCGCGGGCCTGCCCGGCGGCGCCGCTCTCGCCGCGCACCTGCAGCAGGGGCTGCGCACCATCGCCCTCGGCGCCAACCAGGCGCTCACCAGCGCCATCGAAAACGACAGCCCCGAGCGCGCCCTGGCCTTCGCCCAGGAGCTCTACGCCCTGGCCCGCCCCGGCGACGCCCTGCTGGCCATCAGCACCAGCGGCCGCGCGCAGAACGCCATCAACGCCGCCACCGTGGCCCGCGCCCTGGGCCTCACCGTCATCGCCCTCACCGGCGCGGCCGAGAGCCCGCTCGCCGCCGCGGCCGGCGTGGCCATCCGCGCCCCCTCGCGCGATACGCCCGAAGTGCAGACCTATCACCAGCAGCTCTACCACGCCCTGTGCCTCATGCTCGAGGCCGATGCCTTTGGAGGGTGAATGTTCAGTTGAACGGCATCGGTTCCAGCGAAGCTTGGCCGCAAACCCACGAGGAGATGCACCGCAGAGGCGCAGAGGACGCAGAGGATTCCCTATCCTCTGTGCCCTCTGTGCCCTCTGTGGAGCAGAACCCCGTTTTCATCGCTTGTGGTGCCCCTGAGATCATGAAGTCCGGTCTGAAATGAGGCTCCGATTCACCACAGAGCACAGAGAACACAGAGATTGCTCCTTATCCTCTGTACCCTCTGTGGTCTCTGTGGTGAGCCTCGTTTTCATCGTGCGTTGTGCCCAACTGGGCATGGGGGACTGATCTATTAAGGTGCCTGGCGGGCCACCTGGGAGGTGCGCGTTGACCACGCTGCTGCCGCGCGCGCGGCTGGCCGAGCTGCTCGAGCGCTGCGGGTCGCTCGCCATCGGCGTGCTGGGCGACTATGCGCTCGACAGCTACTGGACCGCCGACATGGCGCGCGCCGAGCTCTCGCGCGAGGCGCCGCTCTACAACCGCCCCATCGTGCGCGAGCGCTACACCCCCGGCGGCGCGGCCAACGTCGCCTGGAACGCCGCCGCCCTCGGCGCCGATGTGCACGCGCTCACCGTGCTGGGCGGCGACTGGCGCGGGGACCTCCTGCGCCACGCACTGCGCGAGGCCGGCGTGCGGCTCGAGGGCGCGCTCACCGGCGACGGCTGGGCCACGCCCCTCTTCGGCAAGGTGCTGCTCAGCGGCCACGGCCACGAGCAAGAGGATGCCCGGCTCGATTTCGTCAACACGCAGCCCCTGCCCGCCGCGGCCGAGGGCGACCTGCTCGCCGCGGTGCAGGCGCTGCTGCCGCGGCTGCAGGCCGTCATCGTGGCCGACTATTCGCCCGTGGGCGTGGTCACGCCGCACCTGCGCGAGGCGCTGAGCGACCTGGCCGCGAGCACGCCCAAGGTCGTCTTTATGGCCGATTCGCGCCACGACCCGGCCGCCCTGGCCCACATGGCGCTCAAGCCCAACGAGGTCGAGGCCGCGCGGGCGCTCTTCCCCGGCCGCGACGCCGCCGCGGTCACGCCCGAGGAGCTCGCCGCCGCCGCGCCAACGCTGGTCGCACGCGCCGGCCGGCCGGTCTACATCACCCTGGGCGGGCGCGGCTGCCTGGTCTGCACCCCCGGCGGCGCCACGTACCTGCCCGCCGTGCCGGCCGACGCGCCCAGCGACCCCGTCGGCGCGGGCGATACCTTTGTCGCCGCCGCGGCCGCCGCGCTCGCCGCCGGCGCCACGCCCACGGAGGCGGGGCAGCTCGCCAGCCTGGCCGCCGCCGTCACCGTGCGCAAGCTACGCGTCACCGGCACGGCCACCCCTGCCGAGATCCTGGCGCGCTACGACGCCCTGCCCCAGGCGGCGCCATGGCCGTAGACCGTTCCCCCTGGCTGCGCGTGCTGCGCCCCGCCGCCCTGCCGCGCCCCATGCCCATCGCCCACGCCTTCTTCGATATGGACGGCACCCTCTCGCTCTTGCGCCAGGGCTGGGAGCAGGTCATGGTGCCGCTCATGGTCGAGGCCATCGGCGGCGCCGGGCCGGCCGACGCGGCCATCGAGCGCGAGGTGCGCGAGTATGTGGACCGCTCCACCGGCCTGCTCACCATCGAGCAGATGCGTTGGCTGGCCGCCGCCGTGCGCCGCCACGGCCGCGCGCCGGCGCTCACGCCCGCCGCGTACAAGGCGCGCTACCTGGCGCGGCTGATGCAGCCCGTACGCACGCGGCTCGCGGCCCTCGCCAGCGGCAGCGCCACGCCCGCCGAGCACATGGTCGCCGCAGCGGCCGGCTTGCTCGCCGGCCTGCAGCGCCGCGGCGTCACCCTCTACCTGGCCAGCGGCACCGATCATGCCGACGTCGTGCGCGAAGCGCAGGCGCTCGGCCTCGACCGCTACTTTGACGGCCGCATCTACGGCGCGCTCGACGACAGCGACGCCAACGCCAAAGACCGCGTCCTCGCCCGCATCCTCAGCGAGCACCGCCTCGCCGGCCCCGAGCTCCTCGTCGCCGGCGACGGCCCCGTCGAACTGCGCCACGCCCGTGCCTGCGGCGCCCTGGCCCTCGGCGTCGCGTCGGATGAAGTGGCGGGCCGGGGCTGGAACGAGCACAAGGTGCCCCGGCTCGCAGCGGCGGGGGCCGAGCTGCTCATCGCCGACTATGCCGAGCACGAGGCGCTGGTGGAGATGCTGTGCACGGCGTAGGGACCGGGGGCGGTTCACGAACCGCCCCTACGGGTGGTGCGGCGGGATGGGTTCGTTTTGTGAATCCACGATGCGCATGGTTGGCGGCGAGGGTTGGGCGTGGGCGCCGGCCGGGGCGGGGAGACCCCGCCCCGGCCGGGCGTCGGGCGGGATGGGTTCGTTTTGTGAATCCACGATGCGCATGGTGGGCGGCGAGGGCGCGAGGAGTCATGTGTTTGGGCATGGCAGGCTCCGTACCGCGTGATGCGTGAAACATGATGCGTGACGTACCTGTTCGGGCTGCATGAGCCGGCGGCGAGGGATGAAGCGGCGGAGTAGCGCGGACGACGTGAGACGCAGGCGGTGCGGCGGGCGATGAAGCAGCGGCGCAGGATGTGAGCCGGCGAGTATGCGGTTGGCGGGCCTGGGGCGGGACCAGCACAGATGTGCTAGGCGCACGATAGCATACATTCCGGGTTCTGTCAATAGGCCGCGAGCGGCGCGACGGTGAAGATCTGGTGAAGCTTTGGGCGGCGGCAGGGCCGGCAGGGGGCCGCCCAAGGGTTGTCACGGAGTCGCTGCTCAGCCTGTCATTGCGAGCCGCAGCGAAGCAATCCCCAGCCATGCGCGTCACAGCTACGTTGGAGATTGCTTCGCTGCGGCTCGCAATGACAGGCTGAGCAGTTGCGTCACGGGGGCCTGGGGCGGCCCTGTAGCCAGGTCCTCACCCGGCCTGCAGGTCGCGCTGCAGCTCGGGCGGGAAGGCGCCGCTGATATCCTGCAACTGGCCGGGGGTGATGGCATCGCGGAGGGTGCTGGCGACGGCGTGCGCCGCCTGCGAGGCCCTGGGCCGGTCCTCGGGGCGCAGCACCGTGCGCAGATGCTCCACCAGCGCCTGCATCTCGAGCGGCCCCTTCCGCCTGGGGCTGGTCGACGGGCTCTGCACCGTCTCCTTGAGCCCCCTGGGCAGTTGGCTGGCCAGGTCGGTCGCCTCGTCGTCGGGCAGGGCATCGCGCAGGTCGGCCAGCGCCGCCAGCGTCACCGCCTTGGCCTGGCCTTCGTCAAGCCCGGAACGCTGCTTCACGGCATCGAGGAATTCCTTGCGGTCCACTAGGCCACACCTCCTGGGCCGGCAGAGGTCCGGCCCACAGCGGCGGGCAGCAAGCCGCGTGCCAGACACCATGCCCCCTCGGGCACCACAAGCGATGAAGACGGGGCTTTTCACCACAGAGGACACAGAGGGCACAGAGGATAGGGAATCCTCTGTTCTCTGTGGTGCATCGGAGCCCCATTTTCGGATCAGGCCAGGAAGGCTTGGCCTCAGCTTTCACGTTGGCCGAGGTCGTCCTCGTAGAGCGCGCGCAGCTCGGCGAACCTGGCGTCGGGCTCCAGGGTCAGCGCTGCGACGTGGTCGAGCTGCGCCAGCTCCTCGGGCGGGTAGGGCGCCTCGGGGCCGTGCATCAGGCGCCACGCGTCCCAGGGCAGGATCTCCAGCTTGTTGAGCGCCAGGAAATCGCGCACCAGGTCGCCGCCCACGAACCAGAGGCCGTGCATGTCCATGATGCCGAAGGAGTCGGGGTCGGCCGCGCCGGTGCGGCAGAGCTGCCAGGCCGCGCCGCCGGTCACAAAGCGGCCGGGCGGCATGTCGAGGGGGTCGAAATCCATGCCCAGGGCGCGGCACTGGAAGGCATCGAGTTGGGCATCCACCATCACCCAGCGCCCCGCAGACTCGCTCCAGTACTCCACCACCCAATGGTCCTCATAGTGGTTGGGCAAGAAATAGGTGCCGAAACCGCAGCGGGCGCGCGCCGGCACGCCCTGATGGCGCAGCATGGCGCAGAGCAGCACGGAGAAATCGCGGCAGTTGCCCACCAGGCGCTGCTCCGGCGGCCGCGGCTCGGTCAGCGGGCGGGGGTCCAGGCTGAGGATGCGCGCCAGCTTGGCGTCCACCGGGCGCAACTGCACCTCGGCCTGGCGCTCTTCGCTCAACTGCACGCCATAGCGCTCGGCCCAAAAGATGTGCAGCAGCAAGCCCTGCACGCAGGCCACGAGGCCCGGCACATCGCGCGGCAGGCCGGCGAAGAGTGCGGCGTGCGCGCCGGGGCTGGTGTAGCGGCCGGGCGCGGCATAGTAGGCGAGAGTATCGGCGGTCGATGACGGCATCGGTGTCCTCCTTGGACGAGCGCCGGATGGGCGTGTGGTTGCGGGCCGGCGCGGCGCCGTTATGCACAGCATAGCACGGTTCCAGGCGAAAGGCAATGGTCTTGCGATATCGTACCACACGGTGACGTGCGGGGTGGCGGGGGTTTGGACCACGAAAACGCGAAAGGGGGTGCGCGGGGCTTGGAGCATGAAGGAGGCCGGCGGGTCAATCACAGTGGAGGAGATAGCCGGGCCGGGTTGCCCAATGGGTATATCCCATTTGCCGTGGGATAGCCCGAGGCTTTACGGCAGCCTCGGGCGGTGGCTGCACCAGACGCCCCCAGCCCGCACCTCGCCGCATGCGCCACCCGCGCATCTGCCGGCGGCGGGTCGAGCAGGGTCTGGTAGGGGCGGCCGCTCTCCATGGCCTGCTGGATGGCGTCGTAGACTTCCAGGATCACGCGCTTGGTGCGATACTCCCCGTACGCCGCGACGTCCTTGCGCTTGACGATGGGAAAGGTCTCCATGATATGGTCGACGGCGCCCTTGGCGATGCCGTAGAGGTTGTACGTCAGAGACGTGCACGAGCAGGTCTCTGCGTGATGCCGGCACTTTGCGTCCTTCGCGCTCCAGAGCCGCCCACAGCGCCGGCACTGCCCGCGGCTCGGCCGCCGGGGCATGAGGCCACGAATGGCACGAATGCGCACGAAGCATTCCGGCAGGCTCCCCGTTCGGGGCCACTCGTGTCATTCCTGGCCAGCCCCGTCGACTCTGTGGGTCACGCGCTCAGCGGCTGTAGCCGAACGCCTGCGACTCCGCCGCCGCGCCGAGCGAGCGATAGAGCGCGATGGCCCCAGGGCTGTAACCCGTGATATGCGCGCGCTCCAGGCCCATGTTGCGCAGGCGAGCCAGGCACTCCTCGATTACCGCCCGCGCCAGGCCGCGCCGGCGGTAGTCGCTGGCCGTGCACACGCGCTCGATATCGGCCTCAGCGTTGCGGGCGTCGATCAGCGCCTCGCAGCCGGCCACCAGCCGTCCGCTGGGCGCCATGACACACAGGTCCGTCGGCGCATGGTAGATCGGGCCATCGTGCGTATGGTCGTGCAATTCGATCTCGCGGCGCAGCTCTTCCGTGCTGACCTCGCGCCGATCCTGGAACGCATCGTCGCGCAGGAGGCGCTGCGCGAGATAGTCGGGGTGCGTCGCCATGTCGACGATGGTGAAGCCAGGCGGCAGAGGGAAGCGCGGCGCCGGCTCGGCTGTCAGGTCGAAATGCTGCGTGTAAAAGGTCGACTCACGCTTGAAGCCGTGCCGCTCGAGGACGGCAGCCTCCACCGTCTGCAGCACCGCGATCTCGGTCGACGGGTGCGGTCCGCGGCCGCCCCAGTGGCCCAGCACCCACTGCAGCATCTCTTCGTAGAGGAAACGATAGCCCGGCGCCGTGATGATGGCAAAGCCCTCGTCGCCATCCTCCGAGATGGCCACGCCGGCGAGCTCGTCAAAGCCGTCGAACCAGAGGCTCGCGTTTTTCTCACAAAAGCCGCCCACCGCCGTCTTGCTTGGGTACAGCCCGTACTTCCAATCGACGATGCGTCCCAGGCACCACGTCGAGCGCGCGCGCACATAGTCACGCTGCTCCACCATGAATCGGCAGAGCCGCCGGAAATCGCCCGCTTCCTCGCTATAGTCCCGCCGCGCCGTTCGCATGCCCTGTGTCCCCTTCCCCATGAGCGCTCCTGTGAGGAGTATAGGCGAAGGGCGCGCGGCCACAAAATGGGGCGGGGCACTTGCACACGGTCCTGTCCTGTGGTACCATCAAAGGGCATCGCTCGGGCCGGTGGCGGAATGGCAGACGCTGCGGACTTAAAATCCGCTGGGCGGTAAGCCCGTGTGGGTTCGAATCCCACCCGGCCTACTACGGGTAGTAGTCCTTCCGCTCTACACCACTAGATGTAGGGGTATGGCGGTCAGGGCTGCCAAGAATGCCCCCGAATCGTGATGCTGTAATGATGCTGTAATGATGCCGTCACACTTTTGTTCTAGTAACAGAAAACCCGCGCCTGGCAGTTTGCACCAGAACGCGGGCTATGCTACACTTCCTCCGCCTTTGGTGCTTATACCACCAGGGCCATGGGCCTGGCCGTTCGTGCGGCGCAGGCCCGCTTTCCTGCCTAACCAGTATAGCCCAGAAGGCCAGGAGGGCCAAGTCGGCCTACGGCCACTCGCGGCCACCCTGGCCGGCTGGCACGCGCTGGCAGGCCCCAGGCGCCGACAAGCGCAGGCTAGCGCCGGTTTCCTCGCCGGCCTACTCCCCCTACCCTATTTCGCGGTCATACGAGCCCGCCTGCCGGCGCGGTCTCGGCGCATCTCGCGCTAGAGATTTTGACTCCCCCTTCCCCTCGCGGCGCTCAGCCATCTCTCTAGACTGCCCGCCAGTCCTAGGTAGTCGGCCAGCTCGCGGGCCATCGGGCTGGCCAACCATTCGCGCGCTTCCGCCGGGTTCCCCGGCCCGTCCCGCTTGGGCCACCGGCCCCGCTTTGCATCGCGCGCCGCCTGCAGCAAGACTGCCGCCGCCAGGCGCCGCCAGGGGTCATGCGCCTCAGTCGGCGCGGCGCGGTAGAGCATGCTCGCCCTCGCGATTCTGGCAAACCCGTACAGCAAAGAAAGTAGGGGCCGCACCGGTCGCTATGTGGCGTCCTGAAGATTCGCGCCCCCCTGGCCCCCAGCGCCTACATCCAGCACCGCCGGCAACCAGTGGGGTCGCCGGTAGCGGTAGCGCCCCTTGACCAGCGGTAAACTGAGCATGGCGCCATCCGCAGCGTATGTCATCCACGATGTAGGCACCAGCTTCACTGCGCCGCTCTGCAGCAGGTCCGAGACCGCCCCGGCAAACGCATCATTGACGCCGCTCCACAACACCACGTTCTCATTGTCGCCCAGGGTCGCGCAGCCGTCGCCGGCCATTCCCTCGCCTAGCAGGCGCTCAAGCTCCACAAAGCTCACATAGCGCCGCTCACGCACCAGATCAAGGATTCGTTGCTTCATGCAATCATCTCCTCGCGCTCCTCGCAGAATGAGCAGCATGGCCGACCATCGGCCGCCCGGCGCAGGGTAGGTGCGCCACACGTTGCACAGTCTGCGAGATCACCTGTTGTCCCCACCGTGCCACACCTCGTTTCCCTCGTTTCCATCATTCCCCTCGTTTGCATGTGAGGGTCGGGGTCATCATGTTGCAGCTCCGCATGTGTTGCAGGCGCTTGCTGTTGCGGATCTGAAAAGTCCACGCCATGAGCGTCGGCAAGGCGTCGCAGATCACGCGAGGTCACAGCCCACCCCCGCACGCCCTTTTTCCCAACCCACACCCTTTCTAGGCGCAACCTGGACAGTGCTTTGCCTACGGTACGGTTGTTGATCCAGTCGCCGTCAGCGTCCTCTTCCTCAGCAGCCAGCTTTGTCGCCGCCGTGATTGCACTCGTTGCCATCTTGTATTGCCGCTCTGCCATACCCTCGGTAGAAACGAGGGCAACGCAGGTAACGAGGGAAACGAGGGTAGGATCGCCGCCGTCGGCTTGGCCGACCAGGTTCACCAGCGCCTGCACCACCAGCCGCCCCAGGCCGGCCTGCTCCAGGTCGCGGCGTTCGGCCTGGTAGCTCTGGGCCAGGGCGTGCATGCGGTCGAACAGGCCGTCTGCGCCGCGCTCTTGCAGCCACAGGGCCACGGCCAGGATCGCCCGCCAGGGTTCCAGTGTCCGGCCCATCAGCGCACATTCCGCACCGACTCGCTCATCATAGGCAGGCAGGTCGGGCAGGCAGGCCAGGCCCAGGGCCCACAGATCGGCCAGCAGCTTCTTGCGATCATGCGGCCAGCGGCCATACTCAAGGGGGTCGCTGTTCGCCCTGCCCCGGTCGATGGTGCGCACCAGGGGCACGACGATGCTACGCGATGCCAGCACCGCATCAGGCACGTTGATTGCGGAGAAGAGGCGCGGGCAGTAGGTAGAGACGTGGCGCGTTACCCAGGTGCGGTCACCGGCAGGCTCCTTCATGGGCACAGTGGAGCCCCGGCGGTTGCCGGCCAGCAAGAGGGTGCGCTTGTCGGGGTCGGATTTCCGGGGGTCGGCCAACGCTTCAGCATCGTCGAAGCCGAGCGTGGCGCCATAGTCGGCCAGGTCGCGCAGGGCCGCAAAGGTCCCGCCGCTTTGGATCACGTGGCCCAGGTAGGCGAGCTCGCAGATCAGCACAAGGAGTTGCGTTTTGCCAGAACCGGTGTCACCGTTGGGCCACAGGTAGCCGAACACTTGAAAGGCGTCCTGCAGCCAGGTGGCCAGGATGTAGGCGGCCACCATCTCGGCCATGGTGCGCTGCTCGGCCAGCGACCGGTCAAAGTCTATGAATCTGTCCACCACGTCGGCCACGCGCCCGAACACGGCCACCGGGTCGGGCCGCTGGCCTGCGCGGTAGGCCTTGACGCCACGCGCGGCCCACGCCTTGGCGTCGAGCACCGGCTCTGGCAGCGCAACGTCGATGCCCAGGTCTTCGATGGGCCGGTCGCCGCCCTCGCCGAAGATCAAACCGTCGTTGCGGATCACGAACAGGCGGCGCTCTTTCGTCACCAGCGGGGGGTTTAGCTTGATGATCTGCCCGGTCTTTTCGTCCAAGCGTTCGCTCACCGTCGTCTGGGTCCACAGCCAGGTCGCCGCGTAACTGCGGCCATCGATCAGGGCCAGAGGCCGGCGCATGCTGAGCGGCGCTTCATCCAAGAGTTCTACCACCGGCGCAGCAGCGCGCGGCAGGGGCCGGGGTGCTTCGATCAGGGCCTCCAGGTCGCCCACCGTGTGACCGCCGGCCAGAAAGTCGTCAACGCCCACCTTGCCGGTGCCGGTGGCCGGCAGGTACACCCGGCCCACAGTGGCGCCCTTTCGCTGCAGATGCTCAGTGAGGCGCTGCAGCGCCGCCTGTACGCCCGGCTTGCTCATCACATCCGAGTCGAAACAGATCACCACATCGCGATCATTCAAGGCGATGTAGTCAAAGTCGGCCAGAAAGGTCACGCCCCCGGTCGGGTTCTTGCCCAGGAATCCCCAGACGCCCAGGAGCGCCACGGCGCAGATGCCGCGCGATGCTAGAGCATCGGCCTTCTTCTGCCCCTCGGTAATCCACAGTCGTGCAGAGGGATCGGCCAGCATCGCCCGGCAGGTGGGCGGGCAGTCCAGCCGTGTGCCTGCGCCCTTGGGCGTTTCGTACTTGACCGCCTTGCCCTCGCCGGTCTTGCGGTCCCGCAGCACACGCGGGTTGTCGGGCCGGTACACGTGCATGCCATTCTGCCCATCGGTCGTCCACAGGGGCAGCAGCAGGCCCGGCGCCCGGCATTGCGAGGGGGCAAAGCCGAGTTTGCGCAGCTCGGCAGGGTCGTCGATGGTCCGGTAACCGCGCGCCTGGATCACCGCGTCAGCGATGCCCGATTCATCGCGCAGCATCTTCAGGTGTGCATCAGACAGGTTCATCGCCGCCCCCTACTCGAACAGGCTGGGCTGCTGCCAGCACGATGCCGCCACCGCCGCCGCCGACTGGACGACGCGCCAATACCCGATGGGTAGCGCGCGCTGCGGCCCGGCGCCACGGTCCAGAGCGAAGGACTTGGCGACGAAGGTTGAAAAGTCGGCGACATAGGTCGTCCCGGTCGCGCCGTCTTCCACCACCAGGCGGCGGGTCCCGGCCCGCTGCAGCTGGGCGATCACGCTTTCGTGAAACGACCAGCCTTCCGGTTTCAGCAGGCGTTCGCCGGGTGCAGCCCTGCGGTGGGCGACGCCATTTTCGACGTGCATCACCTGGCGCCCTTTGAAGTAGATCGGCGTCATTTCGGCGCCTCCTCGGCCTGGCGTTCCTGCGCGGGTTGCTCAGGTTCCAGCAAGCGGCGCTTCAGTGCATCCTCAATCATCAGCTGGCGCAGCACCTCGCCTGGCGTCTGGCGCCGCGCTCTCGCCAGGCGCGCCAGCAGGCGAACCTCATCTCTCGTGAACACCACTCGAGTCATGTTGCCCCTCCGACAAAAAAAGACTGGAGACAGACGGTTCTGCCCCCAGTCTACCACATCGGAGTCGGAGAATTGGCAACTCACCGATTTTGGCCGGTGCTACGCCCGCGATTAAGCATCAGCATCGAAGTCAACTAATTGCCAGGCATAGCGGTCGTAGGTTCGGGTGTCTGTGCGCGCCCGGCGACAGGCCTCCGTCTTCCCCGCGCCACCCTCGACAAGCTCACGGGCCTCTTTCACGCGATCCAGCGTGCCCCCTTGTGGACCCGCGGCCCGCGCAGGCAACTCTTCGGGCGCCGGGCGGCTGTCTGCCTCGGCGGCTTGCCCCGCCTGCCGTGAATCAGCATCCATCTCTATGGCCATCGCGTCTAGCTGAGCACGGCGCAAGACAGTGCTATAAGCCAGTTCCGGCCACTGGCGGTGCAGCTCTGAGAACACCCGCGAGAGAGCCGAACAATACCAGTCGCCAGTGTGGCCCGCGTGTACCCGCACGCCATTGTCAGTCTCGCGCACGATGAACCAGGTCTTTCCGCAGCGCCGCTCAGACCGCAACGTAACACCCTGGCCATCGCTCACCCGCCAATAGGTCGTCTCTGTTGTGGGCAGTTCTACGAACCCGTATTCGCCGCCAGGGTGCCGCGTTTCCACAACCGGCCCCACATCGCGCCTTTCGCCTGGCGCCGTTTCGCCAGTGAGTCGCGTCGCTATGTCGCGCACCGCATTCAGAGTCCGCCAGGCTCTTCCCTGGAATTGTCACCTCAAGCTCAGACATAGAAAAGGCCGCCTTTCCATTTTGCCGGTAGGCGGCCTTGTGGTACACTCAGCTTGTCGGTCCGCCCGCACCGGATTGACCACCGCCCCAGGTGTTAGCAGCACCGTGGGGCTTTTCCTTCGCGCATGAGTCTACATGATTCCACCGAAGTCCGCAAGTGAGTAGGAGCCCGGCCTGCACCGCGCCGGGCTCCAGGGTTCCTACTCCTCCTCTCCCACCGGCCCCGCCAGTAGGATGGGGCCAGCCCGCACGACCTCAGCCGGCTCCGCGCCATAGCGAGCTAGGAAGCGTGCACGCGCCCGCTCCGGGTCCATGTTGGCGTCAAACGCCAGCCAGAAGCCGGCCACGCGCGCCAGTGGCGCATGTAGGGCCAGCACGATCACGCCCTGGCCATCACGCGCCATCGCTCAGGGCCTCGTCAATGGTCAGTGGCCTGCCGAACCCGGCCTCCCTGCCTAACGCCTCGTAGTCGCCGCCCACGGCCAGGTCGGCCTCGGTGACCTCGCGCAGGGTGTAATGGTTAGGTTCACCCTGCCAACGGCTCCAGTCCTCCGTGTACACGAGCAGCCGGCCACCCTCTGCGCGGTACAGCGACTCGTCCACGCCGCGCGTGTCGGACAGGTACCCCCTGTCCGAGTAGCCGTATTCCGTGCGGCTGGCCACCAGCTCGCCCACGAACTCGACCGGGCGCAGGTCGTCGCACTGGCGGCCATTCACCACCACGACAGTGCCGATGTTGAGGACGACGGATTCCATGACCTCCTCCTTGCCCGCCATCGCGGGCCATCTATGCGCCCGCCGGCCCGGTCGCCGGCGTTGTCGCCTCATCACTTCGCGCCCAACACCCGCGCGATCGCCCGCGCGCCATCGTCCTGGCCGGGCAGGGCATGCGCATATACACTTGCCGTGACTTGGGTGTTGGCATGGCCCAGCCGGGCACTTACTGCCGGCAGCGGCAGACCTTCGGAAAGCAGCAGCGATGCATGCAGGTGGCGCAGGCCATGCGGGGTCATGCGCGGCAGGCCGAGCCGCGTGCACTCCCTGGCCAGGGCATGGGCTACATCGGCCTCATGCAGCGGTTTGCCTTTCGACGTAGTGAATACCAAATCGACGGCCAACCCGGCCAACACCTGGCGCCCGCGTTGCTGGCGCAGCACGGCCATAACCTCAGCCGGCAGACTGACGGCCCGCTGGCCGGCCTCTGTCTTGGGCGTGCTGAGCGCCCAGGCGCCGCCGATGCGCTGCAGGGCCTTGGTGACGTGAACGGCGCCCGCCTCAAGGTCCACATCGGCCCAGGTCAACGCGCGTGCCTCACCGGAGCGCAGGCCCGCAGCAATGAGCAGCAACCACAACGGGTATAGCCGATGCTGGGCGCTGCCCTCCAGGAAGGCGCCAAGTTCCCCGGCGGTCCACATCGTCTTGCGGGCCGGGGTGTGCTTGGGCACAAGCACGCGGTCACATGGGTTCTCCGCCAGCCAGCGCCATAGCACGGCCATCCGGCAGGCGCGATGCAGCAGAGCATGGCACTTCTCAGCCGCGCGCATGGCGCCGCGTGCCTGCAGGGCCGTGTAGAGACGTTGAATGCTGTCCGGGGCAAGCTTGCTCAAGCGCCTGTGGCCCAGCGCGGGCAGGACGTGGAGTCGGGCCGTCTGGCGGTAGTCGGCCACGGTGCGCGGCTTGAGGGTGGGCGCCGCTGCGCGCAGCCATTCGTCAATCAGGTCCGAGACGGTGCGTTTGCCAGGATCGGGCAGGCCGCCAGCTGCCTGCCGCTTAAGCTCGGCCAGCTCGGCCACAGCCTCACCGCGCGTCTTCCCGTAGACAGTGCGCCGCGTGCCATCTACTTGCAGCGATGCCTGCCATCTGCCATCTGCACGTCTAAAGACAGAACCCTCGCCTGATGCTCTGCGCGCCATCGCTACCCCTCCCGATGCTGCAAAGATGCTGTCAGGGGGTAGCCCTGACCGCCATGCCTACATCTAGTGGTCTAGGGATCTGTTTTCGCGCTCTGGCATACTACCTGTAGTGCCGGTGGCGGAATGGCAGACGCTGCGGACTTAAAATCCGCTGGGCGGTAAGCCCGTGTGGGTTCGAATCCCACCCGGCCTACTGAACCACAAGATGTAGTAGTGTCCTCCTTCGATGGCCCTATATATGGTGGTGCCAGGCCCTCCCGGCGCGGGAGGGCCTTTCCTTTCGCCCCGAAAAGTCCTGCGGACTCGGCAAGCTGCCGGCGGCCCAGATTCCAGCGGACTCGCCGGAGTTGTCCTGCGGACTCGCTTCGGAGCGGCTGCCCTGCCTCCTGTGGATTCGGCACTCAAGTCCTGCGGACTCGCCAACCTCGCACCCCATAGCCAATCGAGGAGGACACCAAATGGCCAAGAACACCAATCTCGCGACGATGCTCGAGGGCTACCGGCTGTACTGCATCGCGGAGGGCAAAAGCTCGCGGACCATCCGCTGGTACCAGGGCAAGCTCCACCTCTTCGCCGGCTACCTCGAAGAGCAGGGGCTGCCGAGCGACGTCGCCGAGCTGACCACCACCCACCTGCGCGCCTTCCTGGTCCACCTGATGGAGCAGGTCAAGGCCGACCAGAACAACCCGAAGAAGCCGACACAGGAGCGCTCGCTCTCCGCCAAGACGATTCAGGGCTACGCCCGCACGCTAAAGGCCTTCTGCTCCTGGCTGGCGCGCGAGGGCTACACCGCCGACAACCTGGGGCGGGCGCTAAAGATCCCCAAGGCGCCCAACACCATCGTGCAGACCTTCAGCGACGCGCAGATCAAGGCCCTGCTCTCGGTCGTTGATCAGCGCGGCCACAGGGGGTTCAGGGACTACTGCATGCTGCTCGTCCTACTGGACACAGGGATTAGGCTGTCGGAGCTGGTGGGCCTGCGGCTCGTGGACGTGGATTGGGAGCGCGGCGTGTTCAAGGTCATGGGCAAGGGGGCCAAGGAGCGCTTCGTCCCTTTTGGCGCCAAGGTGCAGACATCGCTCTGGAAGTACGTGCACAAGTACCGGCCGGAGCCGCTCCACCCGAGTGTTGACACCCTCTTCCTGCGCTCCAGTGGCGTGCCACTGCGTGGTGACGAGGTGTACAGGTGGATCAGGAAGTATGGAGAGAAGGCGAGCCTGGAGGGCGTGCGCTGCTCGCCGCACACCTTCCGCCACACGTTCGCGAAAAAGTTCTTGACGAACGGTGGCGATCTGTTCAGCCTGCAGAAGATCCTGGGCCACACGAGCCTGGAGGTCGTGCGGATGTACGTGCAGCTGACCTCAGAGGATGTGCAGGTGCAGCACCGGCAATACAGCCCGGTGGACCGCATCAAGTTGTGAACAGCATCCTTGAAGCGCCACGTGAGTGTGTCCTGCAGGCAAGCCCGTGCACAGTGCTGCGTTTGTGGGCATATCCTACGTTGGCTCTGCCGACCTGACCGGTGCGGCAATAGTGTTCGTCTACCCAATGGCCAGTCCCTTGCAGAAGCTGATTTGTTCGGCTATGCAGAAGCGCAATGTGACTCACGAAACATTTGCCGGGGTTCGCTCCAGGGATTTGCAGATATGCCAACTCGCTGCAGGACAGGCCCCGAACTGCTCAGTGAGCTTCGCGAGGAAGCGCCGCCATCAAACACACTATCCCCCAGCGAAGCAAAGCAGTGGCCGTGCGTGATATCGTGGAGTAGCGAGCGCTGGACGAGTCCCTGCGGGTTGAGTTGCGGCGCAGAGTTGGGCAACGGCGCGAGCACGATCTGCGGATGCTTGACCAACAAGCGAGAGTACTTCTCGATATGCAGATGAACGGATCATTGACGACTAGGCAGATGACGTCAGCCTCCGGGTAGGCCGGAGTGTCCTCGTGACCGATCTATCGCAGAAGACAATAGCTTCTTGGGTGGCAAGGGGCGCCGAAGACCCGAACCGCACACACTGACTCTTGGGTCAGGACTGAGCGGTTGTATGTCTGTCTTCGATGATGGGGCAAGTGGTATCGCAGTACTGGCGACGAGTCGACCTCCAGCGAGCAGAGTAAAGGTGATGCGTACGATCACTACCCTGCGCCAGGAGCAGCCGGGCTGATGACTCTGAAGCAGTGTGGCGCCACCATCGGACTATCGAGGACGGAAGCCACCATGTGCGCGACTGGACGCTGGGAAGGCCACGGCCAGATATGCGAAGGGAGGTTGCAGACCAGGCAGTGAAAGCCCGCGGGAGGCTGTTGCTTTCCAGGCTACGCTTCCACGGTCAGACCGTAAGGTGAATAGGCATTCGCGCAGCCCGCCAGAGCGCCTTGAGAGGCTATCGGGCCTGAGACACCCGCAGAATCTCAACGATACTTTTGGAATTGCGCCCCCATGTCCAATCAAATGATAATGGCACCAAGGGGCGATGGTTCTATCATTTGACAATGTAACCGGAGCCCAGCCCTCTCCTTTCATGCATCGATGGGTACTGCCAGCGTATCCAATACGTTCTCAGTTACGCCTGGAATGGCACAAGGCAGTGCGAAGAGTGCATCCAGATCAGCGTGGATCTCTCGTCGTAGTTGTCGAGGATTAGTCTGGCTATGCAGGGCGATCAGTGCATCCTTTCTTTCAGGGAAAATGCTCGGGGTGGCTGCCAGGCGGGCATAGGGCGTGCGTGCATCATCGAACGACCTGCGCAGACGCAAAGAGCCGTCGTCGAGGGTCTGGTACTCCTTGCGGCGTAAGCGCATCACCGGTTGGAACAGGTTGTAGTAGATCCACATCTTGTCGTACAGCGCGTTGAGGGCCCGAGTCTGTGCCACCGTATCGAGCCTCTGCTTGCCAAGATATGCGCGCACGAGTGAGTCGTTCTTCTGCTCAACGAAGCGGTTATCGTTCTTGCGCCAGGGCCGGCTGCGGGAGAGTGTCGCTTGGTGAACGCGCTCGCCCCAGAACTCGGGCAAGTGTGCATTGAAGAACTCGCTGCCATTGTCGGGGTGCAACTCCAGGACTGCGAAGGGTAGGCGCGTCAGAATGCGTTGGAAGGCATCCTGCATGGCGATGTAGCCACGTCCCAGGACAGCGACGCGCTCACTCCAGCCCGTCGCGACGTCGATCAGTTGCAGGGTGTGCACGTACGTGCCGCCAGTATCCGGTCCACAATGGTGCACCAGGTCGACCTCAAAGTGGCCAGGCTCACACTCATCCCAAGGGATGCGCCGCATCGGAATGTCGCGCGTGGCTTGGTTGGCCGCTTCCGGACGTCGATGTGGCAAGTGTGGCTCGTCCTGGGTGATGCGCTGCAAGATGCGCCGCACAGTGGGGATGCTGATTTGCCCCAGGCGCTCAAGCAGGCTTTGCGAGACCCGCAGCTCGCCGTGGGCAGCCAACTGCTGGGCCATCGCTACGAGGTTAGGCTGCAGCCGCTCAGCGCAGATGTAGTCGTAGCTTTCGGCGATCACACGCAATGCGTCATCCACCTCAGCGCCGTAGGTACGGCCCCGCTGTCGTTGTCGAGGCCGACGCTCGAGGCTGCCGAGCATAAGTCGGATCAGGGTCTTGCGCTCCAGGCCAGTCACCGCCTGCATCTCATCGAGCAGCGCCCCTCGGCCCTGGCGGTCAGCTTTCTTATAGCGCGGCCGCACAATACGCAGATACTTGCGACGTTCATCGATCGTCATCGCGTCCTGGTCGGGCATGGTCCCCTCCGGTGATATTATCATTTGAGAGAACCATACCACCTTCGGTGCTATTCTACATGATAGGACGGGGTGTAGTTCAGTTTTGGGGCGAGTTGTGGCATAATAGGGGCAAGACTTTAT
>ERZ795049.1998-NODE-1998-length-24925-cov-5.727181_pt1 | contig 24925 bp, 12 predicted proteins | sample MGYA00375133_ERZ795049 | MGnify/ENA primary metagenome ERZ795049 (study PRJEB30178, sample SAMN05720147) | activated sludge metagenome | isolation source: anaerobic digester from wastewater treatment plant | place: Japan | collected 2015-04-20 ... | reverse complement strand
CGCGCGCGCCGCCGCCGCCCCGCGGTTTCCCAAATGGGGGGCGCTGGCGGCCGCGGCCCTCGCCCTGGTGATCCTCGGCTGGGCCTTGTGGCATCCGGCCGCGTCCGCACGGGTCGGTCAACTGGATTTCATGAGCGGGGAATTCAGGCTGAGGGCCGCCGCGGGCGGCGAGCGGGCGCCGGGCGCCCTCGGCCCCGGGGATCGCCTCCACACGGCTCAGGACTGCGTCGGCTGGATCAGTCTGGGCGACGACCGGGAGGTGCGCGTCGCCGTCGCGCCCGACACCCGGCTCAGCATCATCGATCGGACCCGTCTGCAACTGGAGCAGGGACAAGTGTGGCTTGGAGTCGAGCCCGGCGGCGAAGGCTTTCAGGTCGCCACGGCGCAGGCCGTCGTCCGCGTCACCGGCACGCGGTTTGGCGTCGTTGTGGCGGGGGGAGCGACGCAGGTGGACGTGACGGAAGGAACGGTGCAGGTGGCGTCGCCGACGGGCAGGGTTGCACGGCTGGCGGCGGGGGAGACCCTGTCGGCAACGGCCGCGGGCGAGCTGACCGCGCCGGGTCCCCGCGCGGAGGGGCGCGAGCATCCCCGGTGGGTGACGACGGCCGCCGCGCTGGAGCAGGCCCACGCCAAGGCCCGCTACCTGCCGAGTGTCGGCGCGGCGCGGGAGTAGACTTCGAGATTCGAGAACGAGGGACGAATTGAGTGAGGGCGGAGGGACGGAAATGGGCGCGGGGGTGATTGACGGATCGGGGGGCGTGCCCCGATACTTGATCTAAGATCCAGACGCCGTTCCGAAACCGAGGGTTCCACGACCCGGACGGGAGGTCCAACGGTAGACAGTACGAGGCGTGGGCCGCTCCCCTGACGGCCCGGCCCGAGAGGAACGGATGCCGAGACCGAACAGGCGCTCCCTGCCCGCGCGAGGGCGAGGCGGATTGCACCGTTTTGCCACGGGGTCGAGGTGCGGGCTGACGCTGATTGAGCTCCTCGTAACGGCGGCGATCGTCGGCATTCTGGCGGGGATTGCGATGGCGAATTTTCAGCGAGCCCAGGTTCAGGCCAGAGTCAGCGCCGGCAAGAGCCAATTGCGGACGCTCGCCGGCGCCGTCGAGCGCTACTGCGTCGACTACGGGACCTATCCGACGCCCGCGCCGTCGTTCCCGGACGATCCGTTCGGGGTGGTGGCGGCGACGGCGCTGGCGAGTCTGACGACGCCGGTGGCCTACATCGCCGCCGATGCGCTGCGCGACCCGTTCGGCACGCTGCGGCTGCAAGCCGGTCCGCCCAGTTTCGGCGACCGGCCGCGGCTGACATCGGCCGATCCGTTCCGGCCGCCGACGCCAGGCTTCAACATGATTCAGTCGCTGCTTTTTTTTCACTATCCACGATTTTCCTACCTCATCGATCAACCGGCGATGAATGTGCACGGCTATGCCTCGGTCAGCGTCGGACCGGACCGCGCCGACTCCTTCATCGTCTACCTGCCCTTCCCTTCGCATCTCCCAGCCGGAGCCTCCCATTACGGCGTCAACACCGCCGCCGATACGGTCTATGATCCGACCAATGGAACGGTCAGCGGGGGCGACATGGCCTGGTTTGGCGGCCAGCTCTCGCGCGGCGGGCTGATCGGCGGAGCGCCGTGAGGATTTTCCGGGGCGCCCGGTTGGTTTTCATCCCCCGCGGCGCGAGCGGTGGGATTTGGTATCGGTTCCTCCGGCTGCTGCGCGGGGTGCTGCTGGCCGGCGCGCTGGGAATCGGCCCGGCCGGCGCGGCCGACGAGTTCGTCTGGCGGCCGGATTCGCCGATCAAGGATATTGCGTCGCCCGGCCTGGTCGCGTCGCACGCCGCCGCGGCCGACTTTACGGGCGACGGCCTGACCGATCTGGCCGTGACGTATGCCTTCAGCGAGCAGGTGCGGCTGTATCGCGGCGACGGCGAGGGGGGCTTCAGCGAATACGGCCAGCTCGAAGTCGGGATTCATGAGGGCGCCGGACGCGACCTGCCGCGCCAGATCGTGATCGAGGATTTCGACGCCGACGGTTTCCTCGATCTGGCGATTCTCTGCTCGGGCAACCCGGATGTTCATGCGCCGCCGTCGCTGGGGATCTGCCACGGCGCCCCGCGTGGACTGTTTGAGCCGTTCGAGCCGATCGAGTTGCTGGCGGAGAACACCGCGGCCGATTCCTTTCCGCTCGTGCTGCGCGGCGCGCGGCTCGCCGGCGACGACGCGCCCAGCCTGCTCGTCGGGCATTTCGATTCGGCCCAGTTCACCGTCATCCGTCACCTGCGCGGCCGCCAGTGGCGCAAGCCGGTCACGTTCCAGGTCGATGCGCGGGGAGCGGGTCCGGCCGATCTGGAACCGGTCGATCTGGACTTCGATGGCTTGACCGATCTGATCGTGCTCAACCGGCGCGACATTCAGTTCTGGCAGGGCGACGCCGACGGCCGATTCGGCTACCGGGGCCGATTGGAGGCGGAGTTCGCCAACGCCGCCTTTACGGCAATGGCGCCGGCCGACTTCGACCGCAACGGCGCCTGGGACCTGGTTGTTCTCGACGGCGCACACAGCCGGCTGCTGCTCTATCTGAATCTGGCTTTCGATGCCGATTTCGAACGGCGGCTCGTTTACCCGTTCACGGGCGACATCGCCTCGACCAACCATCGCGAGGGGCCGATCGATCTGGTGCTCCACGACGCGAACCAGGACGGCTGGGACGACGTGGCCGTGGCGTTTCTGCAATCGGGGGGCGGGAGCCGGCTGCTGGGGCGCGCCGACGGGGCGCCGGACCCACTGCGCCTGCCGCCGCTGGATTTCGGCACCGGTCCCGGCCCGCGGGCGATCCTGAGCGCGCACATCGACGCGGACGGCCTGCCCGATCTGGTGACGGTCAACGAAGGGGCGGCGGGCGAAGCGCAGCACGATATCACCGTCGATCTTGCCATCCATGGGGTGGGGGGGCCGGCGCCGCAGACGGGCCTCAATGCGCAGGCGCCCGGCCGCGGGATCTCGCCGTATCTGGATCGGCCGGTCGGGCTGGCCTGGGATGAGGAACGCGACGCGCTCTGGCTGATGGATCGGCGGCGGCGCCGCCTGGTGCGCCTGGACGACGATGGCGAGCTCCAGTCCGAGCTGCCGCTGGACTCCGCCAATCAGGCCGGTCCGCTCGATCCGATGGACCTGACCGTCGACCCCGCGGGCGAGCTGTGGCTCGCCGACCGGCTCGGCGCGCAGGTGGTGCATTTGCGCGCGCACGGCGAGCGGGCGGGGGGCTTTTCCACGCTGGCCGCCGGGTTGACCCGCCCCTCGGGCATCGCCCACGCCGCCTCGCCTTTCCGGCTTTATGTGTCGGATGCGGCCAGCCGTCGGCTGGTCGCGTTCGATGCCGCCGGCGCCGTGATCCAGACCTGGGAACGCGCGCCGATGCGGGATCTGGCCTGGGACGCGGAACACGGCATTCTGTGGGGCGTGCCCGAGGCCGAACCGCAGGTGTTGATCAATCTTGGCATCGCCTCCGATGACGACGACGATGACGATAAGACCGACCAACCGGCGCAGCTTGCGCTGCACGAAGTCGCGCCGCTGCTCAAGCAGGAACGGATCCGTGCGATCGCCTTCGGCGAGGAGGGCCCCTGGATCCTGACCGAACGCGGCGCGCTGATCGAGACCGACGACGACGGCGAACTGGAGTCGATCCGCGAATTGCGGCTGCTGCGCGACATCGCGGCGGCCGCCCCCGCCGACGCGGGCGGCCTGTGGCTGATTGATTCGGGATTGCTGGCCACGCTCGTCCGCATCGACGCCGGCGGCGCGGTCCAGTCGCGCCACCAACTCAATCATCCCGCGATGAGCGACCCGATCCGTCCGCTCGGGCTGGCGCGGCGGAACGAGCGGCTGTACCTGCTGGATGGGCGCAACGGCCAGGTTCGGCCGGTGGAGGGCGATCGGCTCGACGCGCCGCCCGTCGCCCTGCTGCCGATGCCGCCGCGGCCGAGCGGTCTGTGTTATGACGAATCGACGGATTCGTTTTACTCCGTCGCCCCCGGCCGGCTGATCCAGCTCCAGCCCCTGGGCCCGGAGGACGGTGCGGCGCTGGCCAGCGACGCCGTCGTGAGTTGGTATCCGCTGCCGGCGACGCATCCCCCCTCATCGCTGACTCGCGGGCGCGAGCCGGGCGAGCTGATGATCTACAGCGCGGATCGGCCCTCGGTGATGTTCCTTGACCTGCAAGCGCCGGGGGTGCGGCTCATCACGCCGCTGCTGCTCAATCTGGTCGACTTCGTTCCACGGATCGTCCTGGCCGAGGAGGCTGCCGCTGGCGTGTGGCGCCTGGTCGGCTCCGGCGATGAGCCCGTCCAGGAGATCCGGATCCCCACCGTCACCAGCGCCTTGGAGTCAGGCTGGACGCGGTACCGGTAGCGCACGGCCGCGTGCCCATCCGGCGCCGATCGGGCGACCGGATGGTGGGCCTGCACCTCTCTCAATGTTCATAGGGACAAGCGATGAATTTCGCTGGAGGCGCGGGCGAAATCTCACTGGGAGAATACCGCATGGCGCCCACCGGAGGGTCCGGTAGCGGAAGGGCCACGGGAAACCGGAATCCGGCGGGGGGCGGCCCGTTCGGCGCGATGCGTGCGTCGTGCACCCTTGAAGTCGGGGGCCCCCCTCGCCCCCCTCCATCACTTGCAAGGGAGTGCGACCATGGTAACGCGATTCAAGAAAGCGACGACGTTTCTGATCTCGGTCGGCCTGGCGCTGGGAAGCGTGGCTTACGCCCAGGAGCAGCAGAAGCCGATGGATCAGAAGGAGCAGAAGCAGGAAAAGGTGCTGAAGAGCGACACCGAATCGGGCGTGCTGATCTATGAGCGCCAGGTGCTCGCGACCGGCGACGGAACGCGGCTGGAAACGACGATCAAGCTGCCCGAAGGGATCGCGCCGAAGGAAGATGCGCGGATTCCCGCGGCCGAGGAAGCCATCCGTAATGTGATCAGCACGGCGGTCGACGCGGCCCTGGCCGGCGATACCGACAAGCTGATCGAACAGCTCAGCGGGCCCGATCGCGAGCGGTTCGAAAGCCAGACCGACGCCGACTGGAATCCGCTGACCAAGACCACCGGCTTTCTGAATAAGACCTGGAAAGAGAGCTATGGCCTGGCCACCGCCAACGTGACCAAGGACGACTTGAGCGCAACCTACATGGCGGTGCGGATCGGCGAGATCGAGGACGGCGAGAAGCTGACCGAATGGCCGCTGGAGCCGACGCCGACCACGAACCTGATGCAGAAGAAGGGCGCCGGGACGGCGGATTACATGGAGCCGGGCCGGGACGTGGCGGTGGTGGTGCTGCCGTCGGCGAACGGTCTGCCGGAGCTGACGGTGTCGATGACGCATGAAGCGCCCGATTTCTGGAAGATCGACGTGCCGGACGACATGACGCTGAAGGCTCTGCAGGAGAGTCTGACGCTTCATCTGAACCACTTGAATGAGAACGCGCGCAGCTGGCCGGCCGATGAGGACGAGACCGAACGGCTGATCACCCGTCACGTGCTGATGGGGATCTACGGGGTCGACGCCGAAATGGACGATGTTGAAGAAGCCCAGTCGACGACGCCCGAGCCGCGCGGATAGTCGCGGACCGCGGGAGTTGGCAAGCAACAGCCGGTCGGCGTCAGAGGGCGCCGGCCGGTGCTGCGTCGGGGCAGGGACGAGAGACGATTCAGGGGATCAATCCAGGCCGGCTTCGGCCATTTCAACGGCGCGCAGCATCGCGCGGGCCTTGTTGACCGTCTCCTGATATTCCGTGGCGGGGACGCTGTCGGCGACAATCCCGGCGCCGGCCTGAATATAGACGCGGCGCCCCTTGATGACGGCGGTGCGAATCGTGATGCAGGTATCGAGGTTGCCGTCGAAACTGATGTAGCCGACGCAACCGGCATACGGTCCGCGCCGCACGTTTTCCAGTTCGTCGATGATCTCCATTGCGCGGATCTTGGGGGCGCCGCTGACCGTGCCGGCGGGAAACGTGGCGGCGAGGGCGTCGAAGGCGTCGCTCGTCGGCCGCAGCCGTCCGCGCACGTTGCTGACGATGTGCATGACGTGGCTGTAGCGTTCAATTGCCATCAAATCGTCGACGTGGACCGAGCCGGGGCAGCCGACGCGTCCGACGTCGTTGCGCCCCAGGTCGACGAGCATGATGTGCTCGGCGAGTTCCTTGGGGTCGGCCAGCAGATCCTGTTCGTGCTGGCGGTCCTCGGCGGGGGTGGCGCCGCGCGGGCGCGTGCCGGCGATCGGGCGCACGATCACCTCCCCATGGTTGACCTGGACGAGGATTTCGGGGCTGGAGCCGGCCAGTTTCAGATCGCCCAGTTGCAGATAGAAGTTATAGGGCGAGGGATTGATCGCGCGCAGCGCGCGGTAAATGTCGAAGGGGTCGCCGTGATAGGGCTTGCTGAAGCGCTGGCTGAGGACGACCTGGAAGACGTCGCCGGCGCGGATGTACTCCTTGACGCGCTCGACGGCCGCCATGAATTCATCCTGGCTGAAATTGGAGACGAGCTCGCTGACGGGGGACTCGACGGCGGGGGAAATGGCGGCGTCGACCGGCTGGTTGCGTTCGCCCTTTTCGATGCGGAGGCGCTCGGCCATCAGCTCGATCTTATGGATCGCGGCGTCGTAGGCGCGCCGCGGGTCGTCGGTCACGTGCGCGTTGGCCAGCAGGATCATGCGATGGCGGACGTGATCGAAAATCGCCAGCTTGTCGCTGATCATGAAATAGGCGTCGGGCAGCTTGAGGTCGTCGGGATTGGCGTCGGGGAGCTTTTCGAAGTGCCGGACGAGATCGTAGGCCATGTAGCCGACGGCGCCGCCGATGAAGGGTGGAAGCTGGGGGTCGGCGGCGGGGCGATAGCGCTGCATGAACTCGCGGAGGAATTCGAGCGGGGGCTGCGACTGTTCGAGCGGCTGTTCGTCGCCGTGGTAGCGGATGTCGATTTCGTGACCGCGGCAGCGGATGATGATTTCGGGGTTGCAGCCGATGAACGAATAACGGCCGACGTTTTCGCCCTGCTCGACGCTTTCGAGCAGGAAGGCGTGCTCGCTGTCGGCCAACTTGCGGAAGACGGAGACGGGGGTCTCCATGTCGGCGAGGCGTTCGGCCCAGACGGGGATCAGGTTGGCCTCGCGGCTGCGCTGGAGAAACGTTTCGAAATCGGGGGAGACTTTGAGCATGCGGTCTTTCACCGGCCGGGGGTGCGGGGCATCTTCAGCGCCGGCGACATGAAGACCGTCAAAGGATTGCACGCGCCCGCGCGCGGGATCAAGCGAGTTATCGTTTGAATTGGCCGCGGAGCGGAGGGACTGCACAAATCGGGTACCGGATCGGATCATCACTTGATGCGCAATCCGGTCAGGAAAACCATCAGCACGGATTGACGACGCCTACTCGCGCAGGAGGCGGGCGAACTGGTCTTCGTCGAGAACCGGGTGGGCGGCGAACGGGCGGTAAAGCGGGTCGCCGATGAGCGTCATCATCCAGGAGACGGAGGGGAGCGTGAGGGCGTAGACCTCGGCGAGCGAGCGACGGCCGGCCAGCAGGTGGGCGAAGAACTCAGTCGGCCGGGGGAAGGCGGTCAGATATGGTTCCTCGACGGGGCCGAGCGTGGCGGCGACGCCGTCGCGCAGCAGGGCGGGGCACCAGTTGCGCGCATTGTCGCGCCGCAGCGTCATCGCCTCGGAACTGGCGATGTGGTAGCCAACGGCGCCGGGGACAAACTCGAACGCATCGACGTAGTTGGCCAGGCTGTACCACCCGCAGTACAGCGCGGCGGCGGGGGCGGCGCCCGGTTGGAAGAGCGTTTCGTCGTCGTCGAGGATGACGGTCAGCGACGTTTCGCGGTCGAGAAACCGGGCCAGCCGGCGCAGGTTTTCGTCATAGTCGCCGTAGCCGCTTTCGCTGAGCGGCTTGCCGCGGGCATCGATGTAGACGTTGCCGCGCAGGCCCGCGCGCTCGATGCGCAGGCAATCGGCGATCATGCGGCGGACGGTCTCGGCGTCGGGGGCGTCGAGGCGGCAGGTGAGCAGCGTCGGCGGCTGGGGACCGTCGGCCCGGCGGCGGAAGTAATGCGGGTTGGGCAGGGGTCCGGCGGGGGAGAACTCCGGCCAGAAAAGGGTGGCCAGCTCGGAGTCGAGCGCGGCGCGGTGGCGCCAGTCGGGGCGGAAGCGGCCGGCCAGTTGCAGCGCCAGGTGGGCGCGGCCCACCAGGCCGTTGCGCGCGGCGACAAGGTCGAGCAACTCCGTGAGCGCGTCGGGATCGAGCGGCTTGAGCAGGAGCAGCTCGATCCGGCGGCGATCGACGGGCGGGCCGGCCGGCGGCGGGGCGGGGGCGTCGAGGCCCAGTTGCGCCGGCGGCGATTGGCCGAACGCTTCCACCCAGAGCTCCGCCCAGCGGGCGGCGGCGCGCGGATCGGGCGTTCCGGCCGGCGACGTGATCCGGTCGGCGGCGGCGCGCAGGGCAGCTTCCAGTTCGTGCTCGGCGCAGGCGAGTTGGTCGGCCGGTTCCCCCATTTCCGCCGGCGGCATCTCGGGCGGGGAGGCGGCCGGCGCGGCGGCGACCAAGGTGTTCAGTTCGTCGCGGATCGCACCGAGGCGTTCGACGGCCAGGGCGAACGCATCGGCGCGCAGCAGATCCATCCGCTTCATCTCGGCGGTGGCGGGGGCCTCCAGGATGCGCAGCGGCGCGCCGTGCATCAGGAGCAGGCAGCGGACGGCGCGCAGGTCGTTTTCGATGAAGAACTCGCGCAGCGGCCCGGCGACGGCCTGTTCATAGTCGCGGCGGCTGATCGATTCCTCGTCGCCCATGCCGACGATGAACAGATTTTCGGGGGGGATGCCGCGCGCCTGCATGTATTCGCGCGCCAGATCGATGGAGGGACCGAAATTCAGGTTGGCCAGCACGAGGATCTGCTCGGGCCGGAGCGGACCGGGGTCGGAGAAGCCGTCGGGGGGCTGGGCCCGCGCGCCCGGAAACAGGGCGGCTGCGCAGACAAGGAGCCAAGCCAAAGCGGATAGGGATCGCCTCAGCAATTCGCACCTGCTCCTTCCGGGTCTTCGTCTTGATCGCGGAGACGTTCCCCTCGAGAGGTCGAGGAGCCGACACTCTTTGCAGTATGGAACGGCCGCCCGAACGCTTCCGGTCTACTCCGTCCTGGCCAGCTTATCCGAGACGATGATCAGGTTGCCGTCGTTGTCGCGGCGGACGGTCAGCTCGAAGAGGATCGGCTGCTGGCGGCCGCCCTGGCTGATGAGCTGCATGATCACTTCGAGGAGGACGGTATTGCCGGAGGGGTTCTCCTTGACGCGGGCGCCCATGAAGCCGACGTATTTGTTGGCGAGGGAATCCCGGAAATCGCCCTTGTCGTAGTTCTTGATGAAGATGGAATCCTCGTCGGGATTGGCATGCAGGCGGCGGAAGTTCTGGAAGATCGAGCCGACATCCTTGCCGGCGCTTTCGCCGACATTGCGGATGGCCGAGGTGATGCGCTTGGCGAGCGCGTCGGCTTCGGCGCGGGTGACGGCGCCGGTGGCCGCCGGCGTCTGCGTCGGTTCAGGCGTGGCGGTCGGCGTCGGTTCGGCGGTTGGGCGCGGGGTCGGCGTCGGCGCGGGCGTCGCGGTGGCCGTCGGTTGCGGAGTCGGCGTGGGGGTTGCGGTCGGCGATGGCGTCGGCGTGGGCGTGGGGGTGGCGTCGGGGATTTCGTAGCGGCCGCCGATGGCCCAGTCCGAGGCATAGTCGCCGCTGACCCAGCGGGCGGCGAGCCGGTATTCGCGGCCGAGCTGGGGGGGCTCGGCGGTGGTGGAATCGCCGGTCAGGTCGAACGTGCTGGCGGGGGCGCTGTCGCCGGTGGTCCAGCCCAGCTTGAGGCTGGCGGAGTCGGTGGGCGGCTTGCCGAACGCGCGCCGTTCGATGCGCACGATCTTCTCGGCCAGTTCGACCGAGATCGCATCCCAGTCGACCTCCGGCGGCGCCAGGAGGGTGTCGGCGTTCCGCGCGGCATACTCATTGCGCTGCGCGCCGATCCACGCGGCGACGTCCTGGGCGCCGCCCTTCATCCAGGCATCGCGCAGCGTATCGGCCAGGGCATTGCGGTGCCGGGCGCTCCAGCCGGCCAGGTCGACGTTCTCGAGCGCCTCGGCGAAGGCGTCGTCCTGCGCGGCCATCTGCTGCAGCGTCTGAAGCTGTTCGCGCATCTGCTGAATCTGGGCCGGATCATTGGCGTTGCGCAGCGTCCAGGCGAAGTCGAAATTGCCGGAGCGGTCGACGAGTGAGAGGCGGCCGGGCTGCTGCAGCCAGGCCAGGGTGCGCGCGTAGCGGGCTTCGTCGCGCGCCAGGCGCTGGAACAGCGCCTCATAGTTGTCCATGTCGGCGCGCAACTGGTCGTCGATCTGAACGGCCGGGTCGAAGTGAATCAGGCTGGGCGGCCCGGCCAGGTTGCCCAGCGGTTCGCCGGCATCGATGACGAACTGCGCGGCGAGATTGACCGGCTGATCGGGCCGAGCGACCTCCACCGAGATATCGGCCTCGGACGTGGTGTTGCCCGAGAGGAGCTGCGCGGCATCGGCCGAGCCGGGATCTTCCTGAGCCAGGCTGTAACGGTAGCGGCCATTGGGCAGGCGCGGGGCGGCGCCGGAAAGTTCCAGGCGCCACGCGCCGGTGTCGCCGGCGGGCGCATAGGCCAGCATCTCGCGCGTGACGGCGGGCAGGCCGGCGCGGGCGGCTTCCCTGAGCAGTTGCGTCGGCTCCAGATCGGCGGCGGCGACGTCGGTCGCCCAGCTCTGGCGGGCCTGCCGCAGGGCGGCGTTGAGCGGCCCCTGCTGCGCGGCGGGAAGCTGGGCCGCCACGGCGGCGAGCAGGTCGGCCTGCTCGGCGAACGCGTCGTCGCGCTCCATCAGGTCTTCCAGTTCATCCAGCTTCTGTTGGAGCTGTTCCATCGCGCTCTCATCCTGGGCCGCCAGCCACTCGCGGCTGATCGAGCCGCCGGAGACCGCCTGGGCGAGCGGGCCGGGATCAAACAGCGCGCGGGTCCGGGCGTAGCGCGTCGCATCGGCGTTCAGGCGCGTCTGCGCCTCGGACCATTGGCCCGCCAGCGCCGCCATTTCCTGGCCGACGCTCTGGACGCGGATTTCAAAGGGCTGGCTGCGGTTGCCGTACGGATCCTCGACCACGAAGGCATAGGTGGAGCGATCGGGGTTATAGGCGAGGACGGTGGCCGGCTGGCCGCCCTCGGCGTCGAGGACGCGGATTTCATTGGCGGCGGCGATGTTGTCGCTGGGGGCGAAGCCAAGCGTAATCGGGTCGTCGCCGGGCATCAGGACGAAGGTCTGACCCGGCTGGACGGCGCCCAGCCGCTCGGGCCCGCGCTGCGCCGTCATCGTCAGTTGCGGCGCGGTGCGGTCGACGATCACCGACTCGGGAAGGCTGGGGTACGGGTTGACGATCGAGGGGTCCTGATCGTAGGCCAGGACGCTGACCTGATAGCGCCCGTCGTGAGTCAGCAACGCCACGTCGAACGGCTGATTGGCGGTGTCGGGGGGGAGCGGAACGACCTGGCCGGCGGCATCGCGGACCTGCCACTCGTAGGAACGGAAGCCCTCGTCGAAATTGGTGAAGACGACGGTGCGCTGGTCGCCCTCGCCCTGCAGCGCCAGGCGAATCGGCTTTTCGACGTTGCGGATTTCGAGCGAGGACTGGGCCGGCGGGGTGCGGAAACCCTGATGGACGGCACGGGCCTCGAACGTGTAGCTGCCGGCCGGCACCGCGGCCAACTGGATCTGCGGCGTGGGCGACGTGCCTTCCTTGACGATCTCGTTGCTGGCCTGATCGATCAGGCGGTATTCGTACTGCAGGGGCAGGTCGACGGCGCGCGAGAGGGCCAGTTCCATGACGGCATCGGCGGCGCCCTGGTTGGTGGGGATGATCTCGTCCGGATTGCGGACGGCGACGGTCGGCGCGGCGGCGGCGGCCAGCGAGCGCATGCGTCCCTCGGCGCGCAGGGCATCGGTGATTTCGCCGGCGGCGGCGGCTTCCTCGCGGAAACGCTTCAGTTCGTCGTAGCGCTGGCGGGCGGCGGTATCGAGGAACGCAACTTCGACCGGTTCCTCCCACTGGCCGGCCGCGGCGCCGGCCGCTGCGCCGCCGAGCCCGTCGAAGACGGCCGCCATGCGGCGCGCCGGGCGGATCGTGCCGTCGTAGCTTAGCGCGCGCGGCGAGAGGATCTGACTGACCGACGGATTGCCGCTGACCTGCATGCGGGCGGCCACGGCGCCGCCCCAGCCCAGCAGCACGCCGCCGACGACGCCGGCGAGGATCAACCAGGTGCGGGGCGAAAACGCGGCGCGGCGGAGCGAGCGGCCGGCGCGCCGCATCGGTTTGCGGATGCGGGAGATGGTGCCGGTGTCGGCCGCGCCGCCATAGGCGAAGAACTTGCCGCGCCGCTGCGTTTTCTTGAGCGCTTCGATCAGATCCGGAACGCTGGGGAACCGGTCATCGGGATTCTTCTCCAGGCATTTGAGAATCACCGACTGGAGTCGCGGCGAGATCAGCAGGTTGTATTTGCGCGGCGGATCGGGCTTCTCGAACAGGTGCATCGCGATGATGTGTTCGCTGCTCTTGGCGTCGTAGGGACGCCGGCCCGCCGCCACCTCATAGAGGATGATGCCGAAGGAGTAGATGTCGGCGCGGGCGTCGACCGGTTCGTTGCGTATCTGCTCGGGCGACATGTAGTAGCTGGTGCCGACGGCGGCGCGCGTCATCGTGGCGCTGCGCGTCATCAGCGTGGAGACGCCCTTGGAGATCTTGGCGATGCCGAAGTCGGTCAGGTAGCCGCGGCCCTCGGTGTCGATCAGGATGTTGGAGGGTTTCAAGTCGCGATGGAGGACGCCGGTTCCCTCGAACGAATGGGCATAGGCCAGCGCCTCGAGGACATCCATCAGGATCTGGAAGGCCTTCTCCGGATCGACCGGCTGCGACATGCAGGCGCCGAGATTGCCCGGATAGAACGGCATGATGAAGTACGGCAACTTGAGGTTTTCGTATTCGTATTCGCCCCACTCGACGACCCGGATGATCCGCTCGTGGTTGAAGGCGCGCAGGATCGTGATCTCGCGCTGGAAGCGCTTGAGCATCTCGCTGTCATAGGCGAGCGCGGGCAGGCAGATCTTCAGGGCATGGAGCCGGCCGTTCTCTAGATTGCGGACGCGATAGACCTCGGCGAAGCCGCCCATGTCGATCAGGCCGATGACCTTGAAGCGGCGGTTGTGGAACAGCTGGCCGCGGCGCAGGACGTGCTGGGCGGTCTCGGCGATTTCGTCGGCCTTGCGCAGGGCCTGGGCCAGTTCGCGGGCGGAGCCCCAGCGATCCTCGGGCTTCTTTTCCAGGCACTTGGCGATGGCCAGGGCGAGCGTGGGCGAGATCGCCGGGTTGATCTCCTGCACCGAACGCGGCGTCTCGTTGATGTGGCGGCGGATGATCGAGACTTCCGACGCGTCCTCGAACGGAAAGTGGCCGGTGCAGAGCTGATACAGGATGACGCCGAAGGCGTAGATGTCGCTCTGCGGCGTCACCTTCAGGCCCATGCACTGCTCGGGCGAGATGTAGTAGGCGGTGCCGATGATGTTGCGCCCGGTGAGGCCGCGATCGCGATCGGTTTCCTTGGCGATGCCGAAGTCGGTCAGCACCGCGCGCCCCTGATCGTTGAGCAGAATGTTCATCGGCTTCAGGTCGCGATGACAGATGTTCTGCTGGTGGGCGTAGTCGAGCGCCTCGAGGACGGGCAGCAGCAGATTGAGCCCCTCGCCGATCGAGATCTGCTGCAGGCGCTGGCGCATGTTGTTGGTGAAGTACTCCATGGTGAACCATGGAAGCTGCGAGCCCATGTAGTTGAATTGCCCGAACTCGTAGGCCTTCATGATGTGCGGATGATTGAGCCGCTTCAGCATGTCGTATTCGAGGCGGAAGCGTTCGAGCAGATCGGGGAAGCGCAGCGATTTTTTCTTCAGGATCTTGAGCGCCTGAATCTGGCCGGTCGGCTTGTGGATGACGCGCCAGACCTCGGCCATGCCGCCGTGGGCGATGAACGACTCGATCTCGTAGAGACCGTCGGCGATGGATTGACCGGGTTGCAGAATCATGGCTGGCTGCCGCCTGTGGTCGGGTTATCCGCGCGCAGCGGCGGTGGCAGGTTGAGTTCGTAGACGACCGTCTCGCCTGAATCGACCGAAATCTTCTCGTGCGTGATCGGCCGGCGGCCCGCGACATCGACCTGAACCAGATAGATTTCCCCGGGCAGGAGATCAAACGACAGCCGCGACTGGCCGGCGAGCTGATCGGGCGTGACGGTCAGTTCGGCCGCGCGGTCGAAGGGGACCCGGCCGTTGGCATCGGCGCGGAACAGCCGCACGCGCGACAGTTGCGACGGGTCGCCGTAATCGAGCGTATAGGTGCCGTAGCGCGTCCACTCGGCGATCGGCAGGCTAACCCGCTCAACCGCCGGCTCGGCGGCGGGGACCGTCAGCGGCAGCGTCAGGGGCGCATAGCCGGCCGACTGCAACGTCACCTGATACTCGCCCGGTCCCGGGACGGTGAACGACGGCGCGGCGTCATCCTCGGTCTGCAACGTCTGACTCGCCGTTGTATCGGCGGCGGTGGAAACAATCGTGGCCGTGACGGCGCCGGCGGGCAAGGCGACGCCCTCGGCCGGCTCGAGGTAGACGGCGATCGCATTGGGGCCGACGGCCTCGCGTGGCAGCAGGAAGAACAGGGCGCCGGCGGCGAGCACGGCCACCAGCGCGCCCCACAGCAGGCCGGCGCGGCGGCGGCGCGGCCGCGCCTGGGGGCGCATCTCGTCGTCGATCAGCATGTCGACGGTATCTTCGGTGAATTCGGTGGGGGGCGCGGTCGCCTCGGGCTCCCAGTTATCCTCGGCGTCGAGCTGCGTGATCTTGACGAGGATGACGCTGACATTGTCGCCGCCGCCCGCTTCGAGCGCGGCGTCGACCATCATCCCGGCGCGTTGTTCAAGGCTGATCTCGGTCTCGCCCAGGATCTCCAGCACCTTTTCCTCGCGGGCATAGCCCGTCAGGCCGTCCGAGCAGATGAGGAACGTGTCGCCCACCTGCAGGTCGCCCTCGAAGACGTCGACCTTGACCGGTTTCTGGCTGCCGATGCACTGAGTCAGCAGGTGCCGCTCGGGATGCGTCTCGAGTTGGTCGCGGGTGATGTTGCCCTGTTCGTAGAGCAGCCAGACGAGCGTGTGATCGTGGGTCAGTTGAACGGCGGCGCCGTCGCGCAGGCGGTAGACGCGGCTGTCGCCGACCTGGGCGACGAAATAGACGCCGCGATGGAGGCAGAGCAGCGAGGCGGTGGAGCCCAGCCCGCGCTTGGCCGGCTCGCGGACGGAGATCTGGAAGACCTCGTGGTTGGCCTCCAGCAGCGTATCCCGCAGCATGTTTTCGATCTGACTGGGGCCGGTCGGCTTGCTCTTGAAAAAGGCTTCGACGGCCGCCTGCGTCGTCTTGACCACCTGGGCCGAAGCTTCGTCGCCGGCCTTTTCGCCCCCCATGCCGTCGGCGACCATGAAGACGCCGCACCTGGGCAGCGCCAGAATCGAGTCCTGGTTCATTTCGCGCACGAGGCCGGTGTGCGTCAGAGCGAAATGTTCGAATTGCATGCGCTGTTCCCCAGTGGCGATACCCGGCGGTGTGGCCGTCAGAACCGTTCGTGGCGCCGCTTCCAGTCGCGCTGGAACAGCTCCAGCACGTCCTTTTTCATCGCGGGCAACGGCAGCGCGATGCGATGCGGACCGCCCGCGCCATCGAAGTATTCGGCGATCAGTTGAGTCTCATGCAGGCGCCAGAGCACGTCGGAGCCGGGCGCCGTGGCCTCGTCGATCGGCGGCGTCTCATCGGCCGCCAGCGGTTCAAACTCAGGTCCCGGCGCCACCCAGAACTGGCCCGCCTCGCGCGTCAGTCCGATCAGATCCCAATGGGCATCGTTGTTGACGTCCATCGCCGTGACGGCCGGCCCCGGGCCGGCGATGGCGCGCGGGGGCGTCTGGCCCTCGCGACTGGCCGCCGGATAGAGCGCAATGCGTCCGTCGGCCGCGACGACGCCCAGCACGTCGTGATCGGGCCGGCTGCCGTCGACGAACGAGAGCAGATGAGGCGGCGCGCCCGGTTGCCCCAGGTCGTCGTCGTGCGTCGCCTGCCAGACCGCCTGCGGCGCGCCGGCGTCATTCAGCGCGAACAGGAGCAGCTGACGGCCGTCGCTGACGAAACCGCCCCAGCGATCGGCGCCGGCCCGCGCCGGCTGCATCGCGACGCGGCGGTCGGCCGCGAGGGGAGCGGACCACGCGAGACGCCCGGCCGGTTCGCCCGACGCGGCCGCGATGGACTGCAATCCGGCGGTCGTCGCCGCGACCAGCCAGTAGTTCACTTCATCCCCGTCGCCCTGGAGCATCAGCCAGGGTTCGGCGAGCGGCTCGCCCTCGAGCTGGGCGCGCCAGCGCGGTTCGCTCGTTTCGCCGCGCGCCATCGGCCAGGCCGTCAGCGCGCCTTGCTGATCGACAACGACCAGCAGCGTCCCCTCGGCAACCGCGCCATCAACGGCGACTGGCGGGAAGGCGTAGCCGGTGTCGGGCAGCAGGATCGGGGGCGGCGCGGCGACGATCGTCCCCTGGATCCCGTTGCGCGTCTGCTCGGCCGTCAGGAAGTCGTATTCGCGCCACTCCAGCAGATAGCCGGTCGGCATCTGGGCCGCCGCGGTGGTGGCGGCATCGGCGGCGGCCTCCTCGCCGCGGCTGTCGCGAATCCAGGCCAGTTGCGTCAGGGTTTCCAGCGGGGGCGCCCCCGCCAGCGTGAACAGGCCGGCGGCGGGGTCGAACGGCGCGCGCTGCGTTCCGCGTTTCATCGGGCTCGCGGCCGTCGGGTCATAGGTCCACGGTTGTTGGAACAGCGTGGCGTCCCGGCCGATGAACAGATCCTTCTCCAGAACCCATTTCTCCGGCGGCACGAACTGGCCGAAGCGCTCGACTTCGAGCATCTCGTGTTGCGGCGCCGGCGGTTCGAACGGGATCGACCAGGAGATCATGTAGCCCCAGCCGACGAGCGCCAGCCCGATCACGATGCCAATCAGGGGCCAGAGCCATTTATGGCGCACGGGCGCCGCGCCGCGCGAGTCCTGCGTCGCATGCGTCGCCATCTCGATCAGTTCGGGGTCCTCGGGCTGGAGGTTGAACGGCTTGGGGACTTCCTCCTCCTCGGGGCGGATCGGTTCCATGTCAGCGGGCGGCGCGGGCCGCGGCTGGCCGGCGGGGGGCGCCGGGCGCGGCAATTCCTCGCGCAATTGCCCGACGCGCTGCACGTCGGCGCGCGTCCGGGCCAGCGCCTCGGGGGAGGTGTCCTCCAGCGTCACGTGGCGATCGTCGTCCTCGGCATGCGCCAGGGGCTCCACGACGGTGCGCTCGCGCGCGGCGGTGGGGTCGTCGGCCGGCAGCTCGTCGAACTGAAATTCCTCAACCCCGTCGATCCGCTGCGTGCGCTGCATGCCGGGATCGGTTAGACCTTCCCCTTCCTGGTGCAGGCGGACGGTCGGCTCGGCGCCCGGGCGGGGTGCGGGCTCCAGGTCCAGTTCAATCCCCTCGAACCCGCCGGGGGGGGTGCGTTCCTCGGCCGGCGAGGCGGGCGGTTCCAGTTCAGGCTCCGCCTGGACGCCGGCCGGCGGCAGGGCGGAGTCGTCCAGATCGAGCCGGCGCGTCGCCTGCGCGTCGAAGCTCTCGGGCGGTTCCTCCAGCCGGCGGGTGGCCTGGCCGGTCAGTTCGTCCGGCGGCTCGGCAATCTGATCGGGTTCGAAACGGGCGGTCGCCTGCGGAGCGGCGCTGTCGGCTTCCGGTTCCGTTAAATCGGCCTCGGCCGCGGCCAGGTCGTCGTCATCGAGCCGCATGGTGGCCTGGCGTTCGTCGCCCGCCTCATCGGCGTCCTCGAGGCTCGGCTCGTCGGCGTGCTCCAGATCGTCGGCGTCGAGCCGCCGCGTGCTTTCGGGGGCGGGCGCGTCGTCCTCATCGCGGCGGGGGGCGGAACCCGGCCCGGGCGCCGCGGGCTTCTTCATGAACGGCAGCGGCGCAAACTGGGGTTTCCGCTCGTCGCCTTGGGGAGGGCCCTGATCATCGTGGTCGTGAGGACTTACCATATTCCAACTCGTGGCCGGGAGCGGGCAAGCGCGACGCCTTGGAGCCAGGTTCGGGATTGCGCCGCGGCGCAGGCCGCGGCCGGGCTACTTCGCCAGCGGGACGGTCAACTCGAGCCGCGGCGTCATGTTGAGCAGCTTGAAGGGAGGACGGATTTCGATCGTCGCCAGGTAGCGCATCGGGTCGTCGGGATTGTCCGCGACGGCGACGTTGACGCAATGGTCGGGCGCCGCCCCCTTGCTCGTGCTCAACAGGTCGAGGAGCCGCTGCTTGAGCGCCTGCTGGGCCGAGTCCGGATCGCCCCCGCCGACCTCGCCGAGGAAGCGCATCAGCGCCAGCGCCACGCGCCCCGCGTAGAGCTGGTAGGGAAGGATCGCCTTGAGCGCGGCATCCTGCGTCTGCCCCAGATCGGGGTAGCGCTTGGCCAGATGCGCCGTCGGCACATAGGTGATGTACGCGGCGTCCTTATTGGCGGCGCACTGGAGCGACAGGATGCCCGCGGTGGCCAGGTCCTGCGCATGCATCTCGGAAAGACCGGTCTCCAGCGTGATCTGCACGCCGCGGCCCGGCTTCGGTTCCCATTTGCGCAGGGGGAGGTCCTCGAGGAGGCCTTCGGCGCGCGCGCCGGAGATGAACTGCGGCCAGCCCTCGCGAGCGAAACTGTCGGTGATGCGGCTGGCGACTGCCCAGACGGCGTTGCCCCAGCACAGGTTCTCGCCCTTGGCTTCATTCGTCTGTTCGCGGTAGTTGAAGCCCTTGACCCTGGTCTCCTCCTCGCCCCAGGGGCGGCGCAGAAGGAACCGGTTCATGCAGATCGCCAGCCAGCGCGAGGGGTCGGTGTTGCGCAGGCCCAGCCACTTGGCGAACTCGGGATGCGACAGCAGGTCGTGCAGCGAGCCGCCGGCGCCCAGATCGTTGAGCGAATCGACGCCAATGAACTGGGGGGCCGCCTCCGCCAGCAACGGCGCCTGGAGGCGCTCGGCGGCCTGCGTCAATTCCTGCAGCGCGTTGGTGTCGCGCGCGGTCCGGTCGAACGCGTGATTGACGATGATGCACGCCAGCGGCGGATCGCCCGGCATGTTGTACTCGTCCTCCATGACGTGCTGGACGAGGACGGCGCGCAGGTCGTCCTTGGCGCAGGGGAGGATCTCAAGCTGAATGTCGCGGCGGAAGTCGGTGCGCGAGACGAGGAAGCGCAGGCCGCGCCAGGCTTCCTCCAGCTCGGCGATGCGGCGGTCGTGGAGGATCGCGTCGAGCTGGCGGCCCAGCCGCTGGTCCAGTGCATCGAGCGCGGCGGCGACGCCGCTGCCCGGTTTCTTCTTGCCCGCGCCGCCGACGAGCGAATCCAGGACCGAGCCCATCGAGGCGCCCGAGGTCGCGCTCTTGCCCGACTGATTCTTCTCGGTCTCCTCGAGCAGGTCGTCCAGCAGCGAAGCGCCGCCATTGCCCGCCGACGGATCGGGCTGGGAACCGTCGCCGCCGGCCGCGCCGGCCGAGGCGCCTTGAGCGCCGGGCTCGAGCGCGGCGAGGACTTCGGGCCCATAGGGGCGGCCGCGCAGCTCGCCTTCCAGCCGGGCCGCGATCTGGCCGGCCGACTGGCCCTGGCGCGCCAGTTCGTCGATCTGGCGGCGGAGCGCCAGCAGCGCGGCGCAGCCCGGATGCGCGGCGGCGAGCGCCTCGGGACGCAGATCGTCGAACGAGCGGAACGTGAATTCATGCTCGATCGTCGGCGCCGGTCCCCCCAGATGATTGGGAACCTCGAGGGCGACGGTCGGGGCGAGCTCGGCAAAGACCGCGTTGAGGTTGTCCTTGTCGACGCGCCGCGGATTGGGCAACGGGTCCGACCCATCCAGCGCGCGGCGTTTGCTGAGGAAATCGGCCACGACCAGCAGCCGATAGGGGAGCACGGACTGCGGTGTGAGACCGCCGCTGCCGGCGCCGAAGCCGATTTTTGTCGACTGGATGCTCATGATATCCTCCGACATTGGCGAAAGTGACCGACCTGGCAATGTCGCCAGCCGCGACCCCGTACTACCTCGTCGCGCCGTCGCGCAGGGCTGAGCGGTGCAATGGCACGAATCTTAACGCAGCCGCCCGCTCCACGCAAGCGAACGGTTGTCTTTACTGGCGATAGACTTGCAGTTGGGCTTCGAGGCGGGCGACGCTGGCCTCCAGCCCCCCCGAACGGGCGCGGAACGTCCACAGCCGGCGGTGCTCGGCAATCAGCCGGGTCAATTCCGCAGTCAGCTCGCGGCGGGCCGCCGCGTCCAGGTCGGCGGCGGTCCCCCCGCCGCGCGCGATCGCATAATGGCAACCGTGCTTGAGGAACGCGCCGGCCTGCGTGAATTCGTCGATCAGGAGCTGCGCGTCGGGCCGCTGCATGGCGGTCTGGTGCAGGCCGTTCATCAACTCGTCGAGCGCCTCGATCGCCTGCTCGCCGTGGTGGGGGCGCATGCGATAGCGGATTTCGTCCTGCACCGGATCGCCCGGCCGGAAATACTGCTGAAAGATCATCGAGCGGTTATGCAGCCGCTCGCCGGCCAGGGTGTAGACGTTGCCCATCTGGTGGACGATGCGCCCCATGCGCCGCGCGCGGTCGAGGAAGACGTGGCGGTCGAGCGCGCGCGGGAGGTTCAGATCGTCATTGGCCTCGAGCGACCAGGCCAGCGCGGCGCCGCAGGCGAAACCCAGCCAGGCGGTCGGCAGATACTGGAGATGGCCGTAATCGCCCCAGTCGGTAATAAGGTAGCCGGAGGCGCCGAACTGGCGCGCGTTGTCGGCCGCGGCGCGCAGGTTGGCGACGGCGTTGTCGGTGCGCCCGGCGAAGCTGCACCAGCTTGAGGTGCCGGGGCAGATATAGAACGGGACGCCGGCGCGAACGTATTTCTCGCAGCGTTCCGGGAACGGGTGGTCGTGCTCGTAGCCCCATTCCAGCGCGATGACGTCGCGCGGCAGCTCGGCGATCAGGTCGGGGTGCTGCTGGATGATGTCGCCCCAGAACATCATCGTGCGGCCGTGGTGCTGGACGAGCCGGTGGATCTTGAGCAGGTAATCCAGGTAGACCCGGCCCGGGCCCCGGCGCTCGCATTCGGCGCGGCTGCGTCCCTTGCCGAGCTCGAAGGTTTCGTCGCAGCCGACGTTGAACAACCGGCTGGTGAAATGCGGCAGCAGCTCCTGATACAGCCGCGCGACGAGCTGGATCGAGCCGGGATCGAGCGGGTTGAGCGTGGCGGACTCCCCCTCGGGCAGCTCGGCGAGCGCACGGTAGGGGGCGTGGCGCAGCCAGCGTTCCATGTGCCCGAACGAGTTCTGGTTGGGGACGAGCTGGATGAACCGCTCGCGGCAATACTGGTCCAGGTCGAGGATCTGCTGCGGGGTGAAGGGCGAGGCGTCGGCCCAGACCGCGCCGTCGTCGCGATAGGCGAACGTGTGTTCGGTGTACAGCTGGAACTGATTGATCTTCCACCCGGCGAGCGAATCGATCAGGTTCATCAGCGTCCCCATGCGCGGGACCATGTCGCGGCTGACGTCGAGCATGACGCCGCGGTTGGGCAGGTCGGGCCAGTCCTCGATGCGCAGCGCGGGGAGCGAGTCGGCCTCCCAGCGGGCGAGCTGGCGCAGCGTCATCGCGGCGTAGAACGCGCCGGCGCCGTCGTGCGCGATGATCGAAAGCTGGGCGGGCGTGATCTCCAGGCGGTAACCCTCGGGCTGGCGCACCTGGGCCGGGTCGATCGCCAGCAGCACCTGGACGCGCGGGTCGGTCGAGACGCCGAACGTCGTCAGCGCGGGGGACTTGCCGAGCGTGCGCAGCGTCCCGCGCAGCGTGTGGCCCAGGCGCAGCAGCTCGGCGCGCGGCTCGCCCTTGAGCAACAGCAGGGCGTCGTCGCGCAGCCGAAACCGCCCCGGCAGGACCTGCAGCCGCTGCGGCATCGGCAGCAGCAGGATCTCATCGGTCATCGGTTCGGATCCGGGCGAGGGGGCCATCGGGCCGGTGTCGGGCGAGAGGGAATGCATGCGGCGCCTTTGCGGGGAGTGGATTGGGAGGGAGTGAAGAGAGAAATTCGGATCCGGTTCGGCCGCTCAGAGACCGCGAGTCGAATTCGCCATCCCATGATGCCGCAGCGGCCAGTGACTGGCAAGAAGCCGACGCGGCAGCGGGCGAACGGAACGGCTGCGCGGAGGGGAGGCCCTGACGCCCGAAAACCCCGGCAATGTTGATCAGTTGGGGATCGGTCATCATGCGTGGATGCCCGCAACCCGAAATTTGTCAAGTCTTTCATGGACGTGATATCGAAGGGTGATATAAACAGGTCCAGTAAGCCCGCCGGACCTCTGCCGCAAGGCATGCTCACTTCGGTGGGTCTTTCTTTTTGGAGTGCGGCGCGGTGATGAAATACACCAAGCTCACCCTTCCTTCGAGCAACAGGCGGATCGGCTGATCAGTCGGGGTTGGTCAGGGCCAGTCTTCCGATACTCGAACCGCTCATTAATAAAAAACCCGTCGCCCCGGAGAATGACTCCGGAGAGACGGGTTGGTCTTTTCTAAATGGTGGAGGACTCGCGCATCAGCGACGAGACGCGCCAGCGCATCCTCCAACAAGCCCGCCTGCTCAATTACATCCCCAACTCGGCCGCGCGCAAACTGCGCCACGGCCGCTCCAAGATCAGCGTCATCGGCTTCCTGATCAACGACATCACCCATCCCTTTTATTCGCTGATGGTCCAGGCCGCCGAGAAGACGGCGGCTCGCCACGGCTATGAGATCCTGGTCGGCGACACCCAGTGGAATCCGGCCAAGGAGGTGGCCGAGGTCAAGCACATGATCGAGTCGCGCGTCGATGGGGTACTGGCCTGCCTCTCGGAGCGGACGCGCGAGAGCACCGGCCTGCTCGACGGCTTCGCCGTCCCCTACCTGATGCTCGACACCACCCCCCGCGAGTACCGGGGCGCCTGCGTGGTCAATGACTTGGCCGAGGCCAGTCGCATTGCCGTCAGCCATCTGATCCAGGTTGGCTGTCGCCGCCTGGCCTTTCTGGCGGCCGATGAATCGATGGCGCACTTCAGCGCCTTTACCAAGCTGCGTGAGGAATTTGCGCGCGCCGTGCGCGCGCGCGGCCTGCCGTTTGAGCCGAGCCAGATCATTCGCGCCGGCCTGAGCATCGAGGCCGGCCAGAGCGCCTTTGAAGAGGCGCTGCGGGTGTGTCCCGGGGTCGAGGGGATTTTCTGCGTCAACACGCTGTGCGCGCTGGGGGTGATCGAGGCCGCCGACCGCCGGGGCGTGCGCGTGGGCCGCGAGGTGGCCGTCATGGGAGTCGATGACCTGGACATCTGCAGCCTTTCGCGCATCTCGCTGACGACTATCCGCCAGCCCTATGACCAGCTCGCCGAACTCGCCACGGAATACCTGGTCGGCGCCATCGAAAACGGCGCCGCGCCGACCATGCGCCAGTCGCTCAAGCCCGAACTGGTCGCGCGCCAGAGCACGCGCTTCGGGAACCGTTAAGTTGCTGCCGGGCTGGGCGGCGTCAAGCGCGGGAGAGGTATCTGTCGCCGTTTGGTGAAACATGGTTCTTGACTATGTTAAATGCATTTAATTATCATCGGCGCGCCCTTGACAAGGACAAACCATTCTAGTCGGGATATAGGTAAAAGGACCGCCTTCGCACCGAAACCATGGCTTTCCCGGAGCTGGTCGGGGCCTTCGGTGTTGTTTTACAATTTTTTGCTCATCGCGGCCATGGGACCTTAAGCTCGTTTGGAAAAAGTGGGCTGGGCCAAACCTTTTGATATTCAGGTTAGTCTCCTTGGTAAATGCTTTTAACAGGCGTTCATGAACATCCTATTAAAAACCACGCGCAGGAACCAATTCATGGGACATCACCTTTTCACGCACTTTCAGAAGGCGGGCTTGGGCTGTTTCTGGCGGTTGACCGTTTTCCTGGGGATGCTGGCTTTTGCGGCGACCGCCTGGTGCGAGGCGCCGGCTGCGGGAAATATCCTGATTGGTCCCGGCGGTCGCCAGGCCCGCATCCTGGTTTCGCCACCCGCGCCTCTGGCCCGGCTGATGGCCGGGCGCCTGGCCGATTACCTGGAGCAGCGCACCGGCGTTCGGCCGCAGCTCATTTCCGCCCTGCCCAAAGAGGGGAGCGAAGGCGTGGTTTTCCTGCTGGCCCGGGCCGATGACCAAGCCGTCGGCAAACTGGCCGCGGACCCCGCGCTTGCGCTGCCCGACATGAAGGCCTGGCGCGAAGACGGCTACGCCCTGCGCACCCTTGCCCAAGGCAAAACCCAGTACGTCCTCTGCGCCGGCAAGGGCGACAGCGGCGTCAAGTATGCGGTTTACCGCCTGATGCGGGCCATGAGTACCAAGGACCGCCACGTGAGTGTGCCGCCGCTCAAGCTGGAAGCCAACCCCTTCTTCCGGGGCCGCCACGCCACGCCCTCGTCAGCCATGGCCGGCAGTGCTCCGGCCCTGCTGCAAAAGCATTACGCCTGGGAGAACTGGGACATCTCGCGCTTGGCGGCGATCCCCGATTTCCTGGACGCCTGCGGCGTCAACGGGGTCTGGCTGTTTGATTCCCCCTGCCGCTACGACTGGACCGGCAATCACGTCGCGCCCGAGATGATGAAGCAGAAAATCCGCGCGCTGGCCCAAGAAACCCGGCGCAACGGCATGACCAGTTGCCTTTGA
>ERZ795049.1997-NODE-1997-length-24932-cov-9.202838_pt1 | contig 24932 bp, 17 predicted proteins | sample MGYA00375133_ERZ795049 | MGnify/ENA primary metagenome ERZ795049 (study PRJEB30178, sample SAMN05720147) | activated sludge metagenome | isolation source: anaerobic digester from wastewater treatment plant | place: Japan | collected 2015-04-20 ... | reverse complement strand
ACCATTTCCAATCTTTTTAATGACAAGTCCGTATATTCTTTCGAGATTTCCATTCCTAAATAATTTCGCTTGCTCAATTTTGCCATTTTGCAGGTAGTTCCTGAGCCACTCATCGGGTCAAAAACTAAATCTCCCTCATTTGTCCAAGATAAGATGTGGTCAAGTGCGAGTTTCTCCGGAAAGATAGCCGTATGTTGAAATGCAATTTTGTCTTTAGTTGAACCGCCGAGTCCCACGGCGTAACTCCAAATATTTGTTAATGTTTTTTCTTCTTTTAATTCTGCAATTACCTTATTATTAACTCCATCTGCTTTTTTGTTTGAAACCAATTTTTCAAATCCGCTTCGTGCCGTTTTAGTTTTCAATGGGTTAAAGGTAGCAACTTTTTCTTTAGAGAAAACAAACATAAATTCGTAACAATTGGTGTAAGCATTAGAACGCATAAATGGCGTGTTCTTTTTTTGATAAATCATTATATCGTGAACATTAAATCCAATTTCTTGGAAATAAAGGCATTGTCTAAAACTTGTCAAACTTCGATTTCCATTTTTTATTCTATCACCGACAACCCAAACCACAACTCCGCCTTTTTTCACTACACGAAATAGCTCTATGGCAATATTCTCAAAATCAAATGAATACCCATTATAATCTCGTAAATCATCATAAGGGGGCGAAGTAACAACTAAATCAATACAATCATTCGGTAGTTTTTGCATTCCTAACAAACAATCAATATTGTAAATGTTATTTATTTCAAATTCCCCAACTTTCATAAATCAAAATTTTTAAAATACAAAGTTAGCAAAAACATTTGAATTAATACCCTTAGCTTGGTAAAAGTACTAAATTGAAATTATAACTGTTTGAAAATCTAAGGTTTATTTTTTTTAGCGAAGATGATTTTTTAAATAGCTCGCAGTATAGCCTTTATTCATTTCAACGACCTTTTCGGGTGTGCCCTCTGCCATAACTTCTCCTCCCTGTTTTCCTCCTTCGGGTCCTAAATCAATAAGCCAATCCGCCACTTTAATAACTTCCATATTGTGTTCTATCACTAAAACGGTGTTCCCGCGGTTTACCAATTGATTGAGAACGTTTAATAAAATGGCGATGTCGTCAAAATGTAATCCTGTGGTAGGTTCATCTAAAATATAAAAAGTGTTGCCGGTCTCTTTTTTCGACAATTCGGCGGCTAATTTTACTCGTTGTGCTTCTCCGCCGGAAAGAGTCGTGGAAGATTGTCCTAAATGAATATAGCCCAATCCCACATCAACCATTGTTTGCAATTTTTGATAAATGGAAGGAATATTTTCAAAAAAATCTAAGGCGGTTTCGATAGTCATTTCGAGTATGTCATTTATAGACTTTCCCTTGTATCTAATTTCCAACGTTTCAGCATTATAGCGCTGTCCGTTACAGGTTTCACAAGTAACATAGACGTCAGGAAGGAAATTCATTTCGATATTTCTCATTCCGCCGCCCTTGCACGTTTCGCAACGTCCGCCTTTGACATTGAAGGAGAAACGTCCGGGTTTATAACCTCTAATTTTGGCTTCGGGCAAGCCGGCGAAGAGCTGTCTAATATCGTCAAAAACGCCAATGTAAGTTGCGGGGTTCGAGCGCGGCGTCTTCCCAATCGGGTGCTGGTCAATGCTGATGACTTTATCAATATAGTTCAACCCGTTTATTACACTATAAGGGAGAGGCTTTTTGTCGGAGCGATAAAAATGTTGTTGTAAAATAGGGAATAGTGTTTCGTTGATGAGCGAAGATTTGCCGCTTCCTGACACGCCCGTAACGCAGATAAAAACGCCGAGAGGAAACGAGACGGAAATATCTTTTAAATTATTACCCCTTGCTCCTTCGAGGGTGAGTTTTTTACCGGTTCCCTGGCGTCTTGTTGAGGGAACTGCAATTGATTTTCGTCCGCTTAGATAGTCGGCTGTAGGTGTGTCAAGATGAATAATTTCGTCATAAGTTCCGATAGCGACTATATCTCCTCCGTGTTCTCCGGCGCCGGGTCCAATATCTACAATATAATCGGCTGCCCGCATCATATCTTCGTCATGTTCCACCACAATAACGGAGTTGCCCGCGTCACGCAACTCTTTAAGCGAATTTATCAGTCGGCGATTATCACGTTGATGCAAGCCGATGCTCGGTTCATCAAGGATGTAGAGAACATTAACCAATTGAGAGCCAATTTGTGTAGCCAGACGAATGCGCTGAGCTTCGCCGCCGGAAAGACTTTTAGCAGAGCGACTTAATGAAAGATATTGAATGCCTACGTTGCATAAAAATTCCAATCTGGCTTTAATCTCTTTCAAAATTTCGGCAGCAATGGTTCGTTTTCGTTCGTCCAATTTTTCGGGTAAGGTGATAACCCAATTCAATAACTCGGAAATATCCATTGATGCAAGGTCGAAAATAGTTTTATCGTCAATTTTAAAAAATAGCGACTCCTTTTTTAGCCTTGCTCCGTTGCAGTCAGGACATGTTTTTTGCTCCATAAATTGAGAAATCCACTTTCGTAGTGAAGCCGGAATAGATTCCACGTCAAAGTTTTCGAGGAAATTGATAATTCCTTCATAATCCACAACGATAGGGGATAGTCCGCTAATTTCGCGTTTTACCCGCAAAGGTTCGTCGCAACCGTACAAGATGATATTAATAACATTATCGGGCAAGGCGTTGATAGGGTCGGAGAGGGAGAACCCGTACTTTTCGCCGAGAGCTTCCAATTGTCGGAATATCATGCTGTTTTTCTTCTTTCCGATAACTTCAATACCACCATCTTCAATTGATTTTGAAGGGTCGGGAATTATCTTCTCAATGCCTACTTGCGTAATTTTTCCCAAACCGCTACACGTTTCGCATGCTCCGTAGGGAGAGTTAAAAGAAAAGGTGTTCGGTTCGGGCTCAGGGTAAGAAATGCCGGAGGTGGGACACATTAAAAATTTACTATAATTTCGAACTTCTTCCGTTTCATTGTCTAAAATCATCAAAATACCTTTCCCGTGTTTTAAGGCAAGGCGAACGCTGTTCGTTAAACGTTTATTAGCCCCTTCAGTTATGGTTAGAGAATCAATAACCGTTTCAATATCGTGAATCTTATACCTGTCAACTTGCAGATTTAATGTTAATAATTTTATTTCACCGTCCACTCTGGCTCTCGTAAACCCTTGTTTTCTAATATTTTCAAAGAGTTCTTTATATTTCCCTTTTCTACCTCTAACGACAGGGGCAAGGAGTGTAATACTTTTATTGCGATACTTCTCTGTTATAAGATTAAGAAGCTCATTTTCACTATATTTCACCATTTTTTCGCCTGTAATATACGAGTAGGCGTCAGAGATGCGGGCGTATAAAAGCCGCAAAAAGTCGTAAATTTCCGTAATTGTCCCGACCGTTGAACGTGGATTTTTGTTAACGGTTTTCTGCTCAATTGAAATTACGGGATTTAGTCCGGAAATTTTATCCACTTCGGGGTGTTTCAAGTCTCCGATAAAGTGCCGTGCGTACGCAGAAAAAGTCTCTAAATAACGTCTTTGTCCTTCGGCGTAAATCGTATCGAAAGCGAGCGAAGATTTCCCGCTACCGCTCAATCCGGTAATTACAACCAACTTGTAATGTGGAATTTCCAAAGAGATGTTTTTAAGATTATGCTCCTTCGCACCACTAATAGTCAGACGATTTTCAAGATATTGATTCTCTTTCACTTAAAAAAAAGTTTGGTCAGCAATTTGCGTGCAAAGGTACGAAAAATTAGCGGAAAACTATATATGCAGAAACCTCTTATTATGTTTGGGGTGAAAATGGGGGGGGAATTGGCTGTCCGATAAAATTCTTGTAATTTTATCCCTCTTCGAAAAAACTTCTAACTTTTGAAGCAAAAGCTCTGTCGACTGCTTTGCCGTCACGTGTTTTTGCCAATCCTCCTAAGGCTGTCTCTTTGTAGTCACGATTCAGTTTATCGCCGACTTCGCGCATGGTAAGAACGACTTCGTCCGGTGATATAAACGAACGCACGCCGCTTAGTGCCATTATTGAAGCTGTAATAGCAACGGAGGTGAAAATGCCGTTTCGTTTAACACAAGGGATTTCAACTAAGCCTGCAACCGGGTCGCAAATTAGACCCAAGGAATTTTTTATTGCCAAAATAAAACTTTGGATAATTTCATTGGGCGAGCCGTTTTCAAGGTAAGTCAGTGCCGCTGCTGCCATGGCGGCGCCTACGCCCACCTCTGCCTGACAGCCGTAATCGGCTCCGGCAGTTGTAACATCGTCAAATAAAATCATACCTAAAAATCCTGAAACTAAGATAGCTTCATAAATTTTTTGCGGTTCAGGGTTGGCTATTTCGGAGTAGGCTTGCAATACGCCCGGTAATATGCCGCACGAACCTGCCGTAGGACAAGCAACTATGACGCCGCATTTGGCATTCACTTCGTTAACGGCAACGGCGTAAGCGGCAGCACGCCCATAAATATTGTCGAACAGCGGATTTTTATGAACGTAGTTGTGCATACGGGAAGCATCTTTCCCCGTGAGCTTCAATAGCGACAATTCGCTACTTTGAACACCCTTTTTCGCCGATGCTTTCATAATAGCCCAATATTCTGCCGCCCTACGCAAAATATCCTCGGGTGCCGTTCCCTGTAAATTGTTCTCAACCTCAATAATAACATCAATAAGCTCTTTCTTTTCTGTGCGAATATAGTCACTCAACTCCTCAAACGTATTAAAGGGCATGCGATAGTCCTTTTCCCCAACTCCTTCATTTTCAGCTATTGCCGGAATTAAAACGGCGTTAACATGTTTCCTTGCTTCGTTTTCAGAGATGATTTCCTGTTTGTAGTAGTAAAAATTCTCCTTACCGTTAATTGGCGACAGTAGACGTTTATCCATGTACCGAACCTCGACGTTACTTCCGCCGATAGAGAATCCGGTAATGGTATAAGTGGTTTGCGATGTTTCTACAATGATTTCGGCGATATTGTTATTGTTTTCGTTTTTATATTTAAGCTCCTCCTCGACTGTTCCCCGTTTATATCCCCCGAAATCCGCTTTAAATTCGCCAAAATCGATGCCGTGTTCTTTCATGAAAATGGGGTCGCCCTGCTGTAGCATTTGCGGGTGGTCGGGTGCTAATCCCCAAAGTCCTCCGCCGATAGCCGATGGTGTATAGTGTCCGGGTCCCGTATCACGAAACGAAGCGAGCAGTTTCACGGTAACCGATTTCACGGGGTCGTTATCAAATTTAGCTCGAGCAATAATTATATTTCGTGCTATTTGACCTATTTTGTTACCGCCCGCCGTGTGTGAACTTGAAGGTCCGACCATGGAAGGACCGACAATATCAAAAACGCTCATCGCTTTGATATAGCGGTGAAGATAGCGTTCAAAATCGTCCTTAAGGGACTCTATTTCAGCCTTATCAATGATGCTATCAAAAACGGTTTTAATAAAATAGAGTGATTTAACCGATGCGTCTTGCGATTTCGTGTACCATATCTCCATGTACTGTGGGAAAATATTGTGCTTTTGAAATGTCTCTACCACATTGTTCAAAACCGTATTCCGTGCCGAGTTGATACTTTTCAGAATGATTTCGGTTTTATTATCTTTGGTTTCGGAGTCAAACTTAAATCCCTTTACATCTGTTTTCATCTCCTCAATCGATTTATTGAGGTCGGGAAATTTAACATTTACGTGATTTGCCGATGTTATATCGTTATAAAATATGGTCATCATGTAGTTTTCCTCTCTATTTGTGATGACTCGATATAGCGTGTAGGGCAGAAATTTGTATTCAATTAACGACGACAAAGTGTTTTCTAACTTTTCGTGGTCGAAATCGTGCAAGACGCACTCTTCTAGCTCTTCGCGGTGCCATAAGAATTTATCAACTTTTTGATTTGCGATGCGGTCTTCTACTAATGGCAGGCAGTAGGATATTTCCGACTTATCAAAATAACCGGTGATTGAAATATCGTTCATGGTAACGGTTTTTATTACAGTGCAAAAATAAGAAATAATCAGCCGTTTACCTTTTTTTGCTTTTCACTTTTCAATTTTCGTGCAAATATCTCTGTACGAGCAAGTTGGGCGGCGTGAGGGCGTAGGCGGAAAGCCCGCAAGGGCGGAAGCCGCTAGGGACGCGGCGGCAAAAAAGCGAGCTTGTAAGCTCTTTTTGCCGCCTTGCGACCCCACGGCTTGTGCCCGCGGACTTGCAGCCGAAGACCGACCCCGAGCGCAGCGAGGGGGCACGCCCAAAAGAAAAATATGATTGTTATTCTAAAAATCTTGCGTAATAAGTTGTTGAAAATAGTTTAATTGGCGCAAATGATTTTCTTGATTGTCGACTTTAATATATTGATAATCAAGAATATAAAAATGATAATAACTATGAAGCACGGCAAGATGATGTGGCTAAACATTTGCGTGGAACTTCCGTACCCGAATAAAACTAAGTGGCTACAGTAATAATTTCTTAAAAAATATAATGGAATGATTGAGGTTAAGAAGCTGGTAATGAATAATATAGCTAACATTATTTTGTAAGGGAGCGATATTTCTTTGAGGGAATAGCCGAGAGTGCTGAGTTTAACGATGTTTTCGTTGTTTCTTTGTAGCAGTAGTTGTATTGATAAAATTATTAGTGCGAATGTTAAGCCAATGATGATGGTGCCGATTGTTACGACTATTCCTATTATTATTTTTAGGAATGCAAGGGCTTTGCTGTTGCTCAGTTCGGACTTGTTAATGTCGTAGTCGTGCTTGTCGATATATTCGGTTAGTTCTTGGCTCGCAGGGTCTTTTGCAATGATAATAATTCTGCCGGGATTTGTATTTTCCGACTCGCCAAAGTTTTTATTTCCCCAATCGACAAATGATTTAGGTGCTAAGATTGTATTTATTCTTTCGGAAAAACCAATAATTCGAGCGTTTAATTTTTGCTGTTTTCTTTGTCCGTAGATATAAACATTAAATTTTGCCAACGGAGCCACACTTTCTGCAATTTGCGGCAGATTTTGACTTTGGGCAAAACCGAAATTATACAAATTAAGGTAAGTTTTTGGCAAAATAACCGGGATATAGGCGCTATTTTCACTCCAATTCCAGTTTTCATAATTTACATCGACGTAGTGGTCGGGTACTGCTTCGAAAAATAAATCCGTAGAAAATCCGCTTAAAGGACCATCAATGGCAAGCGAAGCATTTATGGCAAATGAGCAACTTGTAAATTCTGCAACATCTTTCACAAAATCTTGATTTTTAATATCTTCTATTTCTTTGTCCGTGAAATAGGGTTTCTTTCTGTCCGCTTTTTTAATTTGCAGAAACGAGTCTTCAAGTTTTATTTTTTTATTGATAATGATATACTCATCACGCCAAAAACTCTCCTTATCTTCAAATATCGGTTTAACATCGAGGTAGAACGACACGGCAACCATTAAAATGCTCAATCCGAGCGTTATACCCAAAAATATACCTATTAGCTGAGCCGGTTTAATATTATTTTTTAAAACTTTCCAAATCATTACATCCTTAACTTTATTATGTTTGTTTCAAAATCGTTTTTCAATGAAGTTATAATGATGCTTGCATTTTGTTCTTCAGTTTCTGTTTTTATTAAATCCCATGCAATTTCGCTATTTTTTGTATCTAAATGGCTAAAAGGCTCGTCAAGTAAAATATAATCGAACCGCTGGCAAAGTGCTCTGATTATTGCCACTCTTTGCTTCTGTCCGAACGATATTTTCGCAGTTTTTTTATTTTCAAAACCGTTTAAACCTAATATATAAATCATTTCCGATATTTGCTTTGGGGTTTTGAAATTTTGGATTCTATTCTTGATATTAATATTTTCCAAAACGGTTAATTCCGAAAACAGCTGAAGACCTTGCGGAACAATGCTAAGATGATTTTTTCTTAGTTTAGAAAATTGATTGATGCTAAAATTGGAGATATTTTTCTCATCAATATAAACATTACCGGTGTAGTCTTTTCGTAAACCCAAAATAATATTTACAAAGGTTGTTTTACCCTTGCCGGAGTCGGCATAGATTAAATAATTATTCTTTTGTTTAAAAATTAAATCCCTATTCCAAACTTCGGAATTAGCGATATTGCTTTCAGGAATCGGAATAGGGATTATCTTGGAAAACCTTATTTCCATATAAATATCAAACTGATTATTTAAGTTCTTCTAATTGTTTTTAAGTTTCTACCATTCTTCGTCTGTATATTCGTACAGTACAGAGGTTGAATCGTCTTCATAATCCCCCCACTCGTAATCCTCCCATTCATAATCGTCATATCCGTAATCGTTATATTCATCAGGGAAGAGAAGTTCCAAAATACCCATACACATTTCATCTATAATCTCTCTGAATTTTTCAGAATTTTTATAAAGTTTCTCTACGTCCAATTCTTGAATTGTTTTATTATATTTTAGCGTTGAGGTGAAATTAATTTGCCCTTTTTTACATTCTAAGTGCATGTGGTTATAATTATTTGCTACGTCAATATTTGTTTGTGATTCAAACTCTTTAATTTCTTCGGCAATTTCGTCAACATCTTTTATAAAATGAAAGCTAAGCCATAAATTGAGGTCTTTACAATTTTTGTGGAATTTTTTAAAATCAGCATTAGATAAAATAGATTCACTATTTTTCAGGTTAAAATGTTTCTCCAATAGGTCAAAATCAACTTTCCCGGAAGCAAGGTTTCCTAAAAATATAAACACATCTTTCTTCCAACCCAAAATAAACCCTGAGTCCGGTTCAATATAATAGGTAATATTATTTATTGTTTTTAACTCATCAGAAGCGGAGAAGCCTAAATCCTCGTCTATCAACTCTATATTTGCTTCAAGTTTCTTTTTATTTATAGGAATAACAAACCCCACGGTGAGTTCTTTATTTTCGTAATTTTCAAAAATATAAGCGCGTTTTGTCAATAAAATTCCTAATTCATTAGGATTTTTTTGTACTTTTTCCAGCAATTCCGTTAATTTAGGTTTTTCTTGTTTAAGAGTTTCTATCAGCTCTTTATACTCTTCCATTTCTGCCAGGTAATTCTCTTTTGGCCAATCTTTCATACTTTTACCATCAATAACACCCACTAAAAATGCATTTTTGGGAATGTAAGATGAGTAGTTTTTGGTGCAGGAAACGGATAAAGCCGCAACCAAAACCAACACTAAGATAGTGCTTAATAATTTTAATTTTTTCATGTTTTTTTTGATTTGTGATTTAACAATGTAAAATTACGAATTTATATTTTATTTTAAAAGAAATTTAATAAAATCTTACGACAACTCGCAAATACAACTTCTATTTTAAAAATCAGGTTTACTATGCAAAACTACAAAAAATATTTTATAGTTCTATTTTTTAGTTTAATAATAATTTTATTTTTTTATTAGGGCGTGTCCCCTCGCTACGCTCGGGGTCGGTCTCCGCCTCCAAGTCCGCAGGAAGGAGCTATGAATAGCATAGTCGAAAAAGGAGCTTCTAAAGTCGCTCTTTTTCTCCTTGCTCTTCAAAGCTCCTTCCTTTGCGGGCTATACGGCTGCGCCCTCACGCCGTCTCAAGTTGAGCGTTGATAGTGGAGAGCGGAAAAAAAATGCTCATGGGGCGGAGTTGAAATGAACATAGTAATCCCCGCACGACACTCGATTTTAATCTGCCCAAGACGTGGACGTACGGCTTTCGGTACGGCATATTATATTAATATCGGTTTCATAGTCTGAACATTTATCCCCTCTTTCTAACTCATAGACTTCTGTGTGTTTATAGGTATTTCCGTTAATAATCTCTTTTTCTTCGCAAACACAGACTTTTTTACATGAAGAAAAAAGTAACGATACCGCAACACCAATTAACAAAAGCGTGGTTGTAATTTTAAATGCTTTTTTCATTTCTTTAAATTTAGGTTAATAAATAATTGTCAAAAGCTGACTGCAACTCACCAATATAACTTTTTTGGTTTGATATTATGTTAATAACGCAAAACTACAAAAAATATTCTATTGGAGAGTGGTGGGGGAGGTTTTTTGCATGGACTATTTAAAGAGGCGGTACAGATTGTTAAAAATAAAGCAACAAATAATAATTTTATTTTTAAATATCTTCTGTTTATTACTTTACCCACCTATCTTTTTTGCTTGTACTTCTTCTGCGACATAAGTTACAACTTTTGTTTCGGATTTAGAATAGTCAGGAATTTCGGCGGGAGATAAGGGCGTTTTTTCTTTTTTTCGTGCGTGTTTAGTAGCATATTCACACTTTATGTTATTATGATATTCAAAATCATCGGGAATCACGACTTCCTTTTTCAAAGTAGTTTTCTGAAAATCTATCGAGCGAGTTGGATTTGGGACATTAAAATATTGCTGTAAATTATCCCAATCGTTATTTCTGATAGTTACAATATCTTTTAAATAAAAACTCACCCAGTTTTCGCCAATTTTAAAATTAGGTTTTACTTGCTTTAATTTTTGCTGCGAAATTTTAGCATATTTTTCGTCTATCTCAAAACCGATATATCTTCTGCCTAGTCGCTTAGCGGAAATGGCGGTTGTGCCGGTTCCTGAGAATGGATCAAGTACAATATCGTTTTCGTCTGTTGTTAATAGAATTAAACGGTCTAATAAATGTAGAGGGAGTTGGCAGGGGTGCGGGTCACGCTTCGAGTTGTGTTTTATACGGTGTATATCTGTCCAAACATCGGAAACTAAAGGTCCAAAAGGGTGTAACCCATCTTTTTTTCCACCGTAATCTTTTAGCAAATATCCTTGTTTCCTATCTCGTTTGTGCGGGTAACGCAATTCGTGAATTTTTGTTCCTTTTTCTTCTTTTGTATAAAATAAAATACCGTAATGAGCCGGTTGTAATGATTTTCCCATTGGAGCGGTAGGAGCGTCCCATGAAATCCAATGTTTGAAGTGAGCAAACTTATTTAGATAGGTGGCGTAAAAAGTTAACCATTTGGGAATGTTGTGTAGAAATATTGAGCCTGTCGGCTTGGTTACTCGTACCATTTCTGCAATCCATTTTTCGCACCAAGTAAGATACTCTTGAAATTCCAAGTTGTCTTTATAGCTCGTATAATTTTTTTGCAAGTTGAAAGGTGGATCAGCAAAAGTCATATCCACTGAGTTGTCAGGAATGTTTTTAAAAAGTTCCAAACAGTCGCCTTGAATAATCCTATTTATATACTTGTCAATCATTTACTTAAATGTCTCTATTAATCGTTTTTCAAATCGTTTTAATTCTTCTTTATGGAATGTAAAAACATCTTCGTAAGCAGTTACCATTCGTCTTAAATCGCTTTTACGAACATACCAACCAATGCCATCCACAAAACCTATAAAAGATGCTTTTGGATAATGTTCTTTAATTAAAGTGTCGATAGAAATTTCAGTTTTAGATTTGTCACCTTGTCCCGAAGAGGTTGTAGCCAGAAATGAACTTTCGATAATGATAAGGGGATTTTCCTTGTTGGGAATAATGAAATCCATTGTTCGTTTGTTATCGGGGACATTGCTGATAAATTCTTTTAAGTCGCCGGTTTCGTAAGTTAGCCCCAATTTTTCCAATATTTCAGCAATTACTATTTCGGGATTGTTGCCTTTCATTCCCGAATAACTACCTTTTTCTTTGTAACGAATAATTGTATCTATCAATTCAGGAATTTCAAAATTAAGTTTGGATATACTCAATTTTTTTAGCTCAAAAAGTGGAATTGTATTTGCTAAAAATGGAATGGAAGCTCCCCCAAAGAAAAGATTTACTATTCCTTTACGAAAGTGCACGTTTGATTGTATCTTCTTTAAAATTGTACTATCCGACCATTCGTGAATATTATTGGGATTTTTTTCTTTGTGCCATTTTTCTTTGTACACAAGCTTATTAAGTTCCGGATCGTCCACGATGCGTATTATAGTGGTTAGACGTTTTAAATATTCATTAGAAAAGCCTGTTAATGCGAGTAATGCTCGTAATCCGTTTTCTTTTTCTTTCAATAACCATTCAAAAATCTCCTTTTTAAGACCTTCCGTTTCTATTTTATTTTTAACAATTAACAAAGTCTCTTTCAATGAGTTAATATAGCCTTCATAATCTTCCTCAAACTTCTGGTTAATGAAGTAAAAGGTGTTTTTCTGAATGACGGTAGCAAATTTATCATCAACACTTTTCATTTTTATATTTTCTTGAAAATTAATATATATTCATCTTTCATCGTATTTCTCATTCCTTTAATGGGTTTTAAAATGCTTTTCACTAATGGTAAATTGTAATTTTTTGCAGAATCAATTATCGTTTCTTCTAATCTTATACCGCCTGTTTGGTTAGTATTTGAGCCGATAATCATACAAAAATATTTGTTTTTTTTCAGTACTCGCGAAATTTCAGAACAAACTTTATCCATATCGTCAAAATAATTATTTAATCGTTCTGCTTTATTCTTACCTCTTAGCCCTATCAGTTTATTTTTCATTTCCTTTGTGTCATAGCCTAAAAATTCCAGTTGGTCTTTATCATTTTCTACATAATCTATTGCAAATGAATACGGTGGTGAAGTTATTACGCAATCAATGCTTTCAGCAGGCAATTTTAAGTTTAATGCTTCTGAATTGGGTAAAATTTCAACTTTTCCGATTTTATTTTGTTTAAAATACGGGTTTTTCAATGTTGACTTTACGGTTTCTATATAACGAGGTAAAACTTTTTCAAACAATTGTTCATGGTTAGAACGTACAACACGTTTTGAGTATCCTAAAGCGTCTAACCATGCCAAAAATGCGAGATTATAAAGTTTTTGTTTTTCTATCTCTTTTATCTTTGCTATTCGCCGTAAAACATTGCCTTGCTTAAAAAAATCGAATAGTTTTTTATTGTCAAACGATGTGTTTTCCAGTAAATCCAAATCAATCGCCAGAGATTCATATTTAACTTTTATCATAAATTGACAAAATGGGCTAACATCGCATGCCACTGAATTTATGCCCATTAACGCTGCTTCAACATTTGCCGTTCCGCTACCTGCCATTGGGTCTAAAATGGTTTCCCCTTTTTGTATTCCTAAAATGTTAAGTAACCCCTTTATAAGTTGTGGGTGGAATTTGCCACGATACGGAAAAAGTCCATGCGTGGCGTAACCTGTTGAAAATTGCCCCTCTTCAAAATAGGCTTGCGTTTGTGCCGACCTATTCTCGTTTATTGTATTATTGTAATTTGAATACAATAAAAAATGTTTCGCAAATTGATTATCAATGGATTTTATAAATGCAGAGCGATCCAAGAGTTGCTCTTTTGAAAGACAATTAAATTCTAAATAAGCCAATTCTAACTCAAACAACTCGTCTACATTTGGTAAAAGTTCGACATTGCTACCAAAGACTTTAGTTATAAATGAGGGGACAGAGTGAAAGTTTGTTTTAGTCATTTTGTAAATCATTCTATTTTTTAGTTCATAGCTTGCATTTCATCATTTTGTAAATTTCATAATTTTTCACTCAACAAATATACAACATTCCTAAACATAAAACTTAGGACATTTTATATTATTTTCCATTATTTTTATTTATCAAGAGCGTTACGTGATTTTCTTTTTGAAAAGGAATCGTTTATTTTAATTCATAGCATAAAGGTCTCTTATTTTTGATGTTGCAGGATAAAAAAATAATAGAAAAAGGAAACTTTACCCCATTACGTTTTTTCATACAGAAAAGTAAAAAAAATTACAGAGGCGAAATCTAAATTCCACCTCTGTAACGTTATATTGCCGAAAAGGGGACACTGTAAAATAAAATTTACTTTATGTGCCCCGCACGACACTCGATTTTAATCTGCCCAAGCCGTGGATGTACGGCTTTCGGTACGGCATATTATATTAATATCGGTTTCATAGTCTGAACATTTATCCCCTCTTTCTAACTCATAGACTTCTGTGTGTTTATAGGTATTTCCGTTAATAATCTCTTTTTCTTCGCAAACACAGACTTTTTTACATGAAGAAAAAAGTAACGATACCGCAACACCAATTAACAAAAGCGTGGTTGTAATTTTAAATGCTTTTTTCATTTCTTTAAATTTAGGTTAATAAATAATTGTCAAAAGCTGACTGCAACTCACCAATATAACTTTTTTGGTTTGATATTATGTTAATAACGCAAAACTACAAAAAATATTCTATTGGAGAGTGGTGGGGGAGGTTTTTCTTGTTCTTTTGTTTAATTTATTCAGTACCAGGTTACGTGCATTTTTTTAAATATATCTCTATTTTATTCATATTAGCAAAATTTTTGCGAGTGAACTTTTTAACGCTATCATTTTTAGGATAAAAATTAACATATTAGCGATTTATTGAGAGTTGTTCTATTTACAATATATAGTATGTTTGTCTCGTTAATCTTGGATATTATTTGAAAAGTGTCTCGTCCTAAAAAAGTTGACACTTTTTGTTTGTTTTTTAAAGTTTTACTTTTAGTACAATGCATATAATAAAAATTATTCATGGTTATCCACCAAATTATAATGCAGGTTCAGAAGTTTATAGTCAATCAATCTGTAATGAACTTTCAAGACGACATAAAGTTTCTGTTTTCACACGAGAAGAAAATCCGTATACAAGTTGCTTTAGCATTCGTGAGCAAAAAATTAATGACAATTTAACACTTTACATTGTAAATAATCCACAAGGCAAAGATGGTTATCGTCACAAGCAAATGGACAATAACTTTGCGGAATTAGTAAGGCAAATCAAGCCAGATATTGCTCATATTGGACACTTAAATCATCTTTCAACAGGTTTAATTGATGAACTGAATAAACTCAAAATCCCCATTATTTATACTCTTCACGATTTTTGGTTAATGTGTCCACGAGGGCAATTTTTGACACGAAGTATTGGAGAAAAAAACAATTTTCAGTTATGTGAAAAGCAGGACGACAAAAAATGTGCGATTGATTGCTACAAAGTTTATTTTAGTGGACGAGAAAAAAACAAAAACGCGGATGTTAAAAGTTGGAGTAGTTGGATACATCAACGAATGATAGAAACAAAGTCAATCATCAATAAAGTTGATTTGTTTATTGCACCGTCAAATTATTTACGAGATAGATTTGTTAATGATTTTTGTATTCCTGAAAACAAAATCATTTATTTAGATTATGGTTTCCCTACGCACTATTTGACGCAAACTGAAAAATCAGAAGAAAAAAACAATTATACTTTTGGTTACATTGGGACTCATATTCCAGCGAAAGGCGTAAATATTTTAATTGAAGCATTTAAGAAGATTGAAGAACCCGCAACCTTGAAAATTTTTGGTAGAGCGAATGGGCAAAGTACAAATGCATTGAAAAAAATAGCAGAAACTTCCAAAAATAAAATTGAGTTTTTGGGTGAATACGTCAATCATAACTTAGCAAATGACGTCTTTTCAAATGTTGATTGTATTGTAGTTCCAAGTATTTGGGGCGAAAATTCACCTCTTGTTATTCACGAAGCACAAGCCTGTAAAGTGCCTGTAATCACTGCCAACTTTGGCGGAATGAAAGAATATGTTCAACACAATGTAAATGGACTTTTATTTGAACATCGCAATATAAATTCCTTAGTAGTACAGATGAAATTTGCTATTTCAAATCCTTATAAAATGAAAGTTTTAGGTGAACGTGGTTATTTGTATTCCAAAAATGGAAGAGTTCCCAGTATTCAGGTTCATTGCAAGGAGTTAGAAAAATTATATCAAAAATTCATTCAAAAGAGTAATTATAAACTCTGGCGTGTTACGCTTGATACAAATCCTGAAGATTGTAATTTAAGTTGTACAATGTGTGAAGAACATAGTTCGTTTTCGACTTACATTAAAGAAAAATTAAACGGCAAACACCGTAGAATGCCCAAAGAATGGTTATCCCCAATTTTTCAACAAGCAAAAAAAATCGGAGTTACGGAAATGATACCGTCCACAATGGGTGAGCCTTTAATCTACAAACACTTCGCGTATTTTGTTGAATTATGCTACAAATACAATATCAAAATGAACTTGACTACCAACGGAACTTTCCCAAGAGCAACCGGAAAAAACGTTTCAGAATGGGCGAATTTGATAGTTCCAATTACAACAGATGTGAAAATAAGTTGGAACGGCGCAACTGCCGAAACTTCGCAAAAAGTAATGAAAGGGATTGACTTTGAACAAAACGTTGAGAACCTGAAAGAGTTTATTCGTATTCGCGATGAATATTTTGTAAAAACTGGTTATTACTGTCGTATAACGTTTCAGCTTACGTTTATGCAAAATAATATGCATGAATTAGCAAACATTGTAAAGTTAGCTTCGCAACTTGGAGTCGACAGAGTGAAGGGGCATCATCTTTGGACCCACTTTGATGAAATTAAGCATTTATCAATGAAAGCCAATGCCGAAAGTATAATTCAATGGAACGAATATGTAAAACAAGCCTATGAAGCACAAGAGAAATATCGTAAATCAAATGGAGAAAAAGTTGTTTTAAACAATATTATTCCATTACAAGCCGAAGAAAATCAAGAAATTCCTGAAAGTTACGAATGTCCCTTTTTAGAAAAAGAATTATGGATTTCTGCTACAGGAAAAATATCTCCTTGTTGTGCCCCCGATGAATTACGTGATACCTTAGGTGATTTCGGGAACATCCAAAACACAACTCTTGAAGAAGTGTTGCAAGGTGATAACTACAAAAATCTTGTAAAAAATTACAAGAAAATAGATTTATGTAAAACTTGTAATATGCGGAAACCATGAGTAAAGCATTAATGATAAGTGGACACCCACACTTAAATACTTCTATTGCCAATAGCAGTATCATTCGAGTTCTACAAAAAGAATTAAATTTAGATTTGTTAAATATTGCATTTAAGTATCCCAATTATGAAATAGATGTCCAACAAGAAACAATTTTAAATCCTAATTCTGCCATGTTTCACGTCTATTTTTTAAAAAAAATCTGATATAATGTTTGTTATGTCATTTTTTTTACTATTTTGTGCAACCTAATTAAGTAGCGTATGTATTTGCCAGAATGGGCTAAAAAATTCAAAGAGCCAAGAACGGAAATCAGAAAAATTAGCGGTCATTATTATAAATACCAAGTAGAATATCGCTATAATAAAGAAAAGAAAAGGTCCGATAAAATAACTGTCGGACTACTTGGAAAAATCACCGAACAGGATGGATTTATTCCGTCAGAAAAACGCCAGCTCAAAGAAAAGGCGAAGCGAGCCGTTGATCCAACAAAAGTTGATATTAAAATGTTCGGTGTATATGGTTTATTCAGCGAGCTTTTAGATGACGAGGTTCAAGGAATGAGAACTATCTACAACTCGGAAGATTGGGAAGTTCTGCTCTCCGTTGCCATGATGCGCTTTGCACATGAAGCTCCTATACAGTGTATGCAACGACTACATCACCATGACTACAGTTCGTTGTTCTGGCATAATCAAGTTTTGACTGACAAAATAATAACAAACACACTAAGATACATCGGTGAAAATCGTCAGTTGATTTTGAAATGGATGAAATCACGTATTTCTTTCCCGGAAAAACCCAATAATTCAGAAAAGGAGTATATGATGATTGATTCTACTCATGTAACTACGACATCTAACCACTTGCATGTCAATGCTCCCGGGTATAATCCTGACAAGAATTTTGATGAGCAAATTCGCCTAATGTATATGTTTGCGTGTGGCATTAAGGAACCCGTTTATTACCGGTTGATAAATGGTAATATCAACGATGTTAGTTCAATGAAACTTTGCTTGGAAGAGATGAAAACCGATAAAGTGATTTTCGTTGCAGATAAGGGGTTCTATAGTAAAGGGAATATAGATGCGCTAAATGATAATAAATTACAATATATTATTCCGCTCTATCGAAACAATAGATTGATTCATTTTTCTCCATTGGAACAAATTGATTTCAAGAAAAATAACAAGTTTTTTATCTATGAAAAGCGAATAATATGGTATTACTCATATCAAAATGAGGGACAATATTTTACCACCTTTTTAGATGAAAAGTTGCGTGTTGAAGAGGAAGAAGATTATATTTTGCGAATGGCTACACACCCTGAAAAATACAACAAAGAAGGATTTGATAAAAAACTTCATAGCTTCGGCACTCTCACATTGACAACAAACGTAGAAATAGCACCGCAAGAGCTATATGAAAATTACAAACAGCGAAACGAAATAGAAGTTATGTTTGATTCATATAAAAACTTCTTAAAAGCTGACCGCATGTATATGCAAGACAGAATGGTCCTTGAGGGCTGGCTTATGGCTAATTTTATTGCTATGATTGCTTATTACAAATTATACGATAAAATTAAAAAAGCTAAACTGCTGAGCAAATACTCCCCAAAAGACATTATAGAGATTTCTAAAAGCATATTCAAAATTAGAATCAATGACCATTGGTATACTACTGAAACAACTAGAAAAACAAAAGAACTATTTGAGAAAATAACAATAAACTACCTAAAAGAGCGGAGTTAGGATTTAAAGTATTTGAAAATAGGTCAATTTTAATTACAATTACAAATGTTGAGATAGATGATATTTTAAATAAAAAATTAAAAGGAAGTGTGTTTATGTCTTTTACCTTTACAATATTAGAGGAACATGCAAAAGAAGATATATGTGAATATAGGAGTGAAACGAATATCCTAAGTTATTTTATGACAATAACTTGCAAGATTAAAGAAAAGCATAGGGAATTAGTATCGACATATACATGAAAAACCTATAATTAATTCACTGACTTATGCGTTAAAATATTAGAACAAAAAGTAGTAAATATTCTTATAATGAGTAATTATTTAATTGAAAGCGAATGAATTGGCAAAATATAAAAGTATCAGACGACAACACTCATTTTTTATTCAAAGGGAAACCAATTTTCGATAAGACTTTTATAGAAGTCCTGAAATTTCATTCACCAGGACTTGCCCCTGTTTTAGATAATTCAGGTGCTTATCACATCAATGTAAAAGGGAAAGAACTCTACAAAAATCGCTACGTAAGAACCTTCGGTTTTTATTGTAATCGCGCTTCTGTCGTTGAAAATATAAGTTGGTTTCATATCAATGAAAAAGGTAAACGGGTGTATACTTCCAATTACCTATGGACAGGAAATTATCAAGAAAATATTTGCACCGTTAGAAACTCAAATAACCAATATTTTCACATTGACTTAAATGGGAATCGTATTTATGTGGAAAATTACATTTATGCAGGTGATTACAAAGATGGAATTGCTTGTGTAAAATCGCAAGACGGTTTATACCGACATATTGATAATAAAGGAAAGTTCATCAACGACAAATCTTATCTTGATTTGGGTGTTTTTCACAAAAATTTTGCTACAGCAAAAGACGAAAATGGTTGGTTTCATATTAACAAACGGGGAAGCGAACTTTATAAAGATCGTTACCAAATAATTGAACCATTTTACAATGGTTTTGCTTTAGTAACAACATTTGAAAATGAAAAAATAATTATAGACGAAAAAGGACTGAAAATATTAACGGTTTGACGATAAAACAAAAAATGTGTACCTGTGAAATAAGTTTGACAAAAGAGACTATTATATCATTTTTCGATGTTATCCCTCAAATCAATTTTTCTCCACTAACGCATCAATCGTTATTTCGTCAGTTATGCTGAAAGCCGTCTTGTTGTTACTTTCTACTGTGGGGACAATCCGTAAGTCTGTAGCAAGCGTTTCGGATTTAATGTAGGATTCGAATTTTCGGAATGCGGAATCCAATTCGCTGTAACTTTGTAAAGTGATAGTTATCGTATCCACAACATCAAGATTTTGCTCCTTCCTGTAGTTCTGTATTCGATTAACCAATTCGCGGGCAAATCCTTCATCTTTGAGTTCATCGGTTACCGTAATGTCAAGGGCAACGGTGAGAGAACCCTCATTGGCAACCACCCAGCCCGGTATCTCATCGGCAATAATCTCTACTTCATTGTTGCTTATTTCTATCTCTTCGCCCTCTATGGTAAAGATGAGTTTTCCATCCCGTTCTAACTGTGCAATTTTACTTTGGGGCAACTCCGCTAAACAGTTCGCAAGCGCCTTCATCCGCTTACCCAACTTAGGACCTAAAATTTTGAAATCCGGTTTTATTCTCTTCGTGAAAAGTCCGTCTTCGTCGCTGACAAAAAGAATCTCTTTAACATTCACCTCGTGCAGAATCAACTCCTTCACCTTTTCAATTTGATGTTGGAAGTTGCTGTTCTCAATAATCGGAATCATAATCTTGCTAAGCGGTTGGCGAACTTTGAGTTTGCTTTTTTTGCGCATGGAGAGTACTAAGGAGGATATCTTTTGTGCCCACTGCATTCTCTCTTCCAATTCCGTGTCAATCATATCTACTTTGGCAATCGGGAAATCGGTGAGGTGTACCGATATTTTGTCTTCCATGTTTGTAACGTTATTTAAGTCGAGAAATAGTTTATCCATGAAAAACGGAGCTAAGGGAGCTGCCAATTTGGCGATAGTAACCAATGCGGTGTAGAGCGTTTGGTAAGCGGAGATTTTGTCTTGCGTGTACTCGCCTTTCCAAAATCTGCGTCTGCAAAGTCTTACATACCAATTACTTAAATATTCATCAACGAAATTTTGAATATCTCTGCCGACTTTGGTAGGTTCGAAGTCGCTATAGTTAATATCGCAATTTTTAATAAGTGTGTTTAATTCCGACAAAATCCACCTATCAATTTCGGGACGTTCATTATAAGGAATTTCCGGCTCTTCGTTGGTAAATCCGTCAAGGTTAGCATAGAGAGCAAAGAAATTATAGGTATTGTACAATGTTCCGAAAAATTTCCTTTGTACCTCTACAATTCCCTCTTCGTCAAATTTCAGGTTGTCCCACGGCTGTGCGTTGGTAAGCATGTACCAGCGAGTAGCGTCCGCTCCGTACTTCTCTATGGTGGCAAACGGGTCAACGGCGTTTCCTAACCTTTTTGACATCTTATTGCCGTTTTTATCTAATACTAAGCCGTTGGAAATCACAGACTTAAAAGCAACAGAGTCGAAGAGCATCGTGCTGATGGCGTGTAGAGTAAAGAACCAACCACGTGTTTGGTCAACCCCCTCGGCAATAAAATCAGCAGGGAAGTTCTTTTCAAAAATCTCCTTATTTTCAAATGGATAGTGCCACTGACTGTACGGCATAGAACCCGAATCGAACCAAACATCAATCAAATCGGTTTCGCGGGTCATTCTCTGTCCACTCTTTGATACTAAAAATATCTCATCTACGTAAGGACGGTGGAGGTCGATTTTTTGATAATTTTCCTTACTAAAATCACCGATAATAAACTTATCAAAAGGATTCTTTTCCATAACGCCGGCTTCAACAGCCTTGTTAATTTCCGTAATTAGCTCTTCTATAGAGCCGATACAAATTTGCTCCTTTTTATCTTCGGTAGTCCATATCGGCAATGGGATACCCCAGAAACGCGAGCGTGATAAGTTCCAATCGACTAAATTCTCCAGCCAATTACCAAAACGTCCGCTGCCGGTTGCTTGCGGTTTCCATTGAATAGTTTTGTTAAGCTCAATCATTCGCTCCTTCATTTGGGTCGTTTTCACAAACCACGAGTCGAGAGGGTAGTATAAGACCGGTTTGTCCGTCCGCCAGCAATGCGGATAATTGTGAACATATTTTTCAATTTTAAAGGCTTTATTCTCCTTTTTCAACCAAACAGCCAAAAACAGGTCTAACGGTTCTTCTGATTTATCGTTATTCGGTTCGTAATCTTCTTTAACAAAACGTCCGGCTACTTGACCGTACAACTCTCTATCTACCTTATTTTGAACAAATTGCTCGTCAAGCTCCGCTATCGGATAAAATTTGCCGGTTCTATCCACCATAGGTTGCCAATTTCCTTGTTTATCGAGAAGGGTTAGGGGAGGGATATTCGCTTCTTGCGCCACCCGTTTATCGTCAGCTCCGAAAGTAGGAGCGATGTGAACAATGCCCGTCCCGTCTTCGGTCGTAACGTAGTCGCCGGCAATAACTCTAAAAGCGTTTTCACCGGGGTTAACGTAGGGAATTAGTTGCTCATATTCCAAGCCTATTAGCTCTTTGCCGACTGTTTGAGCAATGATGCGATAGGGAGTATTTTTATCTCCCGGTTTATAATCCTCAAAAGAGAGGTCGCTATTTTTTTCCGGAAAATAAGTCTCCTTCAAGTTTTTAGCTAAAACGACAAAAATAGGCGTCCCTGAATAGGGGTTAAAGGTTTGAACTAAAAGATATTCGATATTAACTCCGACCGCTAATGCCGTATTGGAGGGCAATGTCCAAGGGGTTGTTGTCCAAGCCAATAGATAAAGATTATCGGGAATCGCCTCTCCTTCAGGAAATCCCCACGGACATTTTTTATTTTTTTGCGTTGTTTTAACCTTAAATTGAGCGACAACGGTAGTATCTTTAATATCTTTATAACAACCGGGAAGATTTAATTCATGCGAACTAAGTCCCGTCCCTGCGGCTGGCGAGTAAGGTTGGATAGAAAAACCTTTATAAAGAAGATTTTTTTTATAGAGTTGAGACAGCAAATACCAAACCGACTCAATATATTTATTATCAAACGTAATATATGGATTCTCCAAGTCCACCCAATAGCCCATCTTTTTCGTCAAATCGTCCCATTTATCTTTATACTTCATCACTTCTCGGCGGCAGGCGTTATTATACTCCTCCACCGAAATTTTTTTCCCTATATCTTCCTTTGTAATCCCCAAAGTTTGTTCTACGCCCAATTCCACAGGCAAGCCGTGCGTATCCCAGCCACCTTTTCGACCGACAAATTTCCCTTTTTGTGTCTGATATCGACAAAAAACATCTTTAATAGCACGTGCCATAACATGATGAATGCCCGGCAATCCGTTAGCCGAGGGAGGACCTTCATAAAAAACGAACGAACTATTCCCTTTTCTCAATTCCAAACTTTTAGCAAAAATCTCATTTTCCTCCCAATATTGACGCATCTCTTTCCCAATATTAGAAAGATTAAGAGCCTTATATTCAGCGTATTTTTTCATCGAACTATTATTATTTTAAAGAATTTGCAAATATACATCATTTTTTTCAAAAAATTCCACTGCTCACTTTTTAGGTTTCCCGTCAATTTAAGCACAAGCCAAAGAATTTAGCAGTAGAAAACGGGGCTTCGTAAATAATTTAATTGATAATAGCGTAGCCAAAAAAAAGTTCTATCGCCCAGCACCAAAAGCAAAATTTAAAGCAGATAGATAATGTTAAATAATATAAAAATTATTAGGGCGTGTCCCCTCGCTACGCTCGGGGTCGGCGCCCGGTTCCAAGTCCGCGGGCACAAGCCGTGGGGTCGCAAGGCGGCAAAAAGAGCTTACAAGCTCGCTTTTTTGCCGCCGCGACCCCAGCGGCTTCCGCCCTTGCGGGCTTTCCACCTAAGCGCCTCACGCAACCAACTTGTTCGGGAAGAGCATTATAGGATAAAGAGAGGAAAGAGGGGAGGGGAGAGAGAAAGTGGAAAATCGCAATAAATTGATTCGGCAATATATCCCTAAAATAATGAATATCAAAGAATTATCATATAATAAATTAATAGTTATTCAAAATAAATTTAATTATAGACCACGCAAAGTACTTTTTTTTGAATCGCCTGCTTTCTTTTTTTATAACTTTGCCTGTTGAATTTATAAACTCCCGTAATATAAATAAAAACTAGTGCATTAGAAAAATTTGGTAAAATTTCGATCGACAATAAAAACAACGTAATAATTTTTGAGTAATGAAGAAGATTTCAATAATATGGCTTGTTCTTTTATTCCTTTTTATAGTTGCTTGTAAGTCTGACAGTAGTGAAAAATCATCTCTAAAAAAAGGAAGTGAAATATCGGGAAAAGTTATAGCTATTATTGATGGAGATACGTATGATGTTTTAATTCATGATAATAAAACCATTAGAATCAGAATGGAAGGGATTGACGCACCTGAAAGAGGAATGCCTTTTTTCAGAAAATCGAAAGATTACTTAGCAAAATTATGTTTCAATAAAAACATCCATATTAAGATAACAGGAAAAGATAGATACAACAGATATCTTGCTTATACTTTTCTTAACGACACTACGGAATTAAGCAGTGAAATGATTAAAGCAGGCTTGGCTTGGCATTATAAAGAATATAATGCGGATACTGTTTTAGCTTCTTTAGAATTGGAGGCGAGAAATTTAAAAAAAGGATTATGGATATATGATAATCCCATGCCCCCTTGGACCAATAGAAATTATCACAGACAAGGAATTTCAACCAAAGATTCTTTTAATATTAAGGAAGATGAAAAATAAAGATTTCTGTATTTAATTTATAAATAATAAAAATTATTCAATATGAAAAATATCATAAAAATAATCTTAGCTCTTTTCCTTTTTCTTTGTCTTTTGAAGATGCCATACGAGTATTATACTTCAGTAAAAGTGATAGCTATGTTTGGATTTAGTATACTCGCTTGTTATATGTATAACGAAAAAAGGAATATTGAATTAATCATTTATGTCTGTCTTGCCTTATTATTTCAACCTATCTTTAAAGTTGAACTTACTAGATTAGTATGGAATATTGTGGATGTGATAGCAGGATTAGGTTTGATTATTTCAATATTTATTAACAAAGAGAAAAAAACTAATAATTCTACCACAAATTGACCGAGCGTCAAGTATAAAAGATAGTTTTTTGAAATTTGATTTTGGCTTAGAGATAATGTTGGTGGAGGAATGGTACTATCCCAAAATGGCATAATTTCACCCATAAAAAAAAGCCTCACTAAAAGTTGTGAGGCTTTATGGTATTGGGC
>ERZ795049.1995-NODE-1995-length-24939-cov-7.752492_pt1 | contig 24939 bp, 34 predicted proteins | sample MGYA00375133_ERZ795049 | MGnify/ENA primary metagenome ERZ795049 (study PRJEB30178, sample SAMN05720147) | activated sludge metagenome | isolation source: anaerobic digester from wastewater treatment plant | place: Japan | collected 2015-04-20 ... | reverse complement strand
CAGATGCCGCTGATGCTGCAGGAGAACTTCACCGTCAAGCTGCTGGAGATGCTGCGCACCGGCGAGATCGACTGCGCCATCCTGGCCGAACCCTTTCCGGATGCCGGCCTGGCCATCGCGCCGCTGTACGACGAACCCTTCATGGCCGCGCTGCCCAGCCACCACCCGCTGGCGGCGCAGAAGTCCGTCACCTCGGGCGAGCTCAAGAGCGAGACCATGCTGCTGCTCGGCACCGGCCATTGCTTTCGCGACCATGTGCTGGAGGTCTGCCCCGAGTTCGCCCGCTTTGCCAGCAATGCCGAGGGCATTCGTCGCAGTTTCGAGGGCTCGTCGCTGGAGACCATCAAGCACATGGTGGCCGCCGGCATGGGCGTTACCCTGGTGCCGCGCCTGTCGGTGCCCAAGGAGGCGCTGGCCGGGCGCAAACGCCGCAAGGACGAAGACGCGTTCGTGAAATACCTGCCGATTGTCGACGCGCAGGCGGCTGCGCCGCCCACCCGGCGCGTGGTGCTGGCCTGGCGGCGCAGTTTCACGCGCTACGAGGCGATCGCCGCCTTGCGCAACGCCGTCTATGCCTGCGAACTGCCCGGCGTGTCGCGCCTGTCCTGAGCGGAGTTGTTGCTGTGATCGAACGGTGCACATTCAGCCCATCCGTCATTTCTGCTGGAACCTGTCCATGAAATCCGCACAACCCGGCATCCTCGCGCCGGTCCCGCCGCAGGGGCGCTACCTGTTCTTCACGCCCAAGCAGCCGTCCGCCTTGGGCGAAGCCCTGACGCGTCTGGCCCCCCTGGTTGATGGACCCCATGCCGTGGTCGGCATCGGTCCGGATGTGGTCGCCGCGTTGGGGGCCACGGTGCCCGGCCTGCACCCCTTTGTGGCCTTGAAGGGGCCCGGGGTCGAGGTGCCCGCCACCCCCACCGCCCTGTGGTGCTGGCTGCGTGGCACCGATCGCGGCAAGCTGGTGCATGCCACGCGCGCGATCGAGAAGGCGCTGGCACCGGCATTGCGGCTTGAGCGCGCGATCGAGGCGTTTCGCCACGGGCGCGGCCCCAACGGCCACGGCCGTGACCTGACCGGCTATGAGGATGGCACGGAGAACCCGGAGAATGCGGCGGCCGAAAAGGCCGCGCTGGCCCACCGCCAGGGCGCCGGCCTGAATGGCTCCAGCTTCGTGGCCGTGCAGCAGTGGCTGCACGACCTGGACGCTTTTGAAAGAATGGGGACGCGGGAGCAGGACAACATGGTCGGGCGGCGGCGCCGCGACAACCACGAACTGGACGACGCGCCGGCTTCCGCCCACGTCAAACGCACCGCACAGGAGAGCTTCAAGCCCGAGGCCTTCGTGCTGCGCCGCTCCATGCCCTGGGCGGCGGGGCACCAGGCCGGGCTGATGTTCGTGGCCTTCGGCAAGTCCTTCGACGCCTTTGAGGCGCAGATGCGGCGCATGGCCGGCCTGGACGACGGCATCGTCGATGCGCTGTTCCAGATTTCCCGGCCGGTCACCGGCGCCTATTTCTGGTGCCCGCCGGTGCGCCAGGATGCGACGGGCACGCGGCTGGACCTGCGCCAAGTGGGCCTGTGACGCGCATGCGTGAGCGGCTGCACCTGTACCTGGACCTGATCCGATGGAACCGCCCGGCGGGCTGGCTGCTGTTGCTGTGGCCGACGCTGTCGGCGCTGTGGATCGCCTCCGGCGGGTTTCCGGGCTGGCACCTGCTGGCGGTGTTCACGCTGGGCACCATCCTGATGCGAAGTGCCGGCTGCTGCATCAACGATGTGGCCGACCGCGAGTTCGACCGCCACGTGAAACGCACCGCCCAGCGGCCGGTCACCAGCGGCAAGGTCGGCGTGAAAGAGGCGCTGGCGGTGGGGGCGTTGCTTGCGTTGGCGGCGTTTGCGCTGGTGTTGACCACCAATCAGGAAACGGTAGCCTGGTCGTTCGCGGCGCTCGCCATTACCTTGGCCTATCCTTATGCCAAGCGCTTTGTTTCGATGCCGCAGGCGGTATTGGGGGTGGCATTCAGCTTCGGAATTCCGATGGCGTTTTCCGCAGTGACCGGCGACGTGCCCTGGCTGGCCTGGTGGCTGCTGGCGGGCAACCTGTTCTGGGTGCTGGCCTACGACACCGAGTACGCGATGGTCGACCGTGACGACGACCTGCGCATCGGCATGAAAACCTCCGCCATCACCCTGGGGTGCTTCGACGTGGCCGCAGTGATGGCCTTTTACCTGGTTTTTCTGCTTTTTTGGGCATTTCCCAGCATGAAATGGTCGTCTTCAGCTATATTTATGATAGCGATTGTGGCCGCACTCGCCCAGGTGGCCTGGCACTACGTGCTGATCCGCACGCGCCAGCGCGAAGGCTGCTTCAAAGCGTTCCGGCTGAACCACTGGCTCGGTTTCACGGTGTTCGCCGGCATCGCGTTGTCCTACCGGGTTGCCTGACGGCAGCCGCCCCAGGCAAGGCCAGCCTCGTCGGGGAGCAGCACAGCGCACGCAGCGGCCAGCGAGGGGACACCAAGAATCAGCTGCCGAACTCATCCCCCAGTTCACGTGCCCGGTGCCTGGCGGCATGCAGCGCGCGCATGAAGGCGTTTTTCAGGTTGTCCTGCTCCATCGACGTGATGGCGGCATAGGTCGTGCCGCCCTTGGAGGTCACGCGCTGGCGCAGCACCTCGGGCGGATCGTCTGAGGCAGCGGCAAGCTCCGAGGCGCCCACGAAGGTGCCCACCGCCAGGCGGTGGGCCTGCTCGCGGCTCAGGCCCATGTCCGCACCGGCCTGGGTCATGGCCTCCAGGAAATAGAAGACATAAGCCGGTCCGGAGCCCGACAGGGCGGTGACGGCGTCGAGCTGGCTCTCGTCCTCCACCCACAGGAACTGCCCGGTGGGGGTCATCACCTGGTTCACCAACGCCCGGTCTGCCTCGTTCACGGCGGCGCGGCCGAACAGCGCGGTCATCCCCTTGCCGACCAGCGCCGGCGTGTTGGGCATGGCGCGCACGATGCGCTGGGTGCCGAGCCAGCTGGCGATGCTGTCGCTGCGGATGCCGGCGGCCACGCTCAGGTGCAGCGCCTGCTTGGTATGAAAGCGGGTCTGCAGGGCGGCTTCCTTGAAGGTCTGCGGCTTGACCGCCCAGACCACCAGCGAGGCCTTGGCCAGCGCCGGGCCGGGGCCGTGCAGGGCCGTGATGCCGAACTGCGCCTGCAGCTTGTCGCGGGCCTCGGCGTAGGGTTCGACCACGTCGATCTTCTGGGTGGTCATGCCCTGGCGGAGCAGTCCGCCGATGATGGCGCTGGCCATGTTGCCGCCGCCGATGAAGGTGATGTGAGAGGTCATGGTGATGCGCGTGGGGTGCTGGCGGCGACTGTACCAAGATTGGCGTTCGGCGGGGTCTGTCCGCTGGATCGGTGCAGGCCTTTGCGGTACGCTTGCCGACCATGGACTTCATTCTTTCCCTCGACCAGGGCACCACCAGTTCACGCGCCATTCTGTTCGACCGCGACGGGCACGTCGTGGCCACGGCGCAGCGGGAGTTCAGGCAGTCTTTTCCCCAGCCGGGCTGGGTGGAGCATGACGCGACCGAGATCTGGCAGACCCAGCTCGGCGTGATGCAGGACGTGCTGGCCCGGCAAGGGGCTGGTGCCAGTCAAGTGGCCGCCATCGGGGTCACGAATCAGCGAGAAACCACGGTGCTGTGGGACCGGCGCACAGGTGAACCCGTGGCGCCGGCCATCGTCTGGCAGGACCGGCGCACAGCCGGCGTCTGCGCGGCGCTGCGCGCCAAGGGCAAGGCCGGATGGATCCAGGAAAAGACCGGTCTGCTGCCCGACGCCTATTTCTCGGCCACAAAGCTCGCGTGGCTGCTGGACCAGGTGCCTGGCGCACGGGCGCGCGCCGACCGGGGCGAACTGGCCTTCGGCACCGTGGACAGCTGGCTGGTCTGGAAGCTGACGGGCGGGCGGGTCCATGCCACCGATGCCAGCAACGCCTCGCGCACCCTGTTGTTCAACCTGCAGACTTTGCGCTGGGACCCGGCCTTGCTGCGCCTGTTCGACATCCCGGCCTCCGTGTTGCCCCAGGTCGTGCCGTCCAGCGGGGTGCTGGGCGAGACCGAGCCTGCCCTGCTGGGTGCGCCCGTGCCCATCGCCGGGCTGGCAGGAGACCAACAGGCCGCCCTGTTCGGGCAGGCCTGCTTTGCGCCAGGCATGGCCAAGAACACCTATGGGACGGGCTGCTTCATGCTGATGAACACCGGCGAATCGCCGGTGTCCAGCCGGCATCAGCTGTTGACGACCGTGGCCTGGCAAGGCCCGAAGGGGGCGCCACATCGGACCGCCTATGCGCTGGAGGGCTCGGTATTCATGGCCGGCGCGACGGTCCAATGGCTGCGCGACGGTCTGCAGATCATTCAGGCTGCCGACGAAGTGGGGCCCCTGGCGGCCAGTGTTGCGGATACCGGGGACGTCTACCTGGTGCCGGCGTTTGCCGGGCTCGGCACGCCGGACTGGGATGGTCATGCGCGCGGCACCCTGGTGGGCATGACACGGGGGACCACCCGCGCCCACATCGCGCGTGCCGCGCTGGAGGCGATCGCACTGCAGACGGCCGACGTGTTCGGCGCCATGGCCAAGGATTCGGGCATCGAACTGAAAGAGCTTCGCGTGGACGGTGGCGCCAGCCGCAGCGACCTGCTGATGCAGATGCAGGCTGATTTTCTGGGCGTTCCGGTTGTCAGGCCCCAGGTCACGGAAACCACGGCCCTGGGGGCCGCGTGCCTGGCCGGTCTCGCGACCGGCTTCTGGGGCGGCGCCGACGAAATTACTGCGCGCTGGGCCACAGACCGGCGTTTTGAGCCCTCTTTGCCGGACAGCGAACGCTCGCGGCGCCTGGCACGCTGGCGGCAGGCGGTCGAGCGTTCCAGGGGATGGGTGGAACACTGAACATGACCTCCAACAAGGACGCGCCACGGCTCACGCGGCGCGAAGATCTTCTGGCTGCGCTGCGCGAAGAGCGGGTCTGGGATCTCGCGATCATCGGCGGCGGCGCGACCGGACTGGGCGTTGCGCTGGACGCCGCCATGCGCGGCTTCAGCGTGGTGCTGGTGGAGTCGCGTGACTTTGCCGCAGGCACCTCGTCCCGAGCCACCAAACTGGTCCATGGCGGGGTGCGCTACCTGGCGCAGGGCAACGTTCCGCTGGTCACGGAAGCGCTGCACGAGCGCACCCGCCTCCTGCACAACGCGCCCCATCTGGCGCAGCCGCTGGCATTCGTCATGCCCTCCTACCAATGGTGGGAAGTGCCGTTCTATGGCATCGGGCTCAAGATGTACGACCTGCTGGCCGGCAGCCACGGCCTGGGCCGCACGGAGTTCCTGAGTCGGCATCAGACGCTGCAAAGTCTGCCGGGCGTGCAGCCTGCCGGCCTGGTCGGCGGCGTGAAATACTGGGACGGTCAGTTCGATGATGCGCGCGTCGCCCTGGCGCTGGCGCGAACGGCTGCGGCTCAGGGCGCTCTGGTCATCAACCACTGCGAGGTGAAGGGGCTGATTCACAATGCCGGCAAAGTGGTGGGGTTGACTTGCGAGGACACCGAAACGCGGGAGGCCCTGAACCTGCGGGCCCGGTGCGTCATCAATGCCACGGGGGTCTGGGTGGATGGTTTGCGCCAGATGGACGGTGACGCGCTCGGGCGGCCGTCAAGGCCCATGGTGGCGCCCAGCCAGGGCGTGCATCTGGTGGTCGATCGCGAATTCCTGCCGGGCGACCACGCGCTTCTGGTGCCCAAGACGCGGGACGGCCGGGTGCTGTTCGCTGTGCCCTGGCTGGGCAAGCTCATTCTGGGCACGACGGACACACCGCGCCATGATCTGGCGCTTGAGCCCGAACCGTTCGGACACGAAGTCGCCTTTATTCTGAACGAGTCGGCACGCTACCTGCGCCGGGCGCCGCAGCGTGCGGATGTGCGCAGTTGCTGGGTAGGGCTGCGTCCATTGGTCAAACCCGCCGAAGCCAGCGACGACGGCACCAAGGCCTTGAGCCGGGAACACACTGTGCTGGTGAGCCGCAGTGGCCTGGTGACGGTCACTGGCGGCAAATGGACCACGTACCGCGCCATGGCCGAGGATGTCCTTGGAAAATGCATGGCAGATGCCTTGCTGCCTCATCGCCCGGGTGGCGCCACGCTCAAGCAGTTGCTCGTCGGCGCCAATGCCGGTGCCAGCAACCCGCATCCGTTGAGCCAGGCGAGCGATCTGTCGGCCTACGGCAGCGAGGCTGCGGCCGTCGAGGCTTTGCCCGGCGCCGGACGGCAACTTGCAGGCGGGCTGACCGAGGCCATGGTGCGATTCGCCGTTCGCCATGAATACGCCCGCACGGTGGAGGATGTGCTCGCACGCAGGGTCAGACTGCTGTTTCTGGATGCGCGCCTGGCGGGCAGCCTGGCTGCAGCAGTGGGCGCGATCGTCGCGGAAGAAACCGGCTGCGACCCTGAAATTGCGGCTTTTGAAGCCCTTGCGGCGAAATATCTGCACCTGCCGGCTTGAAGACGCTTGACAAGCGGGTTGAGGTTTGCCATAATTCGAGGCTTCGCTTGAAAAGGCGCAAGTTTCTGCCCAGCAAAAACGCCGTGAGTGGTTCATGGCGTGGACGACGGGCCCAAGACTGATCCGATGTTCTCCGCTTGCGGGGTGCGCCGGGTGCAAGTTGGGAATATTGAAAAATGATCCAGACAGAATCTCGGTTAGACGTCGCCGACAACACGGGTGCCAAGTCCGTGTTGTGCATTAAGGTGCTGGGCGGCTCCAAGCGTCGCTACGCCAGTGTGGGCGACATCATCAAGGTCAGCATCAAGGAAGCCGCTCCGCGTGGCCGCGTCAAAAAGGGCGAGGTCTACAGCGCTGTGGTGGTGCGCACGGCCAAGGGCATCCGTCGCAGCGACGGCTCCCTGGTCAAATTCGACGGCAATGCAGCGGTCTTGCTGAATGCCAAGTTGGAGCCTATCGGTACCCGTATCTTCGGCCCGGTGACGCGTGAACTGCGCACCGAGAAGTTCATGAAGATCGTGTCCCTCGCTCCTGAAGTTCTGTAAGGACACGTCATGAACAAGATTCGCAAAGGCGACGAAGTCATCGTGATCACCGGGCGTGACAAGGGCAAGCGCGGCAAGGTCTCGCTGCGCAAGGACGACTCGATGCTGGTGATTGACGGTATCAACATGGTGAAGAAGCACACCAAGCCCAACCCCCTCAAGGGTGCGCCGGGCGGCATCGTGCAAAAGGCCATGCCCATTCACCAGTCCAACGTCGCGATTTTCAATGCGGCCACCGGCAAGGCGGATCGCGTGGGCATCAAACTGCTGGCTGACGGCAAGCGCGTGCGCGTTTTCAAGTCCAGCGGCGAAGAAATCAAGGTGGCATGACCATGGCTCGACTGCAGCAAATCTATCGCGAAAAGATCGCGCCCGAATTGATGGCCAAGTTTGGCTACAAGTCGCCCATGCAGGTTCCGCGCCTGTCCAAAATCACGCTCAATATGGGTGTGAGCGAGGCGGTTGCCGACAAGAAGGTCATGGACAACGCGGTGAGCGATCTGACCAAGATTGCCGGCCAGAAGCCGGTGGTGACCAAGGCCAAGAAAGCCATCGCCGGGTTCAAGATCCGCGAAGGCCAGGCGATCGGTTGCATGGTCACCCTGCGTGGCGTGCAAATGTATGAGTTTCTGGATCGCTTCGTGACGGTCGCCCTGCCGCGCGTGCGTGACTTCCGGGGTATTTCCGGTCGTGCATTCGATGGACGCGGCAACTACAACGTCGGCGTCAAGGAGCAGATCATTTTCCCTGAGATTGAGTATGACAAGGTGGATGCCTTGCGTGGTCTCAATATCAGCATCACGACAACGGCCAAGACCGACGAAGAGTGCAAGGCGCTGCTCGCTGGTTTCCGTTTCCCGTTCAAGAACTGAGGTGACCTGTGGCAAAAATGGCTTTAATTGAGCGCGAGCTCAAGCGGGACAAACTGGTTGCCAAGTACGCGAAGAAACACGCGGAACTGAAGGCGACTGCCAACGACGCGAAGCGCAGCGATGAAGAGCGCGCTGCGGCCCGTCTTGGCTTGCAGAAGCTTCCCCGCAACGCGAACCCGACCCGTCAGCGCAATCGCTGCGCGATCACCGGCCGCGCCCGCGGAACCTTCCGCCAGTTCGGCATCGGACGGTCGAAGATCCGTGAAATGGCATTTGCTGGCGATATCCCCGGTATCGTCAAGGCAAGCTGGTAATCGGCAGGAGATTTAACATGAGCATGAGTGATCCCATTGCCGACCTGCTGACCCGCATTCGCAACGCGCAGATGGTTGCCAAAGCGACGGTTCAGATTCCTTCTTCCAAGGTGAAGGTCGCCATCGCCCAGGTCCTGAAGGACGAGGGCTACATTGATGGTTTCCAGGTCAAGTCTGCCGACGGCAAGGCCGAGCTGGAAATCACCCTGAAATACTATGCCGGTCGTCCGGTGATTGAGCGCATCGAGCGTGTCAGTCGCCCTGGACTGCGGGTCTACAAAGGCCGCGATGCCATTCCTTCCGTGATGAACGGCTTGGGCGTGGCGATCGTGACGACGCCCAAGGGTGTCATGACCGATCGCAAGGCGCGCGCTTCCGGTGTCGGTGGCGAAGTGCTTTGCTACGTCGCCTGATCGCGGCATTGAGGAGAAACTGAAATGTCCCGTGTAGGAAAAATGCCAGTGACCATCCCCGCAGGTGTGGATGTGTCGATCAAGGATGACCAAATCAGCGTCAAGGGTGCTGGCGGTACCTTGCAATTGGCCGGTAATGCGTTGGTCGATGTTGTGCTGGATGCTGGCGTCATGAAGTTTGCGCCGGCCAATGAGTCCCGCGAGGCGAATGCCATGAGCGGAACGATGCGTCAGCTCGTGAACAACATGGTGATCGGTGTCAGCAAAGGATTCGAAAAGAAGCTGAGCCTGGTCGGCGTGGGCTACAAGGCTCAGGCCCAGGGTTCCAAACTGAGCCTGAATGTCGGTTATTCGCATCCGGTCAACAAAGAAATGCCCGCCGGCATCACGGTCCAGACCGCGTCGCCGACGGAAATTCTGATCAAGGGCGCCGACCGCCAGCGCGTTGGCCAGGTGGCTGCCGAGATTCGTGCCATTCGTCCCCCGGAGCCCTACAAGGGCAAGGGCATCCGCTATGTGGATGAGAAGATCACGATTAAAGAGACCAAGAAGAAATAAGGAGCGGCATTATGTTGACCAAGAAAGAGCAGCGTCTTCGCCGGGCCCGTCAAACCCGTATCCGTATCGCCAAGCAAGGAATTGCGCGGCTGACGGTGAACCGTACCAACCTGCACATCTACGCCACGGTCATTTCTGGCGACGGCAGCAAGGTGTTGGCTTCGGCTTCGACCAACGAGGCGGATGTGCGCAATGCATTGACCGGTTCGGCGGGCAAAGGTGGCAATGCCGCCGCAGCGCAGGCCGTCGGCAAGCGCATTGCCGAAAAAGCAAAAGCCGCCGGTGTGGAAAAAGTGGCGTTTGATCGCGCCGGGTTTGCGTATCACGGCCGCGTCAAGGCGCTGGCCGATGCAGCGCGCGAAGCTGGCTTGCAGTTCTAAGCGGATCGGAAACAGACATGGCTAAATTTCAGGCAAGAGCGCAAGGTGACGGTCCCGAGGACGGCATGCGCGAAAAGATGATCGCGATCAACCGCGTGACCAAGGTCGTCAAGGGCGGCCGCATTCTTGGTTTCGCTGCGTTGACCGTGGTGGGTGATGGCGATGGCCGCGTTGGCATGGGCAAGGGCAAGTCCAAGGAAGTGCCGGCTGCTGTGCAGAAGGCCATGGAAGAAGCGCGCCGTAACCTGAACAAGGTTTCCTTGCGCAACGGCACTATTCATCACAACGTAACCGGCCACCATGGCGCGGCGTCCGTGATGATGGCGCCGGCCCCCAAGGGAACGGGCATCATTGCGGGCGGCCCGATGCGCGCCGTCTTCGAAGTGATGGGAATCACCGATATCGTCGCAAAGAGTCACGGCTCTTCCAACCCTTACAACATGGTTCGCGCCACGCTGGATGCGTTGACCAAGTCGACCACCGCGTCTGCCGTTGCGGCCAAGCGTGGCAAGACCGTCGAAGAACTCTTCGTCTGAACGGGAGTTTGAATATGACTACACAACAAACTGTAAAAGTCCAGCTGGTTCGCAGTCCGATCGGATGCAAGGAATCGCACCGTGCCACCGTCCGCGGTCTCGGCCTGCGCAAGCTCAACAGCACCAGTGAACTGCAGGATACGCCTGCAGTGCGCGGCATGATCAACAAGATCAGCTACCTGGTCAAAGTACTCTAAGAGGTCCCTGATGGAACTCAACACTATCAAGCATGCAGACGGCGCCAAGCACGCAAAGCGCCGCGTGGGTCGCGGCATTGGCTCCGGTCTGGGCAAGACCGCGGGTCGTGGTCACAAAGGCCAGAAGTCTCGCGCCGGCGGCTACCACAAGGTTGGTTTTGAAGGTGGACAGATGCCCATGCAGCGGCGCCTGCCGAAGCGTGGCTTCAAGTCTCATCTGCTGAAGTTCAACGCTGAAGTCACCTTGTCTGCACTGGAGCAACTGGGCGCTCCCGAAGTGGATGTGCTGGCACTGAAGCAAGCCGGTCTGGTGGGGCAGTTGGCCAAAGTGGTCAAGGTCATCAAGTCGGGATCGATCAGCAAGGCGGTGAAACTCAACGGCATCGGCGCGACCGCTGGCGCCAAGGCTGCCATTGAGGCGGCCGGTGGTTCGATTGCCTGAGCCGAAGCATTGAAGGCGAAGACCTGTGGCAACTAACGCGGCACAAATTGCAAAAACCGGCAAGTTCGGCGACCTTCGTCGGCGGCTGGTATTTTTGTTGCTCGCCCTGGTGGTCTATCGGGTCGGCGCCCATATTCCGGTCCCTGGAATTGATCCGGGTCAGCTCCAGCAGCTCTTCAAGGGGCAGCAGGGCGGGATCCTGAGTCTCTTCAACATGTTCTCGGGCGGGGCGCTGTCGCGGTTCACCATCTTCGCGCTGGGCATCATGCCGTATATCTCGGCATCGATCATCATGCAGTTGCTCACCTACGTGGTGCCCACGTTCGAGCAGCTGAAAAAAGAGGGTGAGTCCGGTCGTCGCAAGATCACCCAGTACACCCGTTTTGGAACCTTGGGGTTGGCACTTTTTCAGTCGCTGGGCATTGCTGTCGCATTGGAAAGCCAGGCTGGTCTGGTGATTGATCCCGGTCTGGGATTCCGCATGACCGCCGTGGTGACGCTGACCTCCGGAACGATGTTCCTGATGTGGTTGGGCGAACAGATCACTGAGCGTGGACTGGGTAACGGAATTTCGATCATTATTTTCGCGGGCATTGCCGCAGGCCTGCCGAATGCAATCGGAGGTCTTCTGGAGTTGGTTCGTACTGGTGCCATGAGCATTCTCGCGGCCATCTTCATTGTGACGATCGTGTGTCTGGTGACGTACTTCGTGGTTTTCGTCGAACGGGGTCAGCGCAAGATCCTGGTCAACTATGCTCGGCGCCAGGTCGGAAACAAGGTTTATGGTGGGCAGTCTTCGCATCTGCCGCTGAAGCTCAACATGGCGGGTGTGATTCCGCCGATCTTCGCGTCGTCGATCATTCTTCTGCCCGCGACGGTGGTCAGCTGGTTCAGTTCGGGTGAGTCGATGCGCTGGCTGAAAGACATCGCCGGTGCGTTGACGCCGGGACAGCCGATCTATGTGATGCTGTATGCGGGCGCGATTGTGTTTTTCTGCTTCTTCTATACCGCGCTGGTGTTTAACAGCCGCGAGACCGCAGACAACCTCAAGAAGAGTGGTGCCTTCGTGCCGGGTATTCGTCCGGGTGACCAGACGGCTCGCTACATCGACAAGATTCTGGTTCGCCTGACCTTGGCTGGTGCGGTCTACATCACGTTCGTTTGTCTGCTGCCCGAATTCTTGATTTTGAAATACAACGTGCCTTTCTATTTCGGAGGCACCTCTCTGCTGATCATTGTGGTCGTGACGATGGACTTCATGGCCCAGGTGCAGAACTACCTGATGTCGCAGCAATACGAATCGCTTCTGAAAAAGGCGAACTTCAAGACGACGTTGAGCGGTTGAGTGTAGCCGGCGCAACAGCGTTGGGCGGGGTGAAGAATGAATGAAGGTGATCGCTGCAGGGCAGTGGATGATCTTAGGGTGTCGGTTCAATATGGTGAGCCATCGCGCAGGCGCCTGATGCAAGGCGCGCAGACTTTGGCAGTTTTTTCGCAACCAGCGGGTGGCGAGCTTTAGGAGAAAGAAATGAGAGTTTCGGCTTCGGTCAAGAAAATTTGCCGCAACTGCAAGGTCATCCGGCGCAAGGGTGTTGTTCGCGTGATTTGCAGCGACCCGCGCCACAAGCAGCGTCAAGGCTGATTGCAAGAGTTTTAGAGGACGAAAATGGCACGTATAGCTGGCATCAACATTCCGCCGCAGAAACATGCAGAAATTGGCCTGACCGCCATCTTCGGCATCGGACGCAATCGTGCGCGCAAGATTTGCGACGCATGTGGTATCGCATATTCAAAGAAGGTCAAGGACTTGACCGACGGTGATCTGGAGAAGATCCGCGATCAGATCGCCCAGTTCACGATTGAAGGTGATCTTCGTCGTGAAACCACGATGAATATCAAGCGTTTGATGGATATCGGATGCTATCGCGGCTTCCGCCACCGCCGTGGTCTGCCCATGCGTGGCCAGCGTACTCGCACGAATGCGCGTACCCGCAAGGGACCGCGCAAGGCTGCCGCGGCCCTGAAGAAATAATCAGGATTGAGAGTCAAAAATGGCAAAATCTCCCGCAAATAGCGCTGCACAGCGCGTTCGCAAGAAAGTTCGCAAGAACGTTTCGGACGGCATCGCCCACGTGCATGCGTCGTTCAACAACACGATCATCACCATCACGGATCGCCAGGGCAACGCCTTGTCTTGGGCGTCGTCGGGCGGACAAGGCTTCAAGGGTTCGCGCAAGTCGACTCCCTTTGCCGCCCAGGTCGCGTCGGAAGTCGCCGGACGGGCGGCCATTGAGCAAGGCATCAAGAATCTGGATGTCGAGATCAAGGGCCCTGGTCCGGGTCGCGAGTCGTCCGTGCGCGCATTGGCTGCGCTCGGCATCCGCATTTCGTCGATTGCTGACGTCACGCCTATGCCCCACAACGGTTGCCGGCCGCAAAAGCGCCGTCGGATCTGATTTCAACCAAGCCCACCGCCATCACAGATGCTGTGATGGCTCCCGCGCCAACGCGCGGCAGATGACATAAAGGAAGTTCAAGTGGCACGTTACCTCGGCCCCAAGGCCAAACTCTCCCGCCGTGAAGGCACCGACCTGTTCCTGAAGAGCGCGCGCCGCTCGATCAGCGACAAGTGCAAATTCGAATCCAAGCCCGGTCAGCATGGCCGCACTTCGGGTCAGCGTACTTCGGACTTCGGTCTGCAGCTGCGCGAAAAGCAAAAGGTGAAGCGGATGTACGGCATTCTCGAGCGCCAGTTCCGCAAGTACTTTGAAGAAGCCGACCGCCGCAAGGGAAACACCGGTGCCAACCTGTTGTTCATCCTGGAGTCGCGCCTTGACAACGTGGTCTATCGCATGGGCTTTGGTTCCACGCGTGCTGAAGCCAGGCAGCTGGTTTCGCACAAGGCGGTGACGGTCAATGGGCAGTCGGTCAACATTCCCTCGTACATGGTAAAGACGGGCGACGTCATTTCGGTGCGGGAAAAGTCGAAGAAGCAGACCCGTGTTTCCGAGGCGCTGCAACTGGCTCAACAAGTGGGCCTGCCGGCATGGGTTGAAGTGAACCTGGACAAGGTTGAAGGTGTCTTCAAGAAGGTGCCAGATCGCGACGAGTTCGCTGCTGACATCAATGAATCCCTCATCGTCGAACTGTATTCCCGCTGATACGGATCCAGGTTCAATCAATTGCGCCAATGCCACCGTGTCGTGCGGTGGTTGGCGCGTCATCAGCCTTACCGGTGTAACGAACTGGGGGTATTGATAAGGATGTCTGAATGCAAACCAATTTGCTGAAACCCAAAGCCATCAACGTCGAGCATATCGGCCTGAACAGGGCGAAAGTGACGCTCGAGCCATTCGAGCGTGGCTACGGCCACACCTTGGGCAATGCGCTACGGCGCGTGCTGCTCTCGTCCATGGTGGGCTATGCGGCGACCGATGTCACGATCGCTGGGGTGTTGCACGAGTATTCGTCGATCGATGGCGTCCAGGAGGATGTGGTCAACATTCTGCTGAACCTCAAAGGTGTGGTGTTCAAGCTCCACAACCGCGATGAAGTGACACTCAGCCTGCGCAAGGATGGTGAAGGCGCTGTCACTGCGGCGGATATCCAGACGCCGCACGACGTCGAGATCATCAATCCGGACCATGTCATTGCTACCCTTTCCCAAGGCGGCAAGCTGGACATCCAGATCAAAGTGGAGAAAGGCCGTGGCTACGTTCCGGGCACGATGCGGCGCTATGCCGACGAGTCCACCAAGTCGATCGGCCGCATTGTTCTTGACGCTTCGTTTTCTCCTGTCAAGCGGGTCAGCTACACCGTTGAGAGCGCCCGCGTTGAGCAGCGCACTGATCTCGACAAGTTGGTGATGGAGATCGAGACCAATGGCGCCATCACGGCGGAAGACGCGGTCCGCGCGTCCGCCAAGATTCTTGTCGAGCAGCTGGCCGTGTTTGCGCAGCTCGAGGGCAGTGAACTGGCTGCTTTCGACGTTCCGGCGCAACGCGGTGGCAACGCACAGTTCGACCCGATTCTGCTGCGCCCGGTGGATGAACTCGAACTGACCGTCCGTTCTGCGAATTGCCTGAAGGCGGAAAACATCTACTACATCGGTGACCTGATCCAGCGCACGGAAAACGAGCTGTTGAAGACGCCAAATCTGGGGCGCAAATCGCTCAATGAAATCAAGGAAGTTCTCGCGTCTCGTGGTTTGACGCTGGGGATGAAGCTCGAGAGCTGGCCGCCCGCCGGACTCGACAAGCGTTGATGGGGCGTTGATGACCGCTCCAGCGCGGTCATCAACATGACGCGGGGTACCTGAAACGGCCACGCGCTTGAACAATAAATGAAATGAAAGGACTGCATCATGCGTCACGGACACGGACTACGTAAACTGAACCGAACCAGCGAGCACCGTCTCGCGATGCTTCGCAACATGATGAACTCGTTGCTCGAGCATGAAGCCATCAAGACGACGGTGCCTAAGGCCAAGGAACTCCGTCGCGTTGTTGAGCCGATGATCACACTGGCCAAGGAGCCGACACTCGCCAACCGGCGCCTTGCATTCAACCGCCTGCGCGACCGCGACATCGTCACCAAGTTGTTCAACGTGCTCGGTCCCCGGTACAAGGCCCGTCCGGGCGGCTACACCCGTATTTTGAAAATGGGTTTCCGTGTGGGCGACAACGCGCCCATGGCCCTGGTCGAGTTGGTGGACCGCCCGGTTGAAGTCGATGCAACGACTTCGGGCGAAGCCGCCGCATAAATGCTATAATTTCCCTCTTATCGCGCGATGGAGCAGCCTGGTAGCTCGTTGGGCTCATAACCCAAAGGTCGCAAGTTCAAATCTTGCTCGCGCAACCAAATTTCAGCCCTGACAGCTGACAAAAAAACGCCCACAGATGTGGGCGTTTTTGTTGGTGAGCCGGTGCGGACACGAACGCTGGGCGGTTCAGGACCTGTCTTGAGTGGAATACCTCTACCCCTAACCGGGCCGGGTTGAACGACCAGAAGGATCGGGGTATCAGTGAGGCGCCTGCCGGCCGCTATGGCGCCGTCGTCTGACCCGCGCCAAGGGGCGCCCAACCAGTCGCAAATCGACTCGCAACTGGCGCCGCTCAGGGAGAACCGTGTAGTCTGGGCCTTTCCTGGGCGCTGGCGCTCTGAAACAGAAGAGGCATGCCCCTGCCGGGGCAAAGAAAGACTTCCGTCGCAGGATGCGGCGGAAGCAGGAATGACCGAATGGTGCGGCTGGCGGGGATCGAACCCACGACCCTTGGCTTCGGAGGCCAATACTCTATCCACTGAGCTACAGCCGCAGTTTCCCACAGGGAAAAGGGAGCGAATTATCGCATGCAGGCGCATGCCGGCAGCCGGGACTCGCCGTATGATCTGCTAATATTTTTCACTACAGGAGGAAATGCAATCATGACCGACTATTCCGAAGCGACATTGGCCACCAAGGAAAAACTGGCGGCCGATTTGAGGCTGGTGATCGCCGATGCCGAAGAACTCCTTCAGATCACATCCAGCCAGACCGGTGACAAGGTGGCCGAATTGCGCGCGCGTGTCGGCGAGAACCTTCGCGTTGCACGCGCCAAGCTGTCCGAGGCTGACGCGGCCCTCCGCGACAAGGCGCGCGAAGCGGCCCGTGCCACCGATGACTATGTGCACGAGAACCCGTGGCGCTCTATCGGCATTGCGGCGGGCGCTGGCCTGCTGGTCGGTTTGTTGATCGGTCGTCGTTGATGCGCGCCCGCCAGCCATGAACGCTCCGGAGCCCCCGGAACGCCTGGCGGTGTCGTTGCGCGGCTTTGCCGCGAGCCTGATCGAGTTTCTCGCCGTGCGCCTGGAACTCGTCAGCGTTGAGGCGCGCGATGAAGCCTTGCGCCTTGGCGAGTTGCTGCTTTACGGGGCCATCGCGATTGTTCTGTTGAGCTTGGGTTTGACTTTCCTGGCCGTGTTGTTGACCGTTCTGCTTTGGGACACCCACCGGCTCCTGGCGCTGGCCGTCTTTTCTGCGATCTTTCTCACTCTGGGTGCTGTGGCGTTCGTTGCTGCACGAGCCCGTCTGAACCAAGGCTCCCGTCTTTGGGGAGCCAGTCTGGCCGAACTTGAGCGTGACAAGGAAAGGCTGCGCTCATGAACCGGCGCCGCCAAGAGCTGGCCCTGCGCCGGGAACAACTCCTGGCGCGATCGGATCAGCTGCGGCAGGCACTCACGGTCCAGTCTGCGGCATGGGTGCCCGTGCTGGCAATGGGCGACCGGGCACGGGCTGCAGGGCGATGGCTGCAACAGCATCCCGGCATCGTGTTTTCTGCCGTGGTGGTGGTGGTGGTGGTGCGGCCGCGGCTCGTCTGGCGCTGGAGCTTGCGGGCATGGTCCGCGGTGCGGTTCGTCAGAACCCTGCGGAGCAATCTGGGTGGTTTGGGTCTGTACTGAAGCCTTGGGCTGACGAGCCGGTAACCGGCTCAATCGATATAATCCACAGCTTTTCGTTCCCCGTTTTCGGGCCACCTGCGATTTTCTGAGGACACCATGAGCGCCAACGGTCAAGACTCCAGCCACGAAGAAGCCCACACCGGCCCGATCAAGAACCCCAAGCAGCTGCTGCTGGCCAGTTTTTATGCTTTCGTGCTTCCGATCTTCGTGATCATCGGCCTGGTGTATTACGTCACCTCATCTTCCAAGCCGCAGTCCGAGTCCGAGAATGCTGAAAAGGCCGTTGCGTCGAGGATTCAGAAAGTCGGTTTTGTCGAAATCCGTGACGCGAACCGTCCGCTGAAATCGGGCGAAGAGGTCTTCAAGGCGCAGTGCTCGGCCTGTCATTTGACCGGTGCAGCCGGTGCACCCAAGTTCCAGGATGCGGCAGCCTGGGCTGCGCGCAACGCGACGGGTTACGACGCTCTGCTGAATTCCGCGCTCAAGGGCAAGAATGCCATGGGACCGCAGGGCGGCGGTGATTTCTCCGATGTGGAAATCGGTCGCGCCGTGGTGTACATGGCCAATGCCGGTGGCGCCAAATTTGAAGAGCCCAAGGCTCCTGCGGCACCGGCAGCCGATGCGGCTGCGGCGCCAGCGTCTGCCGCGGCTAAATAGGCCTTCCCTGACATGAAAAGCCGGTCGATGACCGGCTTTTTCTTTGACTGTGCGCTGCCCTGGTGAAGCCGATGGCTCGACGCGGTCTTGCGCCATATCCCACGCCATTCGGCAATAAGGCGCTATCCCATGTGAGGGTTCAGCGCAGGAGAACGGTGTGCCGCCTGCGGACTTGGCACGAAACCGAATCGCTCGGGCAGTTCCGATGCGAGCACATCCTGCGGCGACCATTGTTCGCTCTCGACCGCTTCCGCCGCTTGCGCGACGTCTTGGGTGTGCACCAGCCCGAAGCCCAGGTCAGTGTCCAGGTACACCCGCCCCATCTCATCCAGCAGGCAGCTCCGCACCCGAGCTGCCCGACCGGTGTGCGACGCCACCGCGCAGACCTCCCCAGGCCTGTGCTGCAGGCGCCAGATCCAGGGTGTGGCTTCCAGTTCAACGTAGACGCGTTGTGGTCCGTTCTGGAAGAACCAGCGGCCGGCCGGGTCGCTTTCATAGTTGCGGTGAATGAACTCGATCAGCTTTTCGTGCTTGAGCAGTGAGCCCCGCGCACCGGGGGGGCCGGGCCGGTCGAATGAGGGGAATGGACCGAGGGCCTGCGTGCGGTCATCGCGCATGTACCAGTTGCCTCGCGCGTCCAGCCCCAGCCAGCCATAGCAGTCGGGCACATTGGGCCATTTGGCGAGCGCCTGTCTGACGATGTCGTCCATGGCGCGATTATTGACGAGCGGGGCCCAGCGTGCCGAGCAGCCATTGGCCGACCGCCTCGGGCATGGTCTGAACATGGCCGGGCGGGCGCCCTTGGGCGAAGCCGACGTGGCCGCCATGGCGCGGTTGCCACAGCGTGACGGCTGGGCCCACCTCGTGCTGTCCAGGCAAGCTGCTGGCCGGCACGAAGGGGTCGTTGAGCGCGTTGACCAGCAACGCGGGGATGCGGATGCGCGGCAGGTGTGGCTTGGCCGAGGCACGCGCCCAATAGTCTTCGGTGCTGCGAAATCCGTGCAACGGCGCGGTGAAGTGCTGGTCGAAGGCGTGCAGGTCGCGCGCGGCCAGCAAGGCGGCGCGATCAAACAACCCTGGGTGCTGAGCCAGCTTGGCCAGTGCCTTGGGTTTCATGGTGTTGAGGAACATGCGGGTGTAGACCAGACGGTTGAAGCCGCGTCCGATGGCGTGGCCCCCCGCTGCCAGGTCGATGGGGGACGACACGGCCGCCACCGCATCGGCAACTTCGCTCGCTGTCGCGCCCATTTCACCGGCCCAGCGCATCAGCGCGTTGCCGCCCAGCGAGATGCCCACCACGAGCAAGGGCCCGCCACCTTGGGCCGTGTGGCGGGCCCTCAGCCGGCGCAGGATCCAGTCGATCTCCTCGAAGTCGCCCGAGTGGTAGGCGCGCGGCCCATGGTTGAGTTCACCGCTGCAGCCGCGAAAGTGCGGCACCGCGTAGGCGAGGCCGCAGCGGACGCACCAGTCGGCAAAGGCTTCGGCGTAGTGGCTGCGCGAAGAACCCTCCAGACCATGAAAAAGCACCAGCAAGGGCCGGCGCTCGGGTTCCGGTCGGACCTGTGGATGCTTGCCGCCGACAGGCGAAGCTTGCGCACCCGGCGGGTCGAGGAAGTCCACGTCGATGAAGTCGCCATCCGGCGTGTCCCAGCGTTCACGCCGGTACTGGGGGGGGACTCCTGTCACTCGCCGCGCGTACAGGGCCGGCCAGATGGTCTGAAGGTTGCCGCCAGGCAGCCACCAGGGCGCTCTGTATTTCATAGCTGAACTCGACCATCCGACGCTGGGATGTGGTCGATTCTGATCAAAAAATGCGCTGCTGACGGCGTCCGTGCCGCTGGTTCGGGCAACCGGGCTCGCCGCGGCATCAATGCAGCACCTGTGGTCCGCTGGCGATCTCCTCGGCGTCCTGCAGCGTGCCGGGGCTGGCGTGATGGGCCACCATGCGCCAGCCCTGTGCCGTGCGGTGGTAGACGTTGGTGGCGATGACACAGGCGGGCTGTGGCCCCTCCTCGGTCATCACGATCACGCGTTCCAGCACGTTGTGCATTGCGCTGGCCAGCGACTCCACCTTGCGCACCCGCTGGGCCAGCACCGGGATGCCGCCATTGGCAAACACCGCCTCGAACGCGGCGCGGATGGCGGCACTGCCCACGAGCCGGGGCCCGCCCGGGTGCACGCACACGATGTCATCTTCATCGGCCCAGCAGGCCATGAGTTGCGTGATGTCGGCGTTCTGCAGCGCTTCATAGAAGGCGGTTTCGACATCGTCGGGCGTGCCGCCCACAGTGGCGGCGCGGAGCCTGGCCTTGGACATGGTGCGAATCGGTGCCAGTGTGGAAGTTGGATTGGGTGAGAAGCGATTTTGCCGTGGAATGCCGCGGCCGGCACGGACCGGGAGGGCTGGTATGCCCCTATAGTGCGGGATGCGGGCTCCGCAGGGGCATTCTGAAAGGCTTGATCATGAAAAGATGGTTTCTGATGGTGGTCGCCGTGCTGGCGCTCAGCGGCTGCGGCTACAACGATTTCCAGCGGCTGGACGAGCAGACCAAGGCCGCCTGGAGCGAGGTGCTGAACCAGTACCAGCGCCGCGCCGACCTGGTGCCCAACATCGTGGCCACGGTGAAGGGCGAGGCCGCCTTCGAGCAGGACACACTGACCAAGGTGGTGGAGGCGCGGGCCAAGGCCACGTCGATCCAGGTCACCCCCGAGACGCTGAACAACCCCGAGGCCTTCAAGAAATTCCAGCAGGCACAGGGAGAGCTCGGCAGCGCGCTCAGTCGACTGATGGTGGTGAGCGAGCGCTACCCCGACCTCAAGGCCAACCAGGGTTTTCGTGACCTGCGCGTACAGCTCGAAGGCACCGAAAACCGCATCACCGTGGCGCGCAACCGCTACATCCAGGCGGTGCAGGAGTACAACGTGCTGGCCCGCAGCTTCCCGAGCAACCTGACTGCCATGGTGTTCGGTTACCAGCCCAAACCGAGCTTCGCGGTGCAGAACGAAGCGCAGATTTCGGCCCCACCGGTGGTGGATTTCGGGAAAAAGTAAGGTAAAAGTGCCGCATCCCAGCGTCAATGGGTCACATATTGCTATCAAGTCCATAGCGATTTCGCTCTGGCTGTGCCTTGTGGCGCTGGCCGCAGTGGCCCACGCCCAGGCGGTGCAACCGGTGCCGGCGCTGGTGGCGCATGTGATCGATGCCACGGGCACGCTCCAGGCCGGCCAACAGGCGGCGCTGGAGGCCAAACTGGCCGCGTTGGAGTCCACCAAAGGCTCGCAGGTCGTGGTGCTGATGGTGCCCACCACCGCACCCGAGGATATCGCCAGCTACGCCAACCGGGTGGGCAACACCTGGAAGATCGGGCGCAAGGATGTGGGCGATGGCGTGCTGCTGGTGGTGGCCAAGGACGACCGCAAGCTGCGCATCGAAGTTGCCAAGGCGCTGGAAGGTGCCATCCCCGACCTGGCCGCCAAACAGATCATCGATGAGGCGCTGACGCCGCACTTCAAAGCGGGCGATTACGCCGGCGGGCTGGATGCTGCCGTGGACCAATTGGCCGCGCGCATCAAGGGCGAACCGTTGCCATCGGTCACTCGCGCCGACAGCGCCGGGAGCGATCCGCGAGGCGACGGCTTTCAGTGGTGGGATCTGGCCATCTTCCTGTTCGTGGCCGTGCCGGTGGTCGGCGGGGTCGTCAAGCGGATCTTCGGGCGCGGGCTGGGTTCGCTGCTGACGGGCGGGGCGGTTGGTGCCGTGGCGCTGCTGGTGACGTCCAGCATGGTTCTTGCCGTCGTGGCGGGCCTGGTGGCCATGCTGTTCACCCTGCTGGCCTCACTTTCCACTGGCGGTCGCAGCTCGGGGGGCTGGGGCGGCGGCGGGGGTGGCTGGAGCAGCGGCGGAGGCAGCGACGGAGGTGGATTCAGTTCGGGCGGTGGTGGCGACTTCGGCGGCGGCGGAGCCAGTGGTGACTGGTAGGACAAACACAGCATGACAACCCTGATGCAATCCCTGCACACCCTGCTGCGCCATCGCTGGCGCGACGAGTCTGTTGCACGCCGCACCCTGCCGCCCGAGGCGATGGAGCGCTTGAAACAGCGCGTGGCGGCCAGCGAACGTCGCCACACCGGCCAGATCCGCATCGCGGTCGAGGCGGGCCTGCCATCGAGCTACCTGTGGAGGCACATCCGCAAGGGCGTGCCTTTGCGCCAGATCGTCCGGGAGCGTGCGGTCATGCTGTTCGGCAAGCTGCGGGTCTGGGACACCGAGCGCAACAACGGCGTGCTGATCTACCTCCTGCTGGCTGACCAGGCCATCGAGCTCGTGGCGGATCGAGGGCTGAACCGCTGCGTCAGCAACGCCGACTGGAAGGCCATGGTCGCGCGCATGGGGCAGGCGTTTCAGGCAGGACAATTTGAAGACGGGCTGACGCAGGCGCTGGAAGAGGTCTCCGCCGTTCTGGTGGCGCATTTCCCGCGCGAGGACGGAGAGCCGTTGTCCGGTGAACGTGCCAACGAACTGCCGGACGCCCCGGCGCTGATCTGAGGCGATCTATCGCGGGCCGTTCAGTGGCCGGATCGGCCCTTGGGCTCCAGCAGCCGCCGATTGATCGCATGGGCGGCGTCGAGCTCCTGCTGCAGCGCGCGGCTCACCTGGGTGAAAGTCATGAGCTTGCGGTTGGCCTCGCGCAGATGATCGGACAAGCGCTTCGAAATGGCCAGCAGCAGGCGCGCCGCCACGCCAGGCTGCTCCTGCATCAGGCGGGCCAGGGCCTCGCGCGACAGGCGTCCCGCCGCAACGTTGGTGGCTGCGATGCAGGTGGCCGAGCGTGGCGAGCCGTCGATCAGCCCCATTTCGCCGATCAGGCTGCCCGGGCCCAGCACCGTCACCACCATTCCTTCGCTGGTGGGTGACGCCTGGCTCTCCACGGTCACGTCGCCATCGATGACCAGCATCATGTAGTCGACGTCGGTCGCGTCGCCGGCACGGAAGATGGTGGTGTCGGCATCGATGCGGCACGGCTGCATGTAACGCACGACCTCGCGCGCATCCGGCAGGCTCAGTTGCACCAGGGCGCCAGGCGTCACCAGCAGGTGCGCAGCGCGCTCCTGAACAGGCATTTGAGGGTCGAAGGTGTCGGACATCGTGCATGCATTGTAGGAGTGGGCGCGCCATTTGTGTGGCGATAGGCCCTGCCATTGCCCGGAGAGTCAGTTTTCCGGCTCGCTGCGCGAAGGTTGCCCATGCAGAGGCGCGGCCCATTCGGCATGGTCTTTCGGAAAGGCGGCACGGAAGCGCACCAGTTGCTGCAAGGCTTCGTCATCCCGGCCGAGCATCACCGCGCTTTCAATCGCTTTCTCGATGACCCGCGGCTCGGGCGAGAACGTCAGCAGGGATGTGGCCATGGCGTGCGTCCATTTCGCGTTGCCACGTTCCAGCGGGGTGGTGGTCAGCTCGGCGAAGCGCACCTGGTCGCGGAAGATCCAGACCGCGCGGACCTTCTCCAGCGTGTGGTCGCGGTAGGCGGCGGCCCGCTCGTCGGGTGCCAGGTAGATCTGCAGGGCGCGGTGATAGTCCAGCGCACCCAGCGCGACGCCAGCCATCAGGGGAGCGGCCAGTGCGACGGCCACAAACGGGCGGCCGGCGTTCGTCGGCCGAGCCGGCCACAACAGGCCCAGGCAAATGCCCAGCGCCATCTGGAACGGGCCATACCACAGCGGATACTCCAGCAGGCTGTGCAGCGCGAGCACCGCCAGCACGGTCCATGCCAGTTGCCGCAGGGGGTCGGACTCGCGCCAGGGGCGGGAACGCCAGGTCGCCCACAGGGCGGCGCCGCACAGGATCAGCGCCATCGGAACACCCAGTTCCACCGCCAGGTGCAAAGGCAGGTTATGGGCGTTGTCGAGGATGTCGCAGAACCGCGCACCTTCATACAGGTGCATGTAATGGGCGTAGTCCAGCCGGCCCCAGCCCCAGCCGAACCACGGCTTTTGCCCGATCAGCTCGAGCACGTTCGACCACAAAGTCATGCGGCTTGAACACGTTGGCGCCCCCTCGCTCAGCCTGGTGAAGATGCCTGGATGGGTGCCGGCGGTAAACAGCATTGGCAGGCCGACCGCCGCAATCAGGTAAGCGGGCACGACCGGCGCCAGCGCCCAGCGCGCGGCGCGCTCCCGGTGCAAGCCCCAGATCCCGGCCAGGCCCAGGATCAGCAGGAGTTCAAACAGGCCTGTGCGCGAATGCGACAGCGCGTTTCCAGCCGCCAGCAGGGCAGCGGGCAGGATCACGCGCAAGGGCCGATGGAACCAGGCGTCGTTGCGAGCCAGCCAGAGCAGGGCACACAGCGCGATGCTGGTCAGGCTCGCGTACAGATTGCGCTGGCGCAGGTTGCCAAAGGCCTCCCCGAAGTTGGCGTGGCTGACCCAAGGTGCCAGGCTGCTTCCCATGCCCGTGTATTGCAGCCAGCCCATGAGGGCACTGGCCAGTCCGGCGAGCAGCCAGGCGCGGGCCACCAGGCGCGCATCAGCCCGACCTGAGCCTGAGAAACGAATGGCGCAGGCCAGAATGGCCAGCAGGCTCATGCCCAAGGCCAACGTTTCTGCGCCGGGGGGAATGCCGGTCTGCCAAAGGGCTGCGCCGAGAAAAAGCAAGGCGACCGCACCGAATCGCTTCAGAATTGCCGTCGCATCCTGAATGGGGGCGCGGGTCATTGACAGCGCTGCAGCACAGGCCCAGCTGACCAGAAGAGGTGCGACGCTGGCTGTGGGGCCCAGGGTGAAGGGACTGAGCCAAGGGAGGATGATGAAGAGGAAAAGGGCGGCTTCCGTCACGGCCCCGATCCCAGCATCTTTTGTTCCAGAGTCTGCGGATCATTCTTCCAGCAGACCCATGCTTCTTCCACCAGGGCAGAAAACTCACGCTTGAACCGCGCCTCGCTGAACCCTTCGGCCCACTGGCGGCAAGCATCGGGGCTGATGCGCCCAGAAAGGCGCTCAAAATCTTCCACGGCCTCCATCAGTGAGGCCGCCGTTTGTTGTGGAA
>ERZ795049.1982-NODE-1982-length-25029-cov-8.061624_pt1 | contig 25029 bp, 21 predicted proteins | sample MGYA00375133_ERZ795049 | MGnify/ENA primary metagenome ERZ795049 (study PRJEB30178, sample SAMN05720147) | activated sludge metagenome | isolation source: anaerobic digester from wastewater treatment plant | place: Japan | collected 2015-04-20 ... | reverse complement strand
TCTATTATTCTATAATGTTACGCCTGTCGTCTGTGCGTATTGGCGAAAGTCCTGTTGGAGACGCGTATAGACTTTGCGCTTATTAAGATAAATGGTCATGATGGCACAATCTTTTTCTTTAAGTAATTTTAAAAGATGCTTGCGGGTTGCCGGTTTTTCGTTATTACAGTGAAGCACACCGGAATGCTTACTCAACTGTTTGCACAGACTGCCATGAACTTTTTTAACAATTTTTTCCAACGGTCTCTTTGACGTTGAAAATAAAAAAGTCACCACAAACCATTTTGATGTCTTCTTTTTGTCAAAATCGAATCCAAGACAGCCGGATTCATCCATGAACAGATACATTAATTTTTGCTCCGTTTATTTGTTTTCGCTTTTCCTTTTTGAGCTTTAATTCGTTCCAGTAGTTTGTAGGCTGGTTCGTCGCTGGGATCTTGGGGAACGAGTATACCTTAGAAGGCATTTCATCAAATACTCAATTATAATAGCATAATACAATTTTAATGAAACAATGCAACATTAAATAAGTTATTCTGATTCCCATCATGAAATCGGACGGCTTGTTTTTCTAATGGCTTGAATGAAGGGGAGAATAATCAGAATGACACAGACAATCAGCGCAACCAGGGCGATCGGTCGTTCCACAAAGATGGCAAAGCTGCCCTGCGACATCAATAGAGAGCGGCGGAGGTTGACTTCAAACAGAGGACCTAATACAAACCCCAGGACCAGGGGTGCGGGCTCAAAGTCGAATTTATTAAGCAAATAACCGACCATACCGAACAGCAGCATGACCCCGATGTCAAAGACACTGTTGTGGACGCTGTAGGCGCCCAGCAGGCAAAACAGGACGATGAGCGGGTAGAGTATTTTATCGGGAATCCGCAAAACCTGAACCCACAGCGGGATCAGCGGCAGATTCAGGATCAGCAGGATAACATTCCCCATGTACATGCTGGCAATCACACCCCAGAATATTTCCGGATGCTGCGTCATGAGCAGCGGTCCGGGCGTCACGCCATGAATCATAAACGCGCCGAACAGCACAGCCAGGACCACGTTGGGCGGAATCCCCAGGGTCATGAGCGGAATGAAGGATGTGGATGCCGCAGCATTGTTGGCGGACTCGGGTGCCGCGACACCTTCGATCGCGCCATGGCCGAATTTTTCCGGATGTTTTGACACTCTTTTTTCCACACCGTAAGCCATGAATGTGGATAGCACCGGCCCGCCGCCCGGAAGAATGCCCATGAAAAAGCCGATCACTGTACCTCGCACGATAGCCCACCTGGCCCTCAGCCATTGGCTCTTGTTTGGAAACATGTTTTTGATTTTTACCTGCAATACTCTGGCGGGTGCAGTCTTTTCCAGATTGACAAATACCTCCGCCAGACCGAACAGGCCGATGGCGAGCGGTACAACACTGAGGCCTTCAAACAAATGGATATTTCCGAATGTGAATCTCTGCTCGGAGGTAATGGGGTCCAGCCCGATCAGGCTCAAAAGGATGCCGGCAAGAGCCATGAGCACAGCCTTGATCATCGATCCCTGCGCCAGATAAACGATGAATGTGAATCCCATCAGGATGATGGCAAAGTATTCCGGCGGGCCAAATTTCAGCGCCAGCACGGACAGGGGTCCACCGATCAGCTGCAGTCCAATCAATCCGACTGTTCCGGCAATAAACGATCCAAAAACTGCGATACCCAGCGCGGTGCCCGCCCGGCCTTTACGGGCCATCGCGTAGCCGTCCAGACAGGTGACAGCGGAGGCCGCCTCTCCCGGCACGTTGATCAGAATGGAGGTTGTTGATCCGCCGTACATGGCTCCGTTATAGATCCCGGCGAGCATGATGATGGCGCCCGCGGGCGGCAGTTGAAAGGTGAGGGGCAAAAGGATAGAAATCGCGCCGACCGGCCCCAGTCCCGGTAAAACGCCGACAAGCGTGCCCAAAAGGCAGCCCGCAAGCAGCAGGCCTAAATTGTGAAATTCAAATGCGACCGAAAGGCCGTAGAGTAATCCGTTCAGTGCGTCCAATGATACTCCGTCAAAAAAGATCAGAACCCCAGCATCCCCCTGGGCAGAGGCGTGTTTAAAATAAAAGAGAACAGCGCGTAGCTTAAGATAACCGTTAACAAAGAAGCGAGAGCGGCGGGCAGAATTTTCATGGAACTCAGTTTGAATAACGCCAGCATCAGAATGCTTGTGGCCGCAAGATAACCGATTTCCGGCAGTAAGAACATGTAAACACACAAAGCGCCGGCTGCCAGCATACTTTTATGCCAGTGGACCTGGCTCCAACTATCCGCACGGCCAGCCGAACCGGACCGATTTGCAAATGTCTGGCCGAATAAAATGAGGCAGAAAAGAATGATCAGCAGACTTGTCCAGAAAGGCATAAAACCGGCCTGGGGATTGGTCAGGCGGCCGATCCCCAGGCCGATGGAAGAGACCGCGACAAAAGCCGAAAAACCAAGGAAAAACAGACCACTGATCAGATTGCGTTTATCCATTTTATTTGTTCCCGGGCCTTCAGCTTCTGCAGATTTATTCCGGTTTGGTTGCCGCTTCCTTGATGGCCCCGCTGGCAATCAGGCTTTTGTTGATGATTTTCCAGTGTTTTCTTAAAAAACTGTCAAACGCTCTCCCATCATAATAAACGGGAATCATGTTGATCCTGTCGAGCGTCTCCAGATATTCACTGTTTTTCGCAGCGGCCGCAAAAACGCCTTCCAGTTTTTTCATCACGGCAGGATCGATATCCGCGGGCGCAACTATCGCAAAAACGGCGTCATTGGCAAAGTCGTAACCCAGTTCTTTCATCGTGGGGACGTCCGGATATTTCACGGAACGCTTTTCACTGATTACGGCAAGGAGTCTGGCCTGGCCCGACTTAACGGCAGGCACCAGTTCCGAGGTCAGAGCCGCAAATTCAACATGGCCGCCCAGCAGAGCGGTGAGCGCTTCCATGCTGCCTTTGTAGGGCACGTGGATCAATTGCAGTTTGTCTTTTGAGGCGATTTCTTCCACGGCGGCGTGCGTGGTACTGCCGACACCGGTTGTTGCGTACTTCAACTTGCCGGGATTCTTTGCCGCATAGGCAGTCAGATCCTTTAGTGTTTTCCATGGCGCGTCGCTTTTCACCACCAGGCCCAGCTGCGGTTCAGTAAACCCGATAACCGTTTTAAAACTCGTAAACGGTTTGAACGGGACTTTTTGCTGCTGGCTCACCCGGATGAGAACAGAACTCGGCGTGGCGCAAAGGGTATAACCGTCGGGCTTTTGAGACAGAAGAGCGGCCAGCGCAACGGTTCCCGTTCCACCCGGCTTGTTTTCAATCATGACGGGCTGCCCCAGGATCTTTTCCGCGGACTTCGCCAGCGCCCGCGCGCTCAGATCCATGCTGCCGCCGGGAACAAATCCGACCAGCACGGTGATGCTGCGATCCGGATATTCGGCCCATGCCGGGCCGGAACAAATCAGGGAAATAACAACCAGCATGATTACCCCCGCCGCAACGAAAAACCGGCTATGATTCTTCATCATCTGCCTCCTTGTTTTTGAATAATTTCAAACGCGCGGCAGAGTATAGAAAGCATCCCAACGGTTGTCAATGGTTTTATCTATTGTTTTTATTCATTTTATTGATCCTGAAAATATTTTCTTGACAGCGGCTTTCAACCGCACTATAACATTAAAGCTCAACTTTAATGTTTGAGGAAAGTAAATGAAACTGAAAATCGGTGAAATTGCCAAAAGAAGCCGCGTTCCGGCCTCAACCATCCGCTACTATGTATCCGAGGGACTCCTGCCCCGGCCCGAGAAGGTCAATGAAAAAATGGCCTACTACGACGAGGCCTGCATTGACCGGCTGCGCGCCATCCAGGAGCTGAAAGGCAAGCGCTACTTTCCGTTGTACCTCATCAAGAACATCCTGCGCCGTATGGATGAAGGGCTCAGTCTCCTGGAGGCGGAAACCGTTGAAAACGCCGTCTTCAATTTAGACGACCTTACCGGACATGGACTGCTTGACCGGCAGGCCTTTCTGGAAACGACCGGACTGACGGAAACCCAGCTTAGAAAAGCGGAAAAACTGGGGGTCCTGATTCCCTTGACAACCGGCACGGATAAACCGCTTTACAACGACGAAGATGTGCGGATCGGACGGGACGGAATCCGGCAGTTGATCGGACTGGGAATGGACCAGGACGAGCTGTCGTTCTGGGTGGAGCTGGGCAAAAAGATCGTGGAGAAGGAAATGGCCCTGCGCAGAAAAATTGTCGCGGGAAAATCGACCAGGGAAAATATTTTGATTACGACGGAACTGACCCGGATCGGTGAATTCTACCGGGGATACATTCTGAAGCGTCTCTTCCAGAAGCAGGTCCAGCAAAATATTCAAAAAAGCCTGGAAAAAAGGAAAAAAGCGAAAGCAAAATTTAACGCTAAAATATGAAGGAGGATTTTTTATATGTTCAAAACTGCCATTACGGAAATGTTCGGCGTGAAGTACCCGATTATCTGCGGAGCGATGATGTGGCTCTGCAAGCCGAAAATGTGTGCCGCGGTATCCAACGCCGGCGGCATCGGCAATCTCACCGCCGCCAATTATGAAACAGCCGACGATTTTCGGGCGGCCATCCGGGAAACACGCAAATTGACCGACAAACCTTTTTTTATTGCCATTACCCTTTTGCCCTCGATGCGGATCACGCCGGAACATCACAAGATGTATGTCAGGGTCTGCGCGGAGGAAAAAGTTGACGGCATTGAATTTTCCGGAACACCTCTGGACAAGGTGGCGGGAATGGAAGCGGTCGAGCTTCTTAAAAATGCCGGCGTAAGAATGTTCCATAAAGTCGGCGCCGTGCGTCATGCGCTGCACGCGCAAAAGATCGGCTTCGACGGTGTGTACGCGGCAGGGATCGAAGAAGGAGGCCACCCGTTAAATGATGATGTAACCACCATGGTGCTCACGCGCAAAATGGTTTCTTCTCTGAAAATCCCCGTGGTCTCGGTCGGTGGAATCGCCGATGGATCCGGGCTGGCGGCGGCATTGGCTCTGGGCGCCGACGGCGTGATGATGGCCAGCCGGTTCATCGCCACAAAGGAATGTGAAGTTCACGATAACATCAAGCAGGAACTGATCCGGAGACAGGAATTCGACACGGTGATTTACGGTAAATCTATCGGCCTGCAGGGCCGCGGACTGAAATCGAAAGTTCTGGAGGAGGTACTCGCCATTGAAGCCCGCCACGGCGGATTTGAAGAGCTCATCCCCCTTCTGTCCGGTCAAAAGGTTAAGGAAGCCTGGGAAACCGGCGATGTCGATTATGCCCCGCTGATGGTCGGTCAATCCATCGGCCTGATCAACGACATTCCCACCTGCGCAGAACTCATGGAGAGAATGGCAGCCGAAGCAAAAGAACATTCCGCCAGGGCCGCAAAGCTCTGCGGAAACTGATACGAAAAAAGTTCAAGAGACTTTCATGATAAAAAGGAGAAAATATGAAAACAAGAATTACTGAAATGGTCGGCATCAAATACCCCATCGTGCTTTCCGGCATGAGCTGGATCAGCACCCCGAAAATGGTCGCAGCGGTATCCAACGCCGGGGGATTGGGCATTCTGGCGACAGGACCGCTGAACGCTGAGCAGACCAGGGAATCCATCCGCGAAATCCGGAAGCTGACCGACAAGCCTTTCGGCGCCAACGCGTCGCTGATGTTCCCGGGCGCGGCGGAAAACGCAAAAGTTCTTTTGCAGGAAAAAGTGCCTGTCATTAACTTTGCCCTGGGCAAAGGCGACTGGATTGTGAAAGAAGCGCACAAATACGGCGGCAAGGTTTTTGCCACGGTTGTCAACGTGAAGCATGCCAAGCGGGCACAGGATTTCGGCACGGACGCGGTCATTGCGACCGGCCAGGAAGCAGCGGCGCATGGCGAAGACGTCACATCGCTGGTTTTGATTCCGCATCTGGCTGAGAATCTGGACATTCCCGTGATCGCCGCCGGCGGTTTCGCAGATGGACGCGGCATCGCGGCCGCTCTGGCCCTGGGAGCCGAGGGCGTCGCCATGGGCACCAGACTGATGACGACCAAGGAAAGTCCGCTGCACGATAACTTCAAAAAGCTCACGCTGGAAAAAGATGTCTATGACACGCTGTTTTCAAAACGTTTTGACGGTATTTTATGCCGTGTAATGAAAACGGATGCGGCAAAACACGCCATCAAAAAAGGCCTGAGCTGGCCCGCTGCGTTTTTCAACTCGCAGGATATCGCAAAGCAAATGGGCGTGCCCTATTTCAAACTCTTCCTGGGCGTGCTGTTATCCGGCTACAAGAATGCCAGGCAGCTTGCCTTCATGGCCAACGCCTTCAAAGCCATTCGGGTGGCCACCGAAAACGGCGATTCAAAGACGGGCGTTCTGCCAGTCGGCCAGGTGCAGGGCCTGATTCACGATCAGCCGACGGTTGCGGAGCTTTTTGAAAGAATCATGAAGGAGGCAAAATCCGCGCAGGCCAAAGTAAACGCGGCGCTTGATTAAAACATTAATGACGGAAAACCGTTGACAAGGGTTATCATGCATTCACCGAAACCATAAAGGAGAAATTTGAAATGTCTATCGAATCCGCATTGAAAGACATGGAGAAATGGATCGGAAAAGAAGTTTTTGTTTCCGATTGGACAGAGGTGACCCAGCAACAGATTAACCAGTTTGCCGACAGCACCAAAGACCACCAGTGGATTCATGTGGATCCTGAAAAGGCCGCAAAGGGGCCTTTCGGAAAAACCATCGCGCATGGATTTCTGACGCTTTCGCATCTGCCGTTTTTCAGCTATCAGGTCCCCCTGAAAGTTGAAGGGGCCAAAATGGCCATCAATTACGGACTGGATAAGGTGCGCTTTATCACCCCCGTGGCATCCGGTTCTAAAATCCGCGACCGGATTGTCCTTACCGGCCTGGAACAAAAACCGGGAAACAGGGTACTGGTGAAGCAAACTCATACGATCGAAATTGAGGGACAGGATAAACCGGCGTGTATTGCGGAAGCGCTGGGCATGATCTTCTTCTGATGCCAATTCTGACTCAAAGCGCTACCTTTGTTGGCATCGTCGTTGGCGCTCTCAACGTATGTAAATGTAAATATACGTCTCCGGCGCCTCCTCCTTGCCGCCGCGGTATCATCTTTGATTCAGAACCGGCAGAACAAGTATAACTTCGGTCGATGACCTCTGTCGAGTCCAAAAGACTCGACAGAGCGATGGATATGCGGACAAAGCCAGAATGAAATCATTGCCTGGTCCAGACCCGAATTTATATTTTACATCTTTTTAACTGGTTGCACAAAAGGTGACAATCTTTTCCGTAGCATCGCGGGTGATCCGGCCCTCGCCCTCCAGGTAGCGCAGATGGGCGATGGCTTCTCCGGTTGCAAACCATCTCTGGGCAATCGGGAAATCTTCCCAGGTTTCACAGTCAATGTCCCAGGTCATGCGTGCGGCAATTTCATAGGCATTGAGCGTTTCACGTCCCATAACCTTCAGCACTTCATCGGCGCGTTCGCGATGATGGATTTTCAATTCATCAATTCTGCTTTTGAGATCCCCCAGGAAATTCCGGTGTCCGGGCAGGACAAGGTTCACGGGCAAATCATAAATCTTATCGAGGCTGGCTATATAATCGGCCAAAGAATTCGTGTCATAGGCCCATGACTCGATGTGCGGTGTAATGTCAAAGAGAATATGATCGCCGGAAAAGAAGATTTTCTTAACCTCTTCGTAAAGGCAGATATGACCCTTGGTATGTCCCGGCGTAGCCACGCATCGCAGTCGGTAGGAACCGCATTCGATCACATCCCCGTCGTCGACGAGGGTAAAGACCGGAATCTCGTGCGGAGAGTATTTGAGGCCCGGATGGCTGGCAATTGCCTTTTGCAGTTCTCCTGCGGGAAAGCCGTTCAATTCGGCAAAGTCGATCAGCGGCTGCCAGCTGATGTCTTTATCGAACACCCTTGCATCAATCCTGCTGAAATAAATTTTGCTGCTTTCCGATGCCAGCCGCAGCACAAGCCCCGTGTGATCTGAATGCATGTGGGTCAGCATGAAATCGGTTCTGTCCAAATCAATATCCAGTTCGTCCAGGCCTTTTTTCATGGCTTCATAACAGACGCTTCGGTTGAAACCGGTATCGATGATCAGGTTGCGGTCTTCACCTTTGATAACGTAGGAATTGAGGTCTTTAAGCGGACTGTTCGGAAGAGGCACAACAATCCGATAAAGACTTTTCATGATTTCATCGGCCATGGGTATGACTCCTTGGGCTTCATAAACCGGCGGAAAACCGAATGATCGGATAGTGTGGCCAAGGCGTCATTCATTGATCCCCTTTATCCTCGTCCGGTTCATCCTTGCCCGGCTCATCAGCAAAGACATCTTCGCCCAGCTCCACCGGATAAAATTCATCCGGAAGGGCGCTGACGATCTTAAGCGGTTTGACAGGGAATTGAGGCTTCATCGACCGGGGAACCGGCGGCAAAACGTTTTCAGCCGCAGACCCCGGATTTGCCTCATCCGCCGGCACATTGTCCGTTGCCGGTTCTGCAGATCTCTTTTTACGGTGACGCGGACGGCGACGGCTTTTCTTTCTGGCAGGCTCTTCAGGGCCGCTGGTTGGCGTATCCGTCGCTTCTTGCGGAGTGGCCTGATCCCTGTCCGGTTCAGTATTTTCGGCTGCCTGCAACAGAGGGACTTCCTGCATCGCACTTGCTTCCAGCGTCTGCTCTTTAATCGACTGCTCTATTTCAAGTTTGTCCCACGCCATGTCCGATTTTCCTTCGATATGGACGCAGACGCCGAAAGTGGTTTCCAGCTTGATCAGCTCACTTCGCTTATTATTCAGAATATAAAAAGCAATTTCATGCGGCAGGCTGACTTTCAACTCCGAGTAAATGCCTTTGACCGCTTCCGATTCGATCTTGCGAAAAGCTCCCAGCGAGGCATATTCCAGGGAAGGCCTGAGCCCGCTGCCCTTGCAATACGGGCAGGTAATATAGCTGATTTCCTGAATCGTGGACTGCTTCTTCTGGCGGGACAGTTCCAGCAATCCAAACTTGGAAATACGGGAAAGCTGAATTCTTGCCCTGTCCACGCTCAGCGCTTTTTTGAACGCTTTTTCCACTTCCGCGATATGCTTTTTATCAATCATATCGATAAAATCGATCACAATTAAACCGCCAAGGTCGCGCAGACGCAGCTGGCGGGCAATCTCTTCACAGGCATCAACATTGGTCTTGAAAGCAGTTTCTTCGATATTCCTCTTGTTGGATCCGCGGCCGGAATTGACGTCAATGGTGATCATCGCTTCCGTGGGATTGATGATGATGTAGCCGCCGGATTTCAACTCAACGCGCTCCTGATAAATTACGCGGATTTGTTCCTCCAGCTCGTAGCGTTCAAAAATCGGGATTTTATCCTTATAGTTTTTCAGGATGCGCAAATGACGGGGAGCAACCGCTTTTAAATAAGCGCGCATTTTGCGAAAGGTTTCAATTTCATCAACCAGAATTTCATCGATTTCCTGGGTCAGGTAGTCGCGCAGAGAACGCACACCGAAGTCTGTTTCCTGATAAAGGCAAACGGGTGCCTGGACGCTCCCGGCTTTTTTGAAAATCTCCCTCCACAGGCGCATCATAAACTGGAAGTCGCGCTGGATTTCCGGCTTGGTTCGGTTGATACCGGCCGTACGGACAATAAACCCCATGTCTTCCGGGACTTTGATCTGTTCCATCAGCGTTTTGATTTTTTGCCGGTCTTCTTCGCTTTCGATTTTACGCGATATGCCACCACAGAGTTTATTGGGAAGTAAAACAAGGTATCGTCCGGGCAGGGAGATGTAGGATGTCAGCAGGGCACCTTTATTACCGATGACTTCCCTGACGACCTGAACGATGATTTCCTGTCCCACTTTGAGAACCGGCCTGCCGCCGGCCTGACCGTTCTCCGGCTCGGTGAGATATTCGGGGCTTACATCCCGAAGAGGCAAAAAGCCGTCCTTGACGCCGCCGTAGTCGACAAAAGCCGCCTGCAGCCCCCTTTCAACCTTCAGCACTTTCCCTTTGTAAATATTCCCGGTGATCGGTTCCCGGACAGTCATCTGAATGTTGAAATCAATGAGCTTGCCCTTCTCATCAACCGTCGCCATGCGCATCTGTTCCTTGTGCACGGCATTCACGAGCATAATGTGTTTCATAATGGTCCTTTTCGGCTGCTTGCTGAAATGCGCGCTCATGGCAGGAACCGGATGCCCTGCCGGCACGCAAATTTCAACGATGCAACCTTGTATATTTATTGAAAGGCGCTTACATCGCCTTTACCAATTCTAATTAGTTCGATCGTGTCATCCACAAGACTGACAACACTGGACGGTTCGGGAACAATGGTCCCGCCGTCGATCACTAAATCGACGATCCTTCCGAAATATTCGTCGATGAGCGATGGATTACCAAGATCCTCTCCGTCCTCCGTCTGCACGCTGGTGCTGATGATCGGCTGACCCAATTCCCGGATCAAAGCCAGGCAAATCTGATTGTCCGGCACACGGATTCCGGTGGTCGGCCTTTTGGGCAAAATGATTTTCGGAACAAGACGCGACGCCTCAAGAATAAACGTATAAGGTCCTGGTAAAAACCTCTTCATGGTTTTATAGGCGTAATCTGAAACCATGGCATACTGGCTGATGTGCTTCAGGTCGGAACAAACAAAACTAAGCGGACGTTTCTTGTTTCTTCTTTTAATTTCGTATATTTTTTCAATGCCTCTTTTATTAGACAGACTACAGCCTAATCCGTAAACTGTGTCTGTAGGATAAATAATTACTCCGCCGTCCCGCAAAACTTCCACCGCTTTTAAAATCAGGCGCATTTGCGGATTCTGGCTGTTAATTGATAACACCGCCTGGCCCTCGTTCTTCTGTAACCATCTTCACCGGCGCCCCTTATACCAGCAATCATAAGATTGTGCAATGGCCGTATATGGATTTAATAAAAAAGAATAAATTACCTTTTTTGCCAGTCTTTGCTGAAATTGTACTCAATGCTGCCAATCAGCACCTGCCTGCTGGCTTCAATAATGTTTTCGGAAACACCCGTTGTGCTCCAGAGATCAGAACCATCCGTCGAATCCAGTAAAACCCGGACACGCACCACCATACCTGCTCTTTCAGTTACAAAATATATGCATGATATCGTGCATTTATGGTAAATATTAATTTTTCAGACACCAATTCCCTATTCTTTGATGATCCTGATGCTTTATTCCTACGTATATTCAGAGACTGTTTCTCTGACCCGCCTTCACCCTTAATGACCTTTTCGGGATCCATGACCGCACTGAATTGCTACTGTTGTTTTCATTTTTCTGTTGGGTTTTTTTGTGTTATCATAATAAAAAATCCAATGTCGTAGTTGATCCTGTTTATTTTTCCTTCCCCTCCTGATGTTGTGAAAGTTTTTGATTCTACTATTTTAACAGAATAGGTTTTGGAAACAGCTAACCCCAACGACAAGATTGAAAGGAGGCCTTTTATGCCAGCCAGAAAATTGAAAGAGTTTCTAGACAGCGAGTCGGTTAAATATTTGAAGATTGCACATTCGCCAGCCTATACGGCCCGGGAAGTTGCCCAGTCTTTGCACATCAAAGGGCATAAGGTAGCCAAGACCGTTATTGTCTTCATTGAAGGAAAGATGGCCATGGCCGTCATGCCGGCTAACCGCTCGATAGATTTTGATCATTTTCGACAGGAAATCGGCGCAAAAGAGATAAGGCTTGCCGCAGAAGGACAATTCAAGGATGTGTTTCCGGATTGCGAGGTAGGCGCCATGCCACCCTTCGGCAACCTTTATGGAATGGATGTCTACGTGGACCAGCATCTCGGCGAAGATGATGATATCTTTTTCAATGCCTGTTCGCATTCGGAACTTGTCCGGATGTCTTATCAGGATTTTGAGAGGCTCGTGAAACCCAAAATCGTAAAACTTACATGAGAAAGGATTCTTCTTTCGGGGGCAGGTCAGTTGACAATGCTAATCAGCGGCATTAAATTAGTTTAAAGAGATACTGCTGTGCTCGTAACGAGTCATGTCACTGGAGACGAATTTAAAAAAGAAGCGCAGGATCTTGGTGGTGATTGTCACCCTTGAAAGATCAAGTTAAACAACGTCGTGACTCCAGCATGCAGACAAGACGGCATAAGCGGTTCTCTTCTATATCAGCCCTTCAGCAGACAAAATATCCGTTGAAGGGCCTTTTATTTGCATCAGGTCTGAAAGTTCAAAGCTTTTCTATTTGTGATATCAGACGGTCATAATGCTCAACGGGCAGGCCGGCATGACGATGGAGAAGATTGCCGCATCCTGATTCAGGGAGACCCTCAAATCATTTCTTTTTTTTGTCTTTGCTGAGCTTGTACTCAATACTGTCGATCAGCGCCTGCCAGCTGGCTTCAATAATGTTTTCTGAAACGCCCGTGGTGCTCCAGAGTTCAGAACCGTCCGTGGAATCCAGTAAAACCCGGACACCCGCCGCCGTACCCTCCGAACCTTCCAGCGTGCGAACTTTAAAATCAACCAGGTGCATTTCCTTGATTTGCGGATAGAATTTCGTCAGCGCCTTGCGCAGGGCATGGTCGAGTGCGTTCACCGGGCCATTGCCTTCCGCGGCCGTCAACTCCTCCTCTCCTTCCACCGAAATCTTGATGGTGGCCTGAGAAAGGCAGGGGTTTTCCAGAGTGCGCGAGGTGACCACGCTGAAACATTCCAGGTGAAAAGGCTCTACAAACTCACCAATGGCTTTTTTCATCAGAACGGACAGCGATCCGTCAGCCGCGTCAAACTGAAATCCTTTATCTTCCATCAGCTTGACCTCGTGAACAACTTTATCCAGGGCATTTTTCTTGTCCAGGTCAATGCCCAGAACCTTCGCTTTATAGGAAATATTGCTTTTGCCCGCCATATCGGAAACCAGCACGCGCCTGCTGTTGCCGACCAGTTCAGGCTCCATGTGTTCGTAAGCCAGTGAATTTTTTGCCACGGCGCTGACATGAACCCCTCCCTTGTGCGCAAACGCGCTGCGTCCGACAAACGGACGTGACATCAACGGCGGAATATTGGCGACGTCGCTGATAAAAAGGGAAAGATTTGTAAGCTGCCGAATGGATTGGGCCGGCAGACAATTCATTTTCATCTTGATCTGCAGGTTACCGATCAGGGATATCAAGTCCGCATTCCCGCAACGCTCGCCATAGCCGTTGACCGTTCCCTGCACCATCCGGATCCCTTCACGTACAGCGGCGATGGAATTGGCGACGGCAAGGCCGCAGTCGTTATGAACATGAATCCCCGCCTTCTCAACTGGAATAGATTTGGAAATCTTTTTGACGATTTCAGTAATTTCATAAGGCATGGTTCCGCCGTTCGTGTCGCAGTATACGATCCTGTCCACGCCCGCCTTCAGAGCGGTCTTGACGACCCGCAGGGCGTAGCGGGGATTATGCTTGTACCCGTCAAAAAAATGCTCCGCGTCAAACAGCACTTCCTTGCCTGTGGATTTTAAATAGGAAATCGAGTCGCTGATCATAGCCAGATTCTCATCCAGGCTGACTTTTAAAATTTCCGTGACATGCAGGTCCCAGGTTTTACCAAAGATGGCCACGGCGGGCGTTTCCGCTTTGATCAGCGCCTTGAGATTGGGGCAGTTTTCCGGACGAATATGCGGCTTGCGCGTGGAGCCAAAGGCGGTCAACTTCGCATTTTTGAACTTCACCTCTTTTGCCATTTCAAAAAAACGCATGTCTTTTGGATTGGACCCGGGCCACCCGCCTTCAATATAATGGAAGTGAACATCGTCCAGCCGCCTGGCGATGCGCAGTTTTTCCTCTGCGGAAAAGGTGACCTGTTCGCCCTGTGAGCCGTCGCGCAGGGTTGTGTCGTAAATGAAAATCTGGTTTTTCGTCATTTATGCCTCTCTTTCATAAAAAAACCGCTGCCCGGTTTCCCTGGCAGCGGTTTGGTTTTTTTATGGGAATATACAGCTACTCCACTGCCGGGCCTCCTGAGGGGAAGCAAATAATGATGCCGGTAATTATTATTTCCACGGGAACAATTATCTTCATCTGCAAAACACCGTTAAATAAAGGATTTGGTTGCATATTAATTTTTCACGTGGGTTTTGTCAATCAAAATTATTCATCAATATGTTTGATTGGAAAATTTTCCAATCAATGGTAAATATATGAAAAGAGATGCTTAAACTCCCCAAAAGGGGCAAAATGCGCATGACCGTCACGCAAAAACAGCCTTAACGATCGGAAATTCCTATGGATGGACTGAAATTTTTTCACCAGCTGATCATCATTCTCGGTTTCTCCATCCCTGTCATATACATCTTCAATAAAATGAAGCTGCCCTCCATCATCGGGTTTTTGATCACCGGCATTCTCATCGGACCGTTCGGTCTGAAACTGATTGACGACGTTGCCGGCATCCAGCTGATGGCCGATATCGGTGTTGCCTTTCTGCTTTTCACCATCGGCATCGAAATTCAGCTGAACCGTTTTCTGAAACACCTCATGGAAATTCTCCTGACGGGTGGCCTGCAGATCCTGTGCACTTTTATTGTGGGCATGGCGATCGGCCTGACCCTGCAGCTGAGTGTTGGCCAATCCATTTTTATCGGCTTTATCCTGGTTCACAGCTCGTCGGCCCTGATCCTGAAGATTCTGAAAGACCGTAGCGACGAAAATTCTCCTCAGGGAAGAATTTCCATCGGCGTCATTCTTTTTCAGGATATGATGGTTGTGCCGATGATGCTGCTGATTCCGTTTCTGGCCGGAAACAGCGGACCCGATACCCTGACGATCCTCTGGAAGCTGGCCAAATCCATTCTGATCATCGTCTGCCTCCTGATTGCGGCGCGCTACATTGTCCCTTTTATTCTGGAGAAACTGGTCAACATGAAAATGCGCGACGTGCTGGTCATCGCCTCCGTGGTCATCGCGATGGGTATCGCCTGGATCACGGAGTCTCTGGGCCTATCGCTGGCCATCGGCGCGTTCCTTGCCGGGCTCGCCCTTTCCGACACGGAATTCACGCATCAGATCCTCAGCGACATCAACCCGATCCGGGATGTCTTCCTGTCCGTATTTTTCGTTTCGTTCGGCATGATTCTCAACCTGGATTTTCTGCAGGAAAACGCAGTCTACATCATTCTGATTTCCTTTTTCATCATTCTGATCAAAGCGACCGTCGTGTTCGGTCTGGTCCGGCTGCTCGGCTATCCGCTGCGCGTGATGCTGCTGTCCGGCATTTTGCTGTCGCAGATCGGCGAATTCTCCTTTGTCCTGGCGTCCCAGGGTTTCAAAAACAATATCATTTCCGATCAGATCTATCAGACATTCATCGGCGCGTCGGTCCTGACTTTCATCCTGACGCCCCTGCTGGTTTCAGCGGTTTATTATATGCTGACCCGGAATCAGCTGTACAAGGTGACCGATGATTCCGCGTCAAGCCATCGCATCAGTGCAAAAAATCACGTCATCATCTGCGGCATGGGCCTCAACGGGAAAAATCTGGTCCGGGTCCTAAAGGATACCGCGATTGACTACGCCGTCATCGATCTTAATTTCCAGAAAATCAGAAAGGCCAAAAAGAAGGGGGATAAAAACACGATCTGGGGAGATTCGGCCAGCGTGCAAATCCTGCGCCGCGCGAACGTGGAAGCGGCGCGCGTCATGGTGATCGCCATTTCCGACCGTTTTCTCACCAAAACCTGCCTGTCCAACGCCAAGGCGCTCAATCCGAACCTGCATGTGATTGTCCGCACAAAATATCTCGCTGACATTGAAGACCTGCTGGCGCTGGGTGCCGACGACGTCATTCCCGAGGAGTTTGAAACATCGATCCAGATCTTCAGCCGGGTCCTTAAAATGTTTCACATCCCCAACAGCATCATTCTGACCCAGGGCAACATCATCCGGAACAAATCCTATGGAGTCCTGAGGGAAGTACGGTACACCCAGGAAGCCTTCGATCAGATCAGCCAGCTTCTGGCGCAGGGCACCATTGAGACCTATTTCATTGCTGCCCATAATCCAATTATTGGGCAAAGTATCCGCAACGTCAATCTGAAGGCGCAATCGGGCGCAATGATTATCAACATCATTCGCGACAACCAGACCATCACCAACCCGCCTGCCGACTTTATTTTTCAGGCTGGGGATCAGCTGGTGCTCTTTGGAAGCCACAACGCAATTGACCTGGGCCTGAAGATTCTGGACGGAAGCAATGATGACAACAACGCGGCATAACCATCATCACAACGAAAAATCATGGGGGAACCGTCTGGTTGCCTCCATGCTGATAAATCTGCTCATTCCGGCCGTGCAGATTTACGGCGGCATCCTGTCCGGCAGCATGGCGCTGATCAGCGACGCGCTTCACAATTTAAGCGATTTCATCTCCCTGGTGATCAACTACGCTGCGCTGGTAATCGGGAAACGCCCGCCTACACTCAAACACACTTTCGGCTTCAAGCGCGTGGAAATATTTGCCACCCTGTTCAGCGTGGCCCTGTTATACGGAGCGTCCTTTTACATTGCCGCCGAGGCCTGGGGAAGATTCAGCGAACCGCAGCCGATTGCCGGACAACTGGTGATCTGGATTGCCCTGCTCGGTTTTGCCGGCAATATTCTTTCCGCCCTGCTTCTGCACGCGGGATCAAAAGTCAATCTCAACATGAAAAGTGCGTTTCTCCACATGATGGCCGATGCCGCCACTTCTCTGGGGGTCGTGGCACTTGGAATTCTCTGGATGTTTAAATCCTGGTACTGGCTGGACCCGCTTTTTTCCTGGCTGATTGTCGCCATGATCCTGTATAGCGGATGGGGTTTATTAAAAGACAGTTTTCTCATCCTGATGAATGCGACACCGCCCGGGATTGACCTGGAAGAAGTCCAGAGATCGCTGGAAGCCATCGACGGCATCCTGGAAATCCATGATTTGCACGTCTGGAATCCGTCCAATGAAAGCATCGCCCTTGCCGTCCACATTACCGTCCCCGATCAAATGCTGGGCCGTGTCGATGAACTGGCGGGTAAAGTACGTAAAACACTGGCGGACGAATTTCACATCGATCACCCGACGCTTCAGTTCGAATGCGTGAGCTGCAACCACGGGCAGCTTCTGTGCTGCACTCCGGAAAACGATCATCCGGACCACCAGCATCACTAGAAGGATGCTTTGCCAGTCTGATTTTTTTCAATTCCCCTAAAAATTACCTGCTCAGGATGAAAGCAGCCAGTGAAAAATAGGAGACAATCGTGCATATATCGGCAAAGGCCAGCGTCAGAGGCCCCGAGGCCAGATGCAAATCGAGCTTCAGCTTGTGCAGAAGTGCGGGCACGCTCACCCCGATAAATCCCGCCAGCATAAGCGACGCCATGATGCCGGAGGCGATCACGAAGCCTGCCGCCTGGTCGCGCTTCCAGACAAAGGCAATAGATCCCACAATGGAACCGCAGGCGGCAGCCAGAAGAAAAACCCGAGTCAACTCCCTGCGCAGTACGTCGAAATACCAGCCCGGCTGTGAAGCCCGGTGATGCATATAATGGACGGTAATGGCCATGGTCTGCATGGAAACACTTTCCCCCAACCCCAGGACCAACGTCAGAAAAAACGCCAGAATCAGGCTTTCGGCCAGGGTTGCCTGGAAAAGTCCGACCAGAAGAGCGCAGACGGTGCCGCTGGTGATGGTGGCCAGAAGCCAGGGGAAACGGTAACGAAATACGCTAAGCGGAGATTTATTGCGCAGCTCCGCGATCTGAACGCCCAGGGTATCGAAGACGCTGTGAACCTGTTCGCGTTCTTCCATGTCGATCATCTCCTGGGTAAAGACATTGATGTCAATGACTCCGCGCATTATCCCGTCTTCATCCACAACGGGGAAAGCAAGGTATTTATAAAGGATGAAAAATTCCAGCGCTTCCATTAAATTTGAGGAATCCGGTATTGCGATCAGGTTTGTGGCCATGATCGATTCCACAAGCGTATCCGTGGGAGAAGTCAGCAGCCTTCTGGTCTGCAGTGTGCCTTTCAGCCGGCCTTCATCATCAAGGACATAAAAATAGAGAATCGTCGATTCCGTCTGGCTGCGGCGGATGCTCTCCAGCGCTTCGCCAATGCTGTTGTGCGTGTAGACCGCCACGAAATCGGTATTGGCATGGTCCATCACAGGATCATTAAGATCATTTAATGTTGCGGGTTCATTCATCTTTAATATTTTCCATCAGATATCACTGAACCGGGCGGCCGGGATTTTGACCACGTGACCTGCCGGATCAGCCGGACTTTCAAGAGACTGCCTCACAACGTTAAAGGGATTGTATCCCCGGCAAGCTTTTCTTAAAACCGAATCACCATGAAAATATAAAAACAAGTTCTTGCCAAGTCAAGAAAATTGGTCAATATGATTGAAAATTCCAGAAAAAGAATGCTAAAGATCCGGCATGAATTTGACAAACAACATTGTCCTGCTGGAAACCCTCCGCAGGGACAAAGATAATTCCCGAAACTTTTTGTTCACCAAACCGGTGGAAGTCATCACCTGCCGAAAACCATCGGATCTGCAGAAGTGTTTCCGGCAAATGGAAGACCGCCGGGAAAAAGGCTTTTACCTGGCCGGTTTTTTTGCCTACGAGCTGGGCTATTTTCTTGAAGAATCCCTGAGCGAATACTGCCCGAAAACCGACTACCCCCTGCTGTGGTTCGGAGTTTATCGTGAACCATTGAAGCGATTACCCCGCGACAAAAAACATGAAAACCCGCCTTTCTTTTTTTCCCAACCCCGGCTGGCCATCGATTTTGGACCGTACGAAAGAGCAATCCGGAAAATCAAAACCTGCATTGCGAAAGGAGAAACTTACCAGATCAATTACACTTCCGGGTATGATTTTCATTTCATCGGGGATGTTGCCGGTTTTTACGAGCGCCTCAAGCAGTCTCAGAAAGTTTCCTATTCCGCGATCATCCGCTTTGACGGCCATGTCGTCATTTCCCTTTCTCCGGAACTTTTTTTCCGCGTCGATGCCAGGGGAAACATCATGGTTAAACCGATGAAGGGCACTTCCCCGCTTTCGGCGTCTTCACGCTGGCTGAGCCATGACGAAAAAAATAAAAGCGAAAACGTCATGATTGTCGATCTGCTCCGAAACGACCTGGGGCGGATTTGTCTGCCCGGTTCCGTGAAAGTAAAAAAACTTTTCGAAGTGGAAAAGTATGAAACCCTGCTGCAGATGACTTCCACCGTTACCGGAAAACTCCGGCCGCAAATCAAAATGTACGATATGGTGAAAAGTCTTTTTCCCTGCGGTTCTGTGACCGGAGCGCCAAAGATCCGGAGCATGAAAATCATCAGCGATCTGGAGCAAGGGCCAAGAAACATTTACACCGGCGCCATAGGTTACTTTGCCCCGGATGGCCGGGCCGTTTTTAACGTTGCCATCCGGACTATCGATCTTTGCCGTCAGTCCGGCAATCAATATGAGGCACGGATGGGAGTCGGAGGGGGCATTGTTTATGATTCACGGCCGAAAGATGAATTTGAGGAATGCGGACTCAAGGGAGCATTTCTGAGAGAAACCATGCCGGAGTTCGCTCTCATTGAAACCATGCTTCTTGAAAACGGAATGATAAAATATTTAGGCCGTCATCTGCAGCGCTTAAAAAAATCGGCCCGCTATTTTTCCATCGCATGCCCTGTTGATCAGATAAAAACCGCGCTGGAGGCTTACGCGGCAAAACAGTCCGGCCGCATTCGCCTGCGCTTGCTTCTGAAACCCGATGGGGACTTTCTGATCCGGCATCAGCCGGCTTCTTCAGGGCCCGCCTCGTCTTTGCTGGTCGCCGTGTCCCGGCATAAAACAGATTCCACCGATCCCTTCTTATATCACAAGACGACGCAGCGGAAACTGTACGATGAAGAATTCAAAAAATATTCGGCACGGGGATATTTTGATGTTGTTTTTCAAAATGAAAAAAATGAAATCACCGAAGGCGCAATCTCGAATATCTTCATCCAGTCCAAAGGCAAATGGTACACACCGCCTCTTTCCTGCGGATTATTAAACGGCATTGCCAGACAGGTGATGATCCGAAAGCTCCATGCAAGGGGAAAAATCCTTTACCTCAAAGACCTGAAAAGCGCGGGCCAGATTGTTTTGACAAATTCCGTCCGCGGTGCAAATCCTGTAATTCTCAAATCGGAGCGAAAAAAATGAAAAACGTGATCACCATGTTATTTCAGAATTTCGAAACGCTGGATGTGTTTGGGCCTGCTGAAATTCTGGGAAGGCTCAAGGACCATTTCAACCTTCGGTTTATCTCTCAAACAGGAGGCGTCATCACCAGCACACAAAACGTCCCCGTTACCACGGAACCCCTGTCTGGCCTTTCGGGACCGGGACACATCCTGCTGATTCCCGGCGGGCTTGGTGTGGTTGACCTGCTCAGGGATGAACAATGGATGAACAACTTGAAATACCTGGCCTTGAGAGCCGAATACATTCTGACGGTCTGTACCGGCTCTATTCTTTTTTCGAAAACGGGATTGTTAAACGGCAAAAAAGCGACCGCCAACAAACGTCTTTTTTCCTGGGCGATCCAGGAATCTCCTGAAGTGCAATGGATCAAAAAGGCAAGGTGGGTGAAGGATGGTAATATTTACACCAGCTCCGGCGTAAGTGCCGGAATGGATATGACATTTGGCTTTATCGCAGATTTGCTGGGTCATGCGGTTGCAAAACAAAACAGCATCGAAATCGAGTATGACTGGAAAGAGGATCCCGGATGGGACCCATTTGCAGACTTGTACAGATGATCATTGTGAGGGCCTAAAACCCTGCGGTGTCGCTGGTGCAACCCTGGAGCCAGGCGTTCCGCATCTCCAAACCGGCATATTTTCATTTTGCATCGCGTCAATAATATGCTATAGGGCTGCCTCGTCTTGTGAAATAAACGCGCCCATGGCTCAGCTGGATAGAGCGCCAGACTACGAATCTGGATGTCGGAGGTTCGAATCCTCCTGGGCGCGCCAATAATAACAAGGGATTAGGCAAATCGTCTAATCCCTTTTTTATTTTATGCTACCCTATTGCTAACCTTCGGTATGATTTTTCATGATCTTTAGTGAGGTTTTAGAAGAATTCTGAATCTCAATGATGCTATTTAGTCCATCGCTATCGCCTTTCCTGTAAATCAATAGGAAATACCGATAGATGATGAACTTGTGCCGCCTAAGTTGCAATCATCATTTTTTTACGTATAGCACCTACCACTCTTCAGTATTTGATAGAGTACAAGGTTAAGAATTTCTATTTGTAATGTGCAAAAAAAGGCAGGACCATTGCTGACCCTGCCTTTCCTCAACTTTGCATCACTTACACTGAAATAATCCCTGTAGGTAATTGAGACCTTGCGGATTTTTAACAAATGTTTGATTTATGGTTACTGCTTTTTTTGAACCACAAGTTTGTTGCATTTGATTGTCCCATTTAAGGTATATATCCTCTCCCCTTCCTTCAAAAACCTTAATACTATATCTATTTGGGCCAGAAGGTTTTACGAAAGAAGATGTCGGAAGTATTAATCCACACCCCATAAAAATTAAACTGATCCAAATGATAAAGACAACTTTCATAAATAATCCTCCTAAAAAATTAAATTTTGATAATTTTATTGGTTCGTTCAAAAATTCATATAGTTTTCAGGATAAGTTTGTATTTTTTATCCCTTCTTGATAAGAATTTACTGTTAGTATTAATAAATTTATACGACGGGAAATTGTGTGTCAAGAAGTTTTTGCCATATTGTAAGAAGCAAATGATTTATCCGGTTTGTCACACATAAACTTTCCGGTTGATAAGTTGCTTGATGGAGATGACAGATTGAGCGAACATTTTATGTGCTAATACATTATTGATGATTGAAATCTAGTATATTGGTCACGTCTTGTGATTTGTTGACTTCAGCTTACTATAAGGAAGATAGGAGCGGACATGGTATTTTCGATCTGTTAAAGTTGAATAGCCAAAACAACCATAGCAGAAAGGAGAAAATACCATGTCTAAAAGCGATTATAACAGACAGGCGGCCCGTCGTCAAAAAATCAGGAACACAACCCTCATTGTCGGGGTTGACATCGGCAATGCCTTCAATGCATTGGGATTCATGAACAAGGAAGGCAACGTATTGTTCAAGTGTGCAAAGCTCCATAACAATCGAGAAGGATTTGAAAAGTTTCTTGATATGATTGAAGGGCTAAAAAAGAAGCATCGTCTAAGGGATGTTCTCATCGGGATGGAACCGACGGGACATTACTGGAGGAAACTGGCCTATTTTGCAAAAGAGCATGGTTATGAGGTTCGTTTTGTGAGGACAACGGCCCTGAAGCATCACCGGGAACTGGATGAGAGTTCATCCGCCAAGAGTGACCAGAGGGATGCGTTAACCATAGCGAACATCACCCGGGAAGGCAAATATATTGACACCGTCATCGAGGATGGCGTGCTGAGGCAACTGAGGACATTATCAAAGGCACGTGAGAGGCTTCTTCGTTACAGCGTGAGCGCGAAAAACTCCTTACATGCGGCCTTGGACGACTATTTCCCCGAACTGCATGAGATATTCTGGTCCATGGGATCACGAAGTCTATGGGCAATTCTTGATCAGTGTCCTTTCCCTCAGGATGTCATGTTGATGGAGGTAGCCACTCTTCAGGATCTCATCGCACGAAGTTCGCGAAAGAAGAAAGAATCTTTACAAAAAGCGAAAGCGCTCCGCAAGACGGCTCAAGAAAGTATTGGTTTAAAACAGATAGGCAGTGCTGACCGATACCGCATTCAAATGTGCCTGGAAGAAGTGAAACGGACGGTCTTGTCACTTAAAAATGTAGATAAGCAGTTGAAGAGTTTACTGAAGGAGACACCCGCAGCGACCTATTTGATGAGCATACCCGGCATCGGCCCTCTTTCTGCCGCTGTGTTTCTGGGAGAACTGGGGGATTCTGCTCATTTTCATAATGCCCGTCAGATTGTAAAGTACGCCGGATATGATCCCCAGGAGAGTGATTCAGGTTCCCGTATTGGCCGAAGGTTCATCTCCAAAAAGGGGCGATGGCTTTTACGGAAATATCTTTTCTTTATGAGTATGAGGGTTGTGGTTCTGAGCAACTATTTCCAGGAATACTATCAACGAAAGTTAGAAACAAAGAACCGGTTTGGTCAGCAGCCCAGACGCAAAGAGATGCTTTGTGCGGTAGCAATCAAGCTGATCAAAGTGATCTTTGCCTTGCTGCGGGATAAACGGGAGTTTGAAGATTTGGCGCCGGCTGCCGCAGCATAAACATAAAATAAAAGCATGGTTGTGGTGGAAGGAAGGACCGTGTGCCTTCGTAAGCTAACAGGTTTGTAGGATTCAGCTTGGTCAACTTCCACCACCCTTTTCGTCCTGCATAAGGTAAGTTGGGCATCAAAGGCCCGTAGAATAAAAGAGGTTAGGTGAAAAGGAAAAAAAGGTCGAAGTGCCACCACAACCTTTGGCGCACCGTCAAATATGATGAGGTTTATCTTCATCAATGCACAATGAAATGTATTTCAACGAACAACCACATAAGTGGCAGTGGCATTATGAACAAGCGGCAGTGGCGGCGTTATCCACAGCCATCTCTCCGCCATGCTCCGCGGAAGGGCTGCTCCGAGATGGCTGTGGATAACGCCCGGTCCCGAAGATGACAATATCTAATGGGACGATAAACTTTTAATGGTGCAGACGTATCAGATGCACCTTAGACCCAATATATTTTTTGTCTTAACAATGGACAGGGGGTCAACCATTTTCAGCTTTAACGACATGGACAAAGAGAAAATACTTGACATCTTCCTTAGAAGAGGAAGGCATCGTTAGACGTTGATGCCACCTACAAGTCCGCAATCTCATAGATCAAACAAAATAGGAGAGTACGGGTTGAAAGAGGCAAGACTTGATCTATCCGGCACGGTAACACAGTGTCCGTCTTGTGCGAGATGTTAGAAGAGTAAACATCATGATAACATATAATATTTATTGCCCAACTGGCGGATTATATGCCTTCCGGTAGATTACTTGCTTTTTTCAAGGCCCTTTTCTGCTGCAAGGATGCAAGCTGGTAATAGGCAACAGGCACAATGCCAAGAGTAAGCAGGGTAGAAATGAATGTTCCTGAAGGCATGGTGATGCCAAGCCCCTGCAACATCTGATCAAAGTATAAAACGCTTTCCCCGAGGATTATGGCAAGAGCGGTGATGATAATCGGCCTAGCCCGGAGCGAACACGCTTTTAAGACAGCTTCTTTTACAGTCATGCCGTCTGCGATATGGCTGCGGGCAAAATCGACCAGCAGGATGGAATTGCGCAAGACTATTCCGGCCAGCGCTATTACACCGACTGTTCCCGGTCCGTTCAGGGCTTTTCCCAGCAGTGCATGGGCTGGTATCACACCGATAAAAATGAGCGGGATCGGCAGCATTACGATGATCGGTATAAGAAATGAGCCGTACCAGGCGACCAACATGGCATATATGAGGAACAGCACGGCAACAAAGGCCATTCCCAGATCGTTATAAAGATCACGCTGTATTGTCCAGTCTCCTGCCCAGTTGAGCGCGTAGCTTCCATGATCAACAACCTTATCCTTCCATAATATCTCAATGGGCTTCGAATCAGGCATCGTTTCTTTTTCTAAAAGTTTGGAGATGTCTTTCATCGAATATGTAGCACCCACTCCAGTTGCTTCAGCCGACACCATCACAACGGGCTGAAGGTCTTTGCGCATGAGAGGATATGTCCCGTCATTTTTCTTCAGCGTTCCGATATCGTATGCCGTCTTCTGCTTGAAAAAAAAAATCGAGGTAAAGAGGAGTGAGTCTATGTCCTCGGGGCTT
>ERZ795049.1981-NODE-1981-length-25041-cov-5.180141_pt1 | contig 25041 bp, 21 predicted proteins | sample MGYA00375133_ERZ795049 | MGnify/ENA primary metagenome ERZ795049 (study PRJEB30178, sample SAMN05720147) | activated sludge metagenome | isolation source: anaerobic digester from wastewater treatment plant | place: Japan | collected 2015-04-20 ... | reverse complement strand
GCGGACGCTCGGCCTGGGGACGATGGCGTTCGTGATCATGCCGGTCCCGCTGCTCAATGCGCTGTTCATTCCCGTTTCGGCCGTGGCGGGGACGCTGCTGTTCTGCGACAGCGAGCTCCGCGAGCGCGGCTGAAACGGGAGAAACCTGGCCGGGATGCATTGCATGGGACGACGCAACACCCCGCGTGAGGAACCGCAACGCGCGGCCATTCCCCTCCGGCCGGAGTCCATGCCCGCGGCCGGCGAGAACGGGAGCGAAAGCGAATTACCGGCGTCGGCGCCACGGCCCCCCGTCTGGCGCCGCCCGATCGGGTGGCTGATCGCGCTGGCGGTGATGCTGCGGCTGGTCTCGGCGCCCTATCTGATCAGCGAGGAAAACCCGCTGTTCGACCCGGAGACGTTCCCCAACGGCGACCTGATCGACAACATGCAGCAGGCGCGCCAGGTGCTCGAGCGCGGCGGCACGCCCGAGGGCTATTTCAAGCACGGGCCGCTCTACGTTTACCTGCTCGCGGGGGTGATGAAGGCGACCGGCGGGCGGTTCTGGTGGATGTATGGGTTGCAGCTCTGCGCGGGGGTCGCCGGCGTGGCGTTGATGTATCTGGCGGCGCGGCGGCTGATCGGCGAGCCGGGCGCCACGGCGGCGGGGGCGCTGGCGGCGCTCTATGCGCCCGCCGTCTACTACGAAACCGTGATGACGGCGGACGCGCTCAACCCGGTCGTCGTGGCACTGATCCTTTATCTGGGGGCGCGGTACCAGACCCATCCACAAGCCTCCGCCTGGCGGATTCCCGTGTTGCTCGGCCTGGCGCTGGGGGGCCTGACGATGCTGCGGGCGAATCTCTGCCTGATCGGGTTGGCGCTGGCGGTGTGGCTGCCGGCGGCGCCGGCGGCGTGGGCGGCGGGGATGAGCCGCGGACGCGTCTGGCGGCGGCGGCTCGGCGCCCTCGTGCTGATCGCCGGCGTCTCGCTGATCACGCTGATCCCGGTCAGCATCTACAACTCGCGGGTGGCCGGGCGGCCGCGGTTCGTCGTCGGCGAATCGAACATCATCTGGCAGTTCTCATGGTCGGTTGATTCGCCCGGTTACTTTTATTATCCCGAGGGTTTTCCCGAAAGCGAGCTGCTGGCGCCGACCGATCCGCGCGTGCTGGCGTTGACGGCGCGCAAGCTGCGCCAGTTCTTCGCCTGGCTGGAGTTTCCCGATCTGACCAATTTCCATCTCTACAGCCGGTTGTCGCCGCCGCTGCACGCCGATCCGGTGACGTATCGGCTCGTCGCGCCGCTGGGCCTCGTCGGACTGGTCCTGGCGCTGTTCCACCCGCGGCGATTTTCCCTGCTGCTCGGGATGTTCGCCGTCGTGCTCTTTGCGCAGATCCTGTTCTACGTTTCGGGCCGCTACCGGCTGACGATCACGCCGCTGCTGTTCCTGTTCGCGGGGCTTCTCGTGCAACGCGCCATCGAACTGATCCGGGGGCGCGGGCTGGCGCGCCGGCGGCTGCCCGCGCTGGCGGGGATCGCGGCGGGCCTGCTGGCGGCGGGCGCTCTGGTCAACGTCTACGACGTCTCGCGATTGCATTCGATGTGGCACAGCGATTCGATTTTCGGCAACTTCGCACTCACGCGCGGGGCACAGGCGTTCGCGGCCGGCGAACTGGAACAGGCGCGAAAGTTCGCGAATCGATTGATGTGGATCGATTACCCGGAGTATCAGATGCAGGGCCACATTCTGCTGAGCGAGATCGCGCGCGTAGAACAAAAGCCGTACGAGATGCGGCGGCATCTGGAGGAGGCCGAGCGGATCCGTCGCGCGCGCGCCGCGCTGCCGGTCCTCGATGCGTTCGGCAACAAACACTTTCCGCCTTCGACGTGAGTAAAGCCGACTTTCGATTGGAGGGAAAAGGATATGGGCGGGCCGATGGGGGCGACTACGAGGACGAGGACGAGAGACGAGAGACGACCTTCGGGGGACGAACGCCCATCGCTCAAGTTGTCCTAGGCTCCGGCCGTTGAGACGTATAGGCTGACTGGAACAGAACGGGTGTGGCGCGGCCGGTCCGGACAGCCCGCTGCCCCGGTTCGGCGCGGCTGCGCCGGGATTGCGCCCAGCCGCCGAAATTCCAAACGCACCGTCCTCCATGACCTGGCTCTTTTACCTTTACGTCTTCATGGTTCCGCTGCAGAACCTGCAGGAGAAGCTGCCCAAGGGCCCGACGGGCATCAACTACGCCAATCTCACAATGGCGCTCATGGTGGTGATCTGGGTGCTCGCGCGGATGACGCGGCGCCGGCCGCTGCTGATGCGCTCGCCGCTCAATCTACCGCTGATCGTGCTGTTCGGCCTGACTTACCTCGGGATGATGCTGGCCTACTGGTCGGGCCTGCCCGAAATCGATTCGCCGTTTGCGCCCAGTTCGCTGGCGGTGACGCGGATCCTTCAATTCTTCAACGGGTTCCTGCTGTTCTGGCTCGCCGCGCATCTGCTCGACACGCGGCGCAAGATCCGCCAGTGCCTGATCGTGATCGCGCTGGCCGCGCCCTACATTTTCCGCGTGTTTTTCACGCAGCTGCGCTCGGTGCGGAGTTTCCACTTCGACGACGACATGCGCGTGCGCGGCCCGTTCATGTTTCTGGGGTCGAACGAGCTGGGCGCCTTTTTCGTCTACAGCGCGCTGATGCTGGGGCTGCTGTTCTTTCTGCCGCGTCGCCGCTGGGAGCAGGCGCTGTTCGCCCTGGCGGCGTCGGCGTATGCCTATGGCATCCTTTACTCCTACTCGCGCGCGACGCAGCTGGCCTTCGGCCTGGCGGTGATTCTGGTCGCCTGCCTCAAGTTTCGTCCGCTGATCGTCGTCCTGGTGTTCGCGATCGTGACCAATCCGTTGTGGGTTCCGTATTCCGTGCGCGAACGGTGGCTGAAGACCGAGGATGAGGCGGGGCGCCTGGAGCAATCGGCGCAATCGCGCAAGGACTTCTGGAAGCTCGCCACCGAGCTGTGGGAGCAGTCGCCGATCTTCGGCCATGGCGTCGGGTCGTTCCAGGTGCTCAACCCGCGCCGAATGGACACCCACAATATGTATCTGCGCACGCTGGCCGAACAGGGGGTCGTCGGCTTCGCGGCGTTCATGACGGTCTGGATCGTGATCCTGATGATGTGCCTGCGGTTGTGGCGCGGCGGACCGCACGTGTTCGACCGCTACTTCGGCTTCTGTCTGATGATTGCCACGGTGGGGCTGATGGTGGCCAATATCTTCGGCGACCGGTTCACGCATTATGTGATGATCGGTCACTACTGGGTTTTCGTGGGGATGGCGGCGCGGCTGTATGCGAACATGCGCGGCGACGAAGCGATGCCCGCCGAGGATGCCTACGGCCGGCCGCTGGCGGGGGCCGAGGGGGGAGCGGCGGCGGCCGTGGAGCCGGCGCCGGCCGGGCCGCGACTCAACCAGTTCCCGCGGGAGCCCTGGCCGGCGCGCGTGACGTGGGACCTGCCGCGCTGGGGGGCGTTGCACCTGGCGTTTCGGTCCGGGGCATCGGGCGAGAACGAACCGCGCGTGATCGGGCCGAAGGCCGAGCTGAAAATCCGCGGCGCGGCGCGATCCGGTCCGGCGAGCGGGTCTGTCCGCGACCTGAACGTGATTCGACCGCAACCGGAAGCGCCCGCGCCCAGGGAGGACGAAAAGCCCGCCGGCCTTAATATCCTGCGAACGAACTCCACAGAGTAGCCGGCCGCAAAGGCGCGAAGAAGCAACACGGAGAGAGAGGCTCGTCGGATTCGCCCGGGGCGGCGCCCGCTTACGGCGCGGCGGTGGCTTTGGCGACGCTGGTGCGTTGCGGTTCGCCGGTCGTCTCCGGCGCGGCGACGGCTTGCTTCGCGGTTGGTCGCAGCAGCCCGCGGCGGGCGAGCGAAGCCAGCGTGGCGGGATCGGATGTGTTGATCAACGAGCGCAGATCCAATCCGGCGGCCCGGCTCGCGGGCGCCGCATAGCGCAGGTCCGGATCGACCTGGCCTGGCACGATGGGCCGCAGGAAGCGGAAATTCACGGTCTCGAGGCCGCCGCGGTCGGCGGTGATGATGCGCTCGGCGAAGGCCTGGCCCCAGCGATGCGCGTCGCCGGGCTGATCGCCGGCGCGGGCAACCCGGCTGGCGCTGCCGACGCGGATCGCCCGTGAATGGAACGTGATCAGCCCCGCGAACGGATAGGCCGCATCCAGCCGGTCGTAGAGCGGACGGTTGCCCCAGACGAGCTCATCGAGCAGGAACTCCGACAGCGTGGACCAGCGGTTGGGGTGATGGATCGAGACGGGGGTCCACCACTCCGGCGCATCGTGAGCGATCGGCGCGAGACGGTCGGCCGCGAGGCGCGCCGCGTCGGCCGGATCGAGCCAGGCCGCCTCGCGCGCGCGCCGGATCCCCAGCAGCAGTTGCTCATCCATGCCCGGCAAGGCGTTGAGCACGGCGAGCGACGCGCGGTTGACGTTGATCAGCCCGAATTCGACCGGGCAATCGGCGAGCTGGGAAGCGCCGAGAAGGTCGCCGAGGGCGGCCGGGTGAGCGGACGCGGCGGTGTCGGCCGGCACCCGGTGGGCGGCGGCGGCGGAGCGCTGCAGCGCCTCGACCTCGCCGCGCGGCCGCGCCCCCACGCGGAACACGTCGACCAGCCGCAGGTCGAGCTGCGAATCGCTCGCCTCGCGCAGCGCCGGCAGCTGCCACGCCTTGATCTCCGGTTCCTGGCCGGGCTGCGTGATATCGGCCCACGCCGAACTGACCAGCATCACGTCGAGCGCGCTGCGGTAGGGCTGATTGCGCCACGTTTCCTGAACCTCGAGCGCCTGGCTGCGGCCCGTCGCGCCGGACTGGTTGCGGTTGGGCGCGAGCGGCGTCGCCAGTTCGCGGGTGGCCGCGCGCAGGCGCGGATCGACCCGTTGGAACGACGACGGCGCGCCGTCCCACCGGCCATTGCGCCACGCAAAGGCGTCCACAACCTGGCCGTCGGGGTTGATCAGCTTGACCTCGCCCGATTCGTTATCCAGGTCCAGTTGGGGGAACTCCTTGATCTGCTTGGACTCGCCGACCGGCACCACGCCGAAGATATTGTAGAGCGATCCCTGACCGGGTTCGTCCTCCGGCGTCGGATCGGTGGCGTTGTTGAAGTCGTCGGTCAGGACGAGGAACCCGCCGGGCGGCAGGGCGCCCGACAGCGTGATTTCGGGACCGGCGCCGCGGAGCCGCCAGCCCTCCAGGGCGAGCGGCTCGGAATAGGGGTTGAACAGCTCGATGAACTGACCGTCGTCGCCATCCTCGTCGAAGCTGGACGTATCGGGGCAGACCTCGTTGATCACGGGGTTCCGCTCGATGCCGAAGTACGAGACGTTGTCGAGCTTGAACTCGGTGGGGACATCGTCGGCGTCGCGCCGATCAACCACGTTGACGGCGAACTGCGCCAGCAGGGGCGTGGAAGCCTGGGGGAAGCGCAGCCGGAGCCGCTCGAAGATCTCTTCGGGCTGGGCCGTGTTGGGATCGATCTGCGGCCAGCCGTAGGGGACCTCGCCCGCCAGATCGGGGGCTTCGAACGCGGCGTGCGAGACCGACAGCGTTGTCAGGTGCGGGGCGAGCGCGGCGAAAATCTCCGGCGTCATCCCGGGGACCGTCATCAGATCGAACAGGGACTGGTAGGGCCGGTCGTCGCCCGGCGCCACGCCCCGCGGATCGCTGACGGCCTCGGCCGGTTCGTCGATCCCCTCGCCGACCTCATCGACCCGGCCGTCGTGGTTGTTGTCGAGCCCATCCTGTTCGAGGGGCGCGGGCGCGCCGGCGCGGCGGCGTGGATTGGCGCCGGCGGCGGCCAGCCGGCTTTCCACCGCGCGCTGGCTATTGAGATTGTCATCACGGCCGGCGACGCCGGGACGCCCATCGGGCCCATGGCGTCGCAGCGCGATCGCGTGCGCCAGATAACGCGGCGAGACCGACGCCTTGATGTTGTAGGCCGACAGCGCGTCCTCGATAAGGCGGGCGAGGACATCCTCGCTCAGCAGCGGCGGCGCGGCCGACCGGCCCCGGCCCGCGCCGTTCCGGTTGCCCACGCGCAGCGCCGCGTCTTCGCCGACCGGCACGACCGCGTTGATGTTGAGCAGAGCCGACGTATCGACGAGGAAGGTTTCCGCCAGCCGGTTGTCCGCCGTCGCGGAGCCGGCGCCGAGCGCCGCCTCGGTCGCGGCGGGCGAATCCTCCAGCGCGCTGTAACGGTGCAGCGACGCGACGCGAAGCTGCAGGGGCACCGGCGCCAGATCGCTGCGACGCCGCCCGGTCTCGGCCGGCTCGACCCACGCGGCGCTGATCGGCCGCAGGGTGTCATCCTGGAATTGCGGGACGCCCGTGACGGCGGCCATGCGCGCCTGCACCGTGTTGCCCCAGTTGCGCGCGGCCAGCAGCTCCACCCGCGTGCTGTAGCTGAACGTCAGCATCAGCAGGACCAGCACGGCCAGCACCGCGACGACGACGAGGATCACCGAGCCGCGGCGGCCGGCGGCGGGGGCGAACGGGAGCGGGGAGCGTCGGGTGATCCGCATCATGTTGCCGGCCTCGGGTAAAGCACGCTGCCGATGGTTTCCTCGACGTTGACGATGGTTTCCAGGACGAGGGTGTCGATCGGCTCGCCCGGGGCGATCGACTCGACCGGCCGCCGATCGGCGGCGAGCGTCAACCGGATATAGACACTGGCCGGCAGCGGAAGTTGCGGCGGCGGGAAACTCCCCCGCTCGTCGGTGTTCCACGCGGTGACCCAATACTGATTCTCCGGTGTGGCATTCGGATTCCAGAAGAGCAGATCGAAGCCGAGAACGCCGAACGCCAGCGGCGCGATGCCGACCAGGTCCTCCTCGCCGGAGCGGGCGATGCGCGTCTCGCGGATCAGGACGTTGGGGATGCCGTCGAACGTGCCGACGGCGTAGGTCACGGTCTTGTACTGCATCTCGGGGGTGGGGATTTCGGGGTAGATGCGCAGGATCGCCACGTCGCGGCCGAAGCGGGCGTCCTCGTCGACGTCGCGGTCGCCCAGATCCTCGCGGTCGACGTATTGCGGGCGCTCGAAGCGGTCGCCGATGCGCGCGTGGCGGTCGGCGGCGAGCGCGGGGGTCGGCGATTCGTTGAGGCCGTCCACGATTTCCTCGTCGATCAGGCCGTCGCCGTCGTTGTCGATCCCATCGCCGTAGTCGAGCCCGCCATCAATCCCCATGAAAAACACATCGGGGCCCATCGTGTTGACTTCCTTGAAATCCTCGCTGAGCGTGCTCAGCGCGACGCGACCGTTGGCGGCGGCCTGTTCGCGCGCTTCGGCGGTATCATGCGCGCGGACGACATGGATGAACGTGGCGTAGACGCCCGAGAGGAACGCCATCGCGATGGTCAGGGCGATCAGCAGCTCGACCAGCGTGATCGCGCGGGCGGACCTAGTCAAAGCGGAGTTCATAGATCACTTCCTGGTCCGGATCGAAGTCCGCCGCTTTGCGAACGATGATGCGGGCGACATCCGCGGCCGCGCGCGGATCGCCCGCCGGCGCGTCCTGGTACAGCAGGGTTTCACCGCAGAAACTGTAGGCCAGCCGCGGATCCGAGGGGAAGGCGAGCGGTTCGGTCGGCTCGTCCAGGTCGCGGATGGCGGCGATCAATTGACCCGCCGAGTCGTTGTCGCGGCGAATCTCCTCGGCCTTCAGCTGGGCCAGTGCCGCCGCCGAAGTCAGCAACTCGGCGTCGCGCTGGCCGGCGATCATCGTCGGGAAGAACGCCGCGATCGCGAGCAATCCGGCCAGCAGAATCGACAGGCCGACGAGGACCTCGAGCAGCGAGAAGGCGTGGGCGCGCTGGCGTCTCATGGGGTCGCCGCCGTCGGCTCCAGCCGCTGGTTTTCAAAGACGCGCGCCTGGCCGGTCGGGCCATAGAGCCGGACCGTATGGGTCTGCGTCGCGTCGGTCGCGGCGGCGCCCAGCATCCGCAGGAAGATCCGGACATCGTCGCTGCTGCCGTCGGGCCGGAACAGGATTGAGAGGCGATCCTGGTTGAGGTCGGCGGCGTTGGCGCCGAAGAAGATGGCGTCCACGGCGACCTTGTCGTCGATTGACTCGGGGCGCATGACCTTGTGGACGAGCGGGCCGCCGCCGGCGTCGGTTTCGTCGATCCAGAAAATGCCCAGCTCGGGGCTGTATTGCACCGCGAAGAACGAATTATTGGCGATCGCAAACGAGCGCGCGCTGGCGAAGGCCTTGACCAGGCGGGAAGCCTGCTGGCGCACCGGCAAGTCGCGCTCATAGATCCGCACGCCGGCCATCGCAACCGAGGCCAGGATCAGGCCAATGACGATCACGGCGATCAGCTCGACCATGGAAAAGCCGGCGCGGCCGGAGGCGCGGCGCGGGGAGCGGGCGATGGTGAGCAGGCGCGTCATCCGCGGAACTCCGGTTACCGGGCCGAGGCATCGGGCGCGGGGGCGGCGGCCGATTGGCTCTGCGGGGGGCGGTCTGGACTCCGCCCGGCGATTCAACCGGCCCGTTGCAGCGCATCCAACGGGCGACGGCGGGCAGCGCTCCGGCGCGCGGCATAAAGCCAGCAACGAGAGCGCAAAATACCTGATTGGAGCGTATATCGGAATGGAGGGGGTGTCAAACTGAACATCCCCGGATGCGGCGGAGCGGGCGAATCGGCGAAGGGGCGGCAAAAGGAGTGAAAGAAAGATGAGCCGCGGCACGATTGCTCGACGATGCCGCGGCTCCAGTCGCATAAGGCCCCTGGGTGAGAGGGAAGCGCTTATTCCGTTTTCGCGGCGATTGGCGGTCGCCGCAAGCAGGGCCCGATGCCACGGCAGGGACATCAGGCGGGCCGAGGACGAAGGCTTCGCGACCCGAGCCGCGCCCGCGTCCTCGCGCGGCGACAACTTCAGGGCCCGGAAAACGGGGCCGGGCCCCCAACCGCGCGTTGCCAGGATCAAATCGCCACCTGGGAGGGTGAAGCCTCCTTTAACGGAAGATGCGAAGAGACAGTTGCTATCGCGGGTCCGGTCCGATCCGCTGAGGAGGGAGATGAGCAAAAAGCGGACCGAGTGAAAAGCCGCCGTGATTCGTTAAATATGTTAACAAGTAAGCCGAAGATTGCCAAAACCGTGACAGGGCGACGGGTTGCGGGCGTCAAAATGCCCTGATTTACAGCATCATTTTTGAGAACCTTCTCAAAATGATAAGAAATTCGGGATTGCCCGGACGCGATTTCGCGGTCCCCGCTCGAATGTCGATTCCGGGGCGCCGGGGTGAGAAACTGAGGTTACTGCCGGAGGCGCGGGTCGAGCCACCGCGCCAGCGCGTCGGCTGCCAGATTGAACACAACCAGCATCACCGTGTAGAGCAGCGTGACGCCCATGATCATCGGGTAGTTGCGGTTGGTGATCGACGTGACGAACTGCTCGCCCAGCCCGGGGATGTTGAAGATGCGCTCGATCACGAACGAGCCGGTCATGATCGCGGCCGCCTGCGGGCCGAGATAGGCCAGCACCGGCGACAGCGTGTGGCGCAGGGCGTGCACCAGCACCACGCGCGGCAGCGAGAGTCCCTTGGCGCGCGCCGTCAGCAGAAATTCGCTGTGGAGCACCTCGACCAGCTCGCTGCGGATCAGCCGGGCCAGGTAGGCCGCCGGCAGCGCGGCCAGCGCGGCGGCCGGCAGGATGGCCGACGACAGACCGAACCAGCCGGTGGCCGGAAACCAGCGCAGCCGGTAGGCGAATGTGTAGAGCAGCAGCGCCCCCAGGATGAAGGAAGGGACCGACACCCCGGCGGCGGCGAAGCCGGCATTGAGCCGATCGGGCCAGCGCCCCTGATGCAGCGCCCCGGCGACGCCGAGCGGGAAGGCCGCGGCCAGCGCCAGACCGAGCGCCAGCGCGCCCAGCACGGCCGAAACCGGCAGGCGCTGTGCGATGATTTCGCCCACGGTGCGGCCGGGGTGATCGTACGACAGGCCGAACGTGCCCCGGGCGGCGTCGCCCAGGTAGCGCACGTACTGCCGCCAGAGCGGGTCGTCGAGATGGTAGCGGGCGGCGATGGCGTTGCGCACGGCGGCGGGGGGCGTCCGTTCGCGGCTGAGCGGCCCGCCGGGGATCGCGCGCATGAGCATGAACGTGACCGTGGCGACGCCCCACGCGACCAGCAGGACGCTCGCCGCCGCGCGGAGCAGTCCGCCGGCCAGGCCCACGAGGGGCGCCGGGGGGGAGCATCTTGTCGCGCTGGGGCGGAGGGAAAACATGGGGTTCCTTCAGAACAGCGGACGGGCGTCGACCGTCACGGCGATCGGCCGCGGGATGCCGGGTTCCAGCTCCAGCCGCCAGATGGGGAACAGTGTCAGCAGGCCTTCCGCAGCCGGCTCGGCGGGCGGCAGCGTGAGCTCGCACGGCCAGGAGAAGCTGAACCGGATCCGCAGATTGCGCCGGGGGTCGTCAAAGCCGAATTGAAGAAGATGGGTCAGCACGGCGCCGGCGGCGGGCGCCGGCGCGTCCGGAGCATGCACCCAGAGGGCGCCGATGGCGCCGGCACGGAGGTTCAACTCGATCGCCCAGGCGAGCGGCAGCACCGCCGCCGCGGTGTTCTTGAGGACGCACTCGAGCGTGAATTCATCCTCGCCGCGTTCCAGGATGACCGACTTGCGCAGGCTCAGCGCACCGGAGCGGCCCTCCAGCTCGAGTTCGAATTCGCGGTGCAGACCGAGCCGCAAGGCGCGGGGCGAGGCGAGCAGGCGGTGTTGCAATGGCCCGGCGCCGGCAGCCGCCGCGCGCACGGACTCGGGATCGGCCGCCGACGCGTCGCGCGGCAGGAACCTGTCCGCGCCGAAGACGACGTCGCCGGGGAACCCCCAGTCGCCCAGCAGACTGAGATCGCGCGGGCGGTAGTGCAGGTGACGCAGCCCGCCGCCCGCGGGGTCGGCCGCGAGCACCCAGCGGTCACTTTCCAGGAGAACCGCCGGATCGGCTTCTTGGGAAGAAGCGACCCACGGGGCGTCGCCGTGGTGGATGCGGGCGAGGGCGTTGCGGGCGGCGGCGAGTGCGTGGCGCGTCGCGGCCGTCGCGCGGCCCGGGGGCTGCCCGACCTGGAGCGCCTCGGCGGACTGGGCGACGCGCAGCAACCGGCGCGCGCGCCCCAGCTCCGGCGCACCGGGCGCCGCCGCGGCCAGTTGCGCCGACACCGCGCGGCAACCGGCCTGCCACGCGCGGTTGGCGGGGTCGCGCAGCAGTCCGGCGCGCCACGAGGCCAGGTCCATCCACGGCGCGGCGGGCTGAGAGTCGGCCCCCGGCCAGTGGCGGCACAACTCGCTGTAGCGCGTGTCGGGCAGGTGAATTTCGTCGCCGGCGGCGGCGCGGGCGACCGCCGTGCCGGCCAGGGCAAACGGCGCTTCGCGCGCGGCATCCGTGAGACGAATCACCGGCGCGAGCGCGGCGTTCAGATCGCGCGGCGGGCGTTCGGGCGTGAAGAGCCAGGTGAGGGCGGCGGCGCCGAATCCCGCCGCGCGCGCGGCCGCCAGCGCGCGCAGCCCCTGCTCGATCTGCGCCGCGTCGGCATCGCCGGGCAGCACGGCCGCCACCGGCAGCAGGCGCAACGGCCCGCCTTGGGTGGTCACGGCGGGCAGGCCCGCCGCCGGTGGTTCGGGCCGCGCCGCCCGCAGCCGCGCTTCGGGCAGCAGCGCATAGGCGTAGCCGTGGCGCGCCAGGCGGGCCGCGGTCTCGTGATCCCATACCCAGCCGGTCGGCAGCGCGCCGGCGGGCCGGGCGTCCAGGCGCGCATGGCAGGCGTCGGCCAGGGCGGCGAGCTGGTCGTCCTGGCTGGCGGGATCAAGCAGCGGGAGCAGGCACGGCGCCCACGGACCGCCGAGCGGCTCGACCTGGCTGCGCGCCACGAGCCCGGCCAACTCCTCGAGCAGGTCGGGGCTGCTCTGCGCCAGGTGCTCCAGCAGGGGGCCGGTCAGGTGGAGCGTCAGGGGCAGCCGGGGCCGGCGGGCGGCGCAGGCCAGCAGCGGGGCGAGCGCGCGGTCGACCAGCGCCGCGTGCGCCGCCGCAGTGGCGCACGCCGGCCAGTGGAAACTGAAGCAGAGAACCAGGGCATCCAACATACGGGATCGGTTCGCTCCGGCGGGAACCGGCGCGCGCAGGCAGATCGGGGCGGAAGCGCCATCCGCCCGCCCTGTTTACCCCAACCGGCGGGGACTTGGAAGCTAAAGGGCGGGAAGTTGCGGCAAGCGCCGAGTTGAATCTGGTCGCGGGCGTCGGCTAACTCTCTCGCTCCATTACATCGTCAAGATGATATGCAATGACTACTAAGATTGTTATTCTTATTCATAATGAGTCCACATGCGAATGACTTTGAAGGTTCTGGTTTCCTGGAATACCTGGTAGACGAGTCGGTGTTGGAGGCTGATGCGTCGTGTGAGAGCGCCGGCGAGATCGCCGCGCAGGTTCTCATAGGGAGGCGGGGACTTCAGCGGGTCGTCGGCCAGCAGCTCCAGCAGTCGTTGCGCCTCGGGTTTCAGGTCGCCGCGGGCGAGCTTTTTCGCGTCGCGCCGCGCCTGGGCGGTGTAAACCAGCCGCCAACTCACCAGTCACGTTTCTCGGAGCACTTATCGACGGGCGTGGCCAGACCCTTCCGTATCGACTCGCGCATGCCCGGGATGGAGAGCAAATGCAGCGTTTCCTGGATCGAGGGCCAATCCTGTTCCGAGATGAGAACCGCGGAATTGCGCCGGCCGGCGATGCGGACCAGTTCATGGCTCGCCGCAACTTCATCCAGCAGGCTGTAGAGTTGTTTGCGAGCTTCGGTGGCTGAGATCACGGACATGGGACAGGCCCGCCGGGGGCGTACGGTTAAGCGGACGCTGTCGGTGGCCCCCGCGTCAATCTGAAGACACATACCGGCAAAAATCCGGCCGCGTCGCGGGATGCGGGCGGACGATGGCTCGATCTCAATCCGGTTACCGATACCGATCAGCTGCCGAATGTCGGTCCGGCCGCTCCGACCCCTGAAAAACAAGGCGATTCGGCCCTTTTTTTTGCACGGCCGGGGTTGACTATTGCGGCGGACGGCACATAATGACCGCTAGTCATGGTGGTGGTTGCCTGTGACTGACTTCAATCGAGAGGAGAAGGCCTATGGCCGCAACATCTACCAAGAAGGCGATGACGAAGACCCAACTGGTGGGGACGCTCGCCGAGAAGTCCGGCATTTCCAAGAAGGAAGCGGGCGAACTGCTCAACGTGCTGGCCGAGACGGCCTACAAGGAAGCCAAGCGCGGGTTCACGATTCCCGGCATCGGGAAACTGGTCGTCGTGAAACGCAAGGCGCGCAAGGGTCGCAACCCGGCGACGGGCGAAACGATCAAGATCCCGGCGAAGACGGTCGTCAAGTTCCGCATCGCCAAGGCGTGCAAGGACGCCGTCACGCCCGCCAAGTGATCGCGGCCGGCGGCCGTGCGGTCGCCGCGCCCCGTCGACGCCCACGCAGAAAACCTACGCCCTGCCCGCGGCCCCCGGCCCACGGCAGGGCGTCCTTTTTGCCTGCGCCCGCGGCGCGTCCGCGGCCGCCGTGCTAGCCGGCCTCCGGCGCGCCGCCGTCGGGCTCGCGGCGCGTGATGATCCGCGCGCCGACCGCGTCGCCCCACACATTGATCATCGTGCGCGTCATGTCCAGAATCCGGTCCACGCCCAGGATCAGGCCGATCGCCGCGGGCGGAATATAAACCGTCCCGCCCGCGTTGACCGCCGTGATGACGATGATCATCGTGGTCAGGCCCGCCTCCGGGATCCCCGCCGCGCCGACGGCCGCCAGCGTCGCCGTCAGCGCCAGAATGATCAGGTCGCTCAACGGGATGGCCCCGCCGCTGAAGGCCTGCGCCAGGAAGACGACGGCCACCGCCTCGTAGAGCGCGGTGCCGTCCATGTTGACCGTCGAGCCGAGCGGCAGGACAAAGCCCGACGCCCGCCGGCTGCAGCCGCCGCGGGTCTGCGCGCAGTCGATCGTCACCGGCAGCGTGGCCGAGCTGGAGGCGGTCGAGAACGCCAGCAGCAGCGCCTCGCGCATCGCGATCGTGAAGCGCCACGGATTGGTCCGGCCGAAGATCCACAGGATCAGCGGCAGCACGACGAAACCGTGCAACAGCAGCCCGGCGATCACCGTGAACATGTAGACGCCGATTTTCTGCGCGAACGTCTCCAGCCCGATGCCGGCCACCGCGCGCCCGACCAGGAAGAAGACGCCGACCGGCGCCAGACAGAGGACATACTCGGTCATCTTGATCATCACATCCATCAGCGCGCGCATCAGGTCGATCAGCGGCCGGCCCGACGGCCCGATCATCGACAGGATGATGCCGAAGAAGATCGAGAAGACGATCACCGGCAGCGTCTGGCCGCGCGCGAGGTCGTCCACCGGGTTGTTCGGCACCATCCGGATCAGGATCCCCATCAAGGCATCCATCGTGGTCTTGGGCGAGTCCACCCCCTCGGTCGCGTGCATCGCTTCCATTTCGCCGCGCCGCTCGGCGCCCATGGTCAGGTAGGTGGCGCGCGCCTCATCGCCGCCCGGGCCGTCGAAAAAGCCGCGGCCGGGCTGAATCACCGACACCAGCACGAGGCCGAGCGCGACCGCCAGCAGCATCGTGGAGAAGAAGTAGCAAAAGGTCATGCCGGCCATGCGGCCCAGACGGGAGAAATCCCCGGCGCTCGTCACCCCGACGATCACGCTGGAGACGATCAGCGGCATGATCAGCATCTTGAGCAGGCCCATGAAAATGTCGGAGCCGATGTAGGAGGCGGCCCGGCCGAAGGCGCGCTTGCTCAGGACCGGTCCGATCTCGCCGCGCAGCGCGTCGAGCCGGACCTGATCGGCGGGGGTCCAGGCGGCGTCGTCGGCGTTCTTGCGGGCGACGAGCGCATCATGTTCAGCCAGCCGCGCCGGCCCGTTGTCGACGTCGGCGGCCCGGCGATAGTAGAACTCTCCCACGATCGCGCCGAGGATCAGCCCGGTCAGCGTCAACGTCGTCAGCCAGTTGCGTCCCGACATAAAGTCTCCCTCTCGTTCGCGCGGGCGATCGCATGGATAGGCCGCCAGATGCAAAAGTCCGTCAGTCTACCGTCTGGCGGGGGGAGAGACAAGTACCAGCGCCGGGCGCTGAATGTGATCGGCCCCTTTCTCATCGGGATCGGGATTGGCATCGCCATCGTGCTTCCGCTGTTCCCGGGCAGCGCGCCGCGCATCCTGCTTGACTTGGCACGGCACGTGGTAAGGATGAAGGAAGGGAGTGAACCCGGCGCGCGCCGGCCGCCTCGATTCCGGGCCGCTGCTCCGCCGGCCGTTCAGCATCACGTGCGCGTCGTCCCGCCCGGCCGCGCGCCCCCCGCCGGATCCCGCGGAGCAGGAGGTTTCCTCCATGCCAGCGCCCGAAGATCCTCGTCATCGTGAGATCGACGCGCTGTTCGGCGACCCCAACGACGCGCTTGCGGCCGATCCGCGCGGCGCGGAGCAGCCGCCGGCCGATGCACCCCGGCGCGATCAGTCCGACCCGCTGGAAGATCTGCTCGAGGCGATCGACAACGCGCTGGGCGGCGACGACTACCGGCAGTTCGACACCAGCCACGCGATGCGGCGCAATGTTCCGGCCGACGACGTGTTGCGCCGGGCCGATCAGCTTTTCGGCAACCCGGAGGATACCGCCGCCATTCAGGGGATCGCGCGCGGCGACATTTACCGCCCGGCCGAGAAGCCGCAACCGGCGCCGGCCGCGGAGGCGCACGAGACGTCCGCGAAGATCCGGCTGCCGGAAGAAACCGGCGCGCCGGGACTGACCGGAACGCCCGACGAACCGCCGCGAACACAACAGGGGTTCACGGTCTACCCTTCGTTTGGGCCGCATGCCGTCGAACCGGAGGAAGATGAACCGCCGCCCATGCGGCCGCCGGCGCCGCCGCCGGTCGATGACGGCCCGATCGACTTCCCTTCGCTGGACGAGGAGCCGGCGCCGCCCCAGGCCAGCCCGCCCGAACGCGCGCGCGCCGCCGCCGATGCCGCCGTTCCCGCCGCCGAACTGCCCACGCAGCGTCAGTTCGACGATACGATCGACAGCGGCCACCTCAATGCGCGCAAGGCCGAGACCTATCGCGGCACGACGCAATGCGATCTGGAGGAGGATGGCCGCTACGCGCTGCTGATCGCGCCGCGCAGCCGCGTCGATATGGCGGTGCTCGCCGCCGTCATGGGCCCGGTGCTCGGCCTCAGCCCCGAAGGGACGCGCCACGCGATTCTGCGGCGCCGGGGGATTCTGATTGAGAACCAGCCGCTGACGGTCGCCGCCGGCATCGCCAATCAGTTGAGCCACTGTGGCCAGCCGGTGCTGCTGGTGCTCCAGCACCGCTGCGAGGAGTCCGGCGAGCCGGCCGACCTGATGATGCTCGAGGAGCACGACGGCGGGTTGCGGCTGGCGACCGCCGCCGAGGTATTTCACTGCCGCTGGGGCCAGGTGATCTGTCTCGGGGCGGGGCAGGTGCGGCTGGCGCCGGGCGCGCCGCCGCGGCGGGTGCTCGATCTGCTGCTGCACGAACCGGCGCGGCATTTCCGCGCATGGGAAGCGACGGTCCGGGCGAAGGCGCCGGATCTGGGCGCGCAGAATCCGACGCTGCGCGAGATTGCGGGCTGGCTGGTCGCTCGCTGCCCGCAGGCGATCCATACGCGCTCGCTGGAGTCGTGGATCGCCGGGTCGGAACCCGACGGTCTCCCGGCCTTCGCCAGCCTGATCGAATATCACAACTTCATGCGCTGGCATGTGCTGGCGCACTACGCGCCGGCCAAGCCGTTCCGGGCGCGGCGGCGGCCGCCGGACCCGTCTCCGCAAATTACTTGACGACGCAAAGTGCATACGGTAGGCTGCGCGCATTCAACCCCGGGTGCGGGCCATGGAAATCGATCGCGCGCTCAATCAGATTGAACAGATCCACGATCATCTCGCGCGCGGCGAAGTCGTCCGCGACTGGCGCTGGGGACCGGTCAGTCTGACCGGCGTGCTGGCGCTCGCCGCCGGCGCGCTGCAATCGGCCCTGATCGGCCCCGAGCCGACCGGCCCGGCGTTCCTGGTCTACTGGCTGGGGTTGGCCGCGCTGGCGGCGCTCGTGGGGGGCGCCGCCGTGGTCAAGAGCTACCTGGCGCAGCCGAGCGCGTGGGCGCGGCGGCAGACGCGGATCGTCCTGGCGCAGTTCGCCCCGACGGTCGCGGTCGCGACGCTGCTGACCGTTTCGTTTGCGGGCGCCGGCGCGGCGGGCATCGGCCGGCTGCCGGCGCTGTGGGCGCTGGTGATGGGCCTGGGCACGTTCGCGGCGCGCCCGTACCTGCCCCGCGCGATCGGTTGGGCCGGCCTGTATTACCTGCTCGCGGGGGGCCTGCTGCTGGCGTTCGCCGACCGGTCGTTTGCGTTTCTCGGCTGGGGGATGGCGCTGGCGTTCGGCCCGCCGCAGATCCTAGCCGGGCTGGTGTTCCACTGGAATCTGGAGCGCCACGGAGGTCCGCGAGCATGACGCCGCGCGCCTACGAACCGGGTCGTTTCGCCTACGAGGGGCTCGATCGCGTGCTGCACGAGAAGGCGCGGCTGGGGATTCTGACGTCGCTGGCGACCCGGCCGGAGGGGCTGCGGTTCAACGAACTGAAGGAACTCTGCTCGCTGAGCGACGGCAACCTCAGCCGGCACCTGCAGACGCTGGAAGAGGCGGGGCTGGTGGAGGTGTGGAAGGGCTGGCGCGATCGGCGGCCGCGGACGCTGGTGCGGTTGTCGGCCGACGGGCGGCGGCGGTTTGTGGAGTATCTGGAGGAACTGGAACGGGTGGTGCGCGACGCGGCGGCCGCGCGGCGGCGGTCGGCGGAAGCCGGCGGCCGAGCCGAGGGGAAGGACGAGTGGGCGCCGGCGTGAAATTTTTTTTCCCTGATGCTTTGCATTGCAAAGTTTACCCCGCTCCCAGGAGCTGACCCGATGACCGATCCCGCCGCCGCCCAGGCCCACCCCGACCTGGATCTGCTTGCGCGCGCCGACTTCGCCGCCGACGCCGCCGGCCGCGCCGTCGCCCGGACCTTCAGCCTCGCCCTGCTGCTCGGCGTCGCCGCCGACCTGTTCTTTCACGGACGCCCCGCCGGTCTCTCCGTCATGCTTTACGTCATTCTTTACTGGAGCGCGTTGGCGGCGCTCCTGCGCGAGCGGTACGCGCGGGCGCCCGCGTTCGCGCATGGCCTGTTCCTGCCGATCGCCCTGCTGGGGCTGGCCTTCGCGCTGTTTGCCAACCCGACCCTGAGCTTTCTCAACGGTTGGCTGCTGGTGGGGCTCCTCGGGCTCCAGTCGATTCTGCTGGCGGGCCGCAGCCGCTGGGCCTGGCATCAGCTCCCGATCCTGGCGGACCTGCTGGCGCTCCCGCCGCTGTCGATCCATGACGGCGCGGTTGCTTTGCGCGTCGGGCTCAACGGGTTGCCGCTGAATGAAGACCGCCGGCAAACCGCCGTGAAGGTCGTCGCGGGCATCGTGCTCGCGCTGCCGGTGCTGCTGGTGGGCTTCCTGCTGCTGCGGTCGGCCGATGCCGTCTTCGCGAGCGGGGCCGCGTGGGTCGGTGAGCAACTCGCCGGGCTGGAACTGCAACCCGCCGCCCGGCACTGCCTGTTCATTCTGATCGTCAGCGGGGGCGCGCTCGGGTTGCTGTGGGCGCTGACCCGCGAGCCGGTCGCCGCCGCGGCCCGAACGCTCGCGCCCCCGCGCTTCATCGATCCCGTCGTCATCGCAACCATGCTCGCGCTGATCAACCTGCTCTATCTGCTGTTCTGCGCCGTCCAGTTCGCCTATCTGTTCTCGACGGGCGAACGCGCGCTGCCGGCGGGATTCACTTACGCGGAATACGCGCGGCGGGGGTTCTATGAACTCTGCCTGGTCACGGGGCTGAACATCGCCTGCGTGCTGCCGGGCCTCTTCATGGTTTGCCCCGGGGGAAGGCGGTCCTCGCTCCTGCTCCGTTCCCTGCAGACGCTGCTGGTCGCGCAGAGCGGCGTCATCCTGGCCTCCGCCTTCATGCGCCTCTCGCTGTATGAAGGGGCCTACGGCTACACGGCCACGCGGCTGTTCGCCCGCACGATGATCCTGCTGCTGGCGGCGACGCTGGCGATGCTGGCGGCGCGCGTCTGGCTGGAGCGGTTTCCGTTTGCAAAGGCGTTTCTGCTCACCGCGCTCGCGCTATACCTCGGCCTCAACTATTTCAACGGCGAGGCCTTCATCGCCCGCCGCAACATCGACCGCCACTTGGCCGGCGCGGACCTGGATCTACCGTATCTGCAGCGGCTGTCGCACGATGCGGTTCCCGAACTGATGCGGCTGCTGGATAGCCCCGACCCGCTCATTCGGCAAGGCGTGCGCGATCATCTTGCGCAACGGCGGCGCGCGCTCGCCGACGGCGAAGCATGGGTCAGCTGGAACCGAGCGCGTCAGCGGGCGCGCGCGCTGCTGCAGAACGACGTTCCGCATGCGGACCCGATTCAACTTCAACCGACAGGAGACCCGTCATGAAAATCATCCGCGCCGAGGCCATGGGGATGTGTTTTGGCGTGCGCGACGCCCTCGGGGTCACGCGCCGCATCGCCGATCCCGCTTCCGTCACGATTCACGGCGAACTGGTGCACAATCCCCGCGTGGTGCGCGAGCTGTCGGCGCGCGGGTTCACGGTCCTGGATGAAACGGAGCGGCGCGACGCAACGCCCGCGACGCCGCGGGTCATGATTACCGCGCACGGGATCAGCGAACGAGAACGCAAACGCCTGGAGGAGCGCGGCCACGAGCTCATCGACACCACCTGCCCGCTCGTGCGGCGCGCCCATGCGGCCGCCTGCAAGCTCGCGCGCATGGGGTGCCTGGTGCTGGTGATCGGCCGGCGCGGCCACGTCGAGGTGGAGGGGCTGACCGGTGATCTTGAACGGTGCGAAGTCGTGCAGTCGGCGGCGGAAGTGCGCGCCTACGATGCGCCGCGGCTGGGAATCGTCTGCCAGACGACGACCGCGCCGGCCGTGGCGAATCAAATCGTGGACCGGATCAAGGAACTCAACCCGGACCGCGAGATCCATCTGATCGCGACGATCTGTCGTCCCACGCTGGATCGCCAGGCGGCGGTGCGCAGCCTGCTGGGGCGTGTCGACGCGCTGGTCGTCGTCGGCGGGCGGCGGTCGAACAACACGCGCCAGCTGGCCGGCCTGGCCGAGGCGGCGGGCAAGCCGTGGCTGCACGTGGAGGGGCCCGACGAACTCCAGCCGGAATGGTTTGCCGCCTTTGAAACCGTGGGCCTCACGGCCGGCACCTCCACGCCCGACGACGTGATCGGCGCCGTTCACCAGCGCCTGCGCGCCATCGCGGCCGCGCACGAAAGGGACCAACTGCCCGAGGCCATGTAGTTCATCGCGGTGTGTTCATGAACCGCGAGTTGGCTACGAGGGGTAAAAATGGGGGTAGGCCGTTGGCGGCGAGCACCAGGACGAGGACGAAGGACGAGGGACGATTTTAGATCGGTGGGGAAATCGACCCGAGAACGCTCGAACTTCGCCGGCCGCCTCGGCCGTTCATTCAGCCCCTTGAACCGCGGGTCGTCGATCTCAGCATCAAACCACGGTTCCTCGCGGGCAAGGGCCAGCCGCCAGGTCGGGCCGTCAAACGGTCACTGCGTCTTGTATTCGCCTCCCCTTTGATTAGAATGGGCGCGTTCGCGGGACCGCTTTGCTTGAATTCCATGCCGCGGCTGTGCCCGGCTCCCATCGCGCCCATGCCCCCTTTGCCGCCACGCCGCCTGCTTCAGCCGCTCCGGCACATCGTCCATGTGCAGCAGTCGGGGCTGCTGCTGGTCATTCTGGCGCTGGGAGCGCTCCTTGCGTTCTTCGCCGGCTCGCACACCGACCGCGCCACCGGCGAAGCGGTCAACAATTTCCTCAACAGCTACACGCTGATGCAGGTCGCCACCGATGCGTCGTTCTTTGCGATCATGGCCGTCGGCGCGACGATGGTGATCATTTCGGGCGGCATCGATCTGTCGGTCGGGTCGGTCTATGCGCTCGCCGGTGTGCTGACGGCGATGGCGTTGCGGCACCTGACGCACCTGGCGCCGGCCGCGCAGGTCGGCTGCGCGATGGGCCTGTGCCTCGGCCTCGGCCTGGCGTGCGGCCTCGCCAACGGGCTGATGATCGTCGGGCTGCGCGTCCACCCGTTCATCATCACGCTGGGGATGATGTGGGTTTTCCGCGGGATTGCGTTCGTCGCCAGCAAGGCGCAGAGCATCCTGTTGCCGCGGCCCGTCACCGAGGCGGTCAAATCGACGCTGGGGTTCGGCGAATCGCTCTACCCCGTTCCGCTGATCGTGATGCTGGCGATTACGGCGGCGGGGGCGATCTACCTGACGCGCACGGTGATGGGGCGCCACCTCTACGCCGTGGGGGGCAATGCCGAGGCGGCGCGCTACGCCGGCCTGCGGCTGGGGCCGATCCTGGTCGGCGTTTATGCCATCTCGGGCCTGACCGCCGGTATCGCGGCCTTTCTCGGCAGCGGATTCTACGGCTCGGCCTCCTGCGCCGACGCCACCGGCTATGAGCTCTATTCATCGCGGCGGCGGTCGTGGGGGGCGCGTCGCTCGCGGGGGGGCGCGGCAGCGCCGTCAACGCCATGCTCGGCGCGCTCTTGATCGTGCTGATCCGCCAGTCGATCCGCACGCTGCATTTCGACCAGAACTACGAGTGGATTATCATCGGGTGTGCTATCGTCGTGGCGGTGGTGCTGGATCAACTCAATGCGCGGCTGGCCGCGCGCCGGTTGGCGCGGGGCCGCTGAGCCGAAGACGAAGGGCGCGAGCCGAGAGCTGAATTTTGCGCGGGCCTTTGGGGGCGATTACGAGGACGAGAGACGAGAGACGTATTCTGACGAGAGACGTAATTTCGGGTAAGGAGTGAGAACCATGAATCGCATCCGGGGATGGATGGCGCTGCTGATCGCGGCGGTGCTGCTGGCGGGGTTGGCGGGCTGCGGCGAGGCGCCGGAGATGCCCGAGGGGGAGCCGGCGGCGGAGACGGCGCCGGCCTCAACGCCGTCGGCCGTGGCCACGCCGCGGTTCGAATCCGGTATGATCCCGCCCGCGATCGTCATACCGACCGTGACGCCCGACGCCGCGCCGGCCGCGTCGCCCGACGCGGCGTCGGCGACCGAACTGCCCGACGCCGTGACGATCGCGATGATCGCCAAGAGCTCGACCAATCCGGTCTTCCTCTCGGCGCGGACGGGGGCCGAGGCGGCCGCGCGCGAGCTCTCCGAGCGCCACGGCGTGACGATCACGATCGACTGGCGCACGCCGCCCACCGAAGACGGTCAGGTGCAGGCCCAGCGCATCGCGCAGGCGGTCAACGAGGGGGCCGACGCGATCCTGATCTCCAGCTCCGACGCCGCCAAGGTGACCGGCGCGATCAACGACGCCGTCGCCCGCGGCGTGCCGGTGATGACGTTCGACAGCGACGTCCCCGAATCGGCGCGCTTCGCGTTTTACGGCGTCGACGACATCCAGACCGGCCAGGCCGTGATGCGCGAACTGGCTGGGCAGCTCGGCGGCGCCGGCCGGATCGCGATCCTCGCCGGCAATCAGAACGCGCCCAACCTGCGCCGGCGCGTGCAGGGGGTCGAGCAGGAAGCCGCGAACCATTCGGGGATTGAGATCGTCGGCGTGTTCTATCATGCCGAAACGCCGCAGGATGCCGCCGCCGAGGTCCTGCGCGTGATGAACGCCTATCCCGACATCGACGGCTGGGCGATGATCGGCGGGTGGCCGCTGTTCACCACGACGCTGCTGACCGATCTGAATCCGGAGGAGGTGAAGGTGGTCTCGGTGGACGCGCTGCCGGCCGAGCTGCCGTATATCGAGGCCGGCATCGCGCCGGTGCTGCTGGCCCAGCCCACGTACCTGTGGGGTTACGTGTCGGTTGAAAAGATCATCGACAAGCTGATGGGCCGCGACGTGCCCGAGATGAACAGGATGGAACTGGTGCGCGTGACCCGGGAGAACCTGGGGGAGTGGGCGCGCCAGCTGCGGGACTGGGGATTTGAGGACGTGCCGGAGCAATACCTGCAGATGGAGTAATGCCCCCTGCTCCAGAATCGGCGCTTGTCGCTCGTGCGCAAAACAGTATTTCAGACAGGACAGAAACATAAGGGACGTTAGGGACGCATGCAGTTCTGCCGTCCCTACGGGGACTCTGTTGCTCTTGCCACCGCGGTTCCCGCCACTGAAAGGAGCGGGCTGAAGTCTGCCGCCCCTGACGGGACTGCTCCGCTGATGAATCCGGCAAGGGCTGGGTTGTTCGAGTCGGCCGTGCCCCCCTTTTCATCCCTCGTAGTGAACAGCAGGTTGATGAGCAACTCGAAATCGCCCCCATAGGCCCTGCGCTCTGAGGGGCGACAGGGGAGGGCATCCGCTCTGAAAAATTGGGCTGATTTCGCCGTTGCACAAGCACCCGGCGGTTGGGCTATAATCCTGAATTGCTGCCCTCGTTGCAGGGCAGCGCGGGAGGGGCTCGCCGGCCGATTCAGGGCCGCCCTTCCGTTCGCGGCGGATCGCCGTCAGGTCGGGGCGTAGCGCAGTTGGTAGCGTGCGCGGTTCGGGACCGCGAGGTCGCTGGTTCAAGTCCAGTCGCCCCGACCATTTTTTCCACATCAAAAAAAATCAGGAAAATTGAGAGAGCCCGGGCGCTTTGGTCGCCGGCTAGTCGGCGTCGGCGGCATCGCCCGGCGTTTCGGCGCCGGCGCGCGCCATCGGCAGCACGCCCCGCTTGCTGTCCAGGTAGAATTCGGCCAGCAGGCGGGCCTCGGGGCAGAGCGACGCCAGGTCCAGCGCGGCGGCGTTCTCGCGGTGACTGCGCCCGGGGGCGTTGACCTGTCTCAGGACGCGCTTGATTTCGAGCCGCGCGGCCGGCGCGATGCCCGCCCGTTTCATCCCGATGCTGTTCAGCCCGCGCACCCGCGCCGGGTGCCCCTCGACCAGCGCGAACGGGGGCACGTCCTTGTTGACCCACGACAGCCCGCTGACCATCGCCATCGCGCCGATGCGCACGAACTGGTGAAAGACCGCGTTGCCCGAGAGATTGGCGCGGTCGCCGACGGTGACATGGCCGGCCAGCAGGACGCCGTTGACCAGAATCACGCGATTGCCGATCTGACAGTCATGCGCGACATGGGCGGTCGCCATCAGGAAGCAGTCGTCACCGATGCGCGTTTCGCTTTCGTGGTTCAGGCCGCGGTGAATCGAGACGTATTCGCGGATGACGTTGCGGTCGCCGATGACGAGGCGCGTGGGCGAGCCGTCGAAGCCAAGGTATTGCGGCGGAAAGCCGAGCGTGGCGCCGGTGTAGACCTGGTTGTCGGCGCCGAGCGTCGTCGTGCCCTGGATGTGGACCAGCGGCCCGATGCGGGTGCGGTCGCCGAGCGAGACGCCGGCTTCGATGATCGAATGGGGCCCGATCTCGACATCGACGCCGAGCTGGGCCTTGGGATCGACGATGGCGGTGGGATGAATGATGGTCGGCACGATGTTCAGCCTTGTGGCTCGCGTGGTTGAAGGATCAGCAGCACGCCCGGCGAGGCGGAACCGCCCGCCATCGGCCGCCCGCCGCGCGCCACGGGCATCTTAATCTAGGAGTGCAACTGGGGATAAGCAAGTCCATTGAACCGGGCCAGGGGGCGCAGACGGCTTCCCGGGCCAGCGGCTCCGCGGCGTCGTTGACGCGCGGCCCGGGCCGGGCGAGAATGCTTCAAAACGCTCGCCAAGTCGTTCTTGTGTCTCTGATGTCCTTGATGTCCCTGCCGATACCCGATTCACGACGAAACAGACAGAAGGGCGGGTTTTCGAGAGCCGAGGACGAGGGACGATTTTATGACTGAGGGGTGGAATGAAAGAGCGGAATCTAGACGGAAAGCTGGCGGTGGTGACGGGCGCGAGCCGG